>CEQX01065909.1_pt1 | contig 18954 bp, 21 predicted proteins | sample 356261 | NCBI WGS metagenome assembly CEQX01 (sample SAMEA2621076, study PRJEB7988) | marine metagenome | isolation source: saline water (ENVO:00002010), including | reverse complement strand
GGATCTCCAGGTGCATAATCGTTAAGGTTATAAACCTATTAAGAGGGGCGCTTCGGCGCCCCTTTTTATTTGCAAACAGTATTTTAAAAGAGTATAGTGGATCAAACACAGACTTGACCAGACGGCCTCGCGACTGTGTTAATAAATAGGAGGAATATAAAATGGGTACAACTACTTTTTCAGGACCGGTCAGATCAGAGAACGGTTTCGAAGACATAACAAAAAACGCAAGCACTGGTGCTATAACTAGTAATGCTGCTTACGGCAAAGCTATCAGAGGTGGAGTTCAATCTCTATCTGGTGCTGGCGCAGTTGATTTAGATAATCTAATCACTGAGCTAACTACTACTGGAGCTGATGCATTAACTCTAGCTGATGGTACAACTTCAGGACAAATGAAAATCGTTAACATGATTGTTGATGGTGGAGATGGAACTTTAACTCCAACTTCATTTGCAAATGGAACTACAATCACTTTCGATGCAGTAGGTGAATCAGTTACTTTAGTTTGGAACAGCACTATTGGCTGGGTCGCTACTTCAGTAAACGGCGCAACAGTAGCTTAATACAAAATTAAATGCGGGGCTTCGGCCCCGCTAATTTAGGAGGACAATATTATGGCAGGTGGAGGATCATTCACATCAGACCAAAGAACAGCACATCTAGCGGCAGACGGACAGCTAGTGACCGGACCTTGTAGAGTAACTTCTATACAAGCAGCAGGAGCGGCAAGCTCAACTGTTGTTTTGTATGATAATACTTCAGCTGCAGGTACGTCACATACTTTTAAGTTTGGAACAGAAGGACTAGAAGTTTTTATTCCTGGAAGCGGTATCAAATTTAAAACAGGTGTGTTTTTAGATTTAACAGCTACTCCAGGTGTTACAGTAACGTTTAACTAGGAGGCTAGATGGCAACATCGGGTACAAACACTTTTGAAAGTGGCTTTGACATTGATGACATTATACAAGAAGCATACGACCGAATAGGTATCCGTGCTGTTTCTGGTTATCAATTAAAATCTGCAAGACGCTCTCTTAATATCATGTTCCAAGAATGGGCTAATAGAGGATTACACTATTGGCAAATTGCTAATTTGGATATTGATCTAGTTGAGGGACAGGCAGAGTATACTTTTTTTAGAAGCTCTTCTGATGGTACTAGCGCAACTTCTATACCGAACGGTGTTTACGGTATTCACGATGTTTTAGAAGCAACATATAGAACTGGTAGAACTACCACATCTCAAGTGGACTCAGCTCTTACAAAGATAAATAGATCTACATATTCTGGACTGTCAAACAAACTTAACAAGTCTCAACCAACTCAATATTATGTACAAAGATTTATAGATAAAACTGTAGTAACTTTGTACCCAACACCTGATACTACTGCGGCATCAAACAATGTTTCTTTGTATTACATAAAAAGAATACAAGATGCGGGAGCTTATCAAAATGATGCAGATGTTCCATATAGATTTGTGCCATGCATGACATCAGGTTTATCATTCTATCTTGCACAAAAATATCAACCAGAATTAGCACAAGCAATGAAACTATATTATGAAGATGAATTAAATAGAGCTCTTGTAGAAGACGGATCATCTTCTAGTACATACATAACTCCACAGGCGTATTATCCAAATGTCTAATTTTTCTACAGGTAAAAAATCAAAAGCAATTTCTGACAGAAGCGGAATGGCTTTTCCATATAGAGAAATGGTTAAAGAATGGAATGGTTCTTTTGTACACAAAAGTGAGTTTGAACAAAAACATCCACAACTATTGCCAAAAAGATTTAGAGGAGACGCACAAGGATTACAACATGCAAGACCAGCAAGAACAGAACCACCTGTTGCTCACATGCTAAGTTCAACAGCATTAAGTGCGGGCGTTAGAGATTCTACAGTTGTAAACGTAAATGATCCTGGCCATGGTTTTACTACTGGACAAACAGTTAGATTTAGACAAGTGGAGTCTAATTTCCCTGCTTACCCAGAAGTTTCACACATACAAGACCATGATATTAATTATGCACCTGGCCACATTGTAACAAAAATAGATGATGATAATTTTTCTTTTACACCAAATGATATTTTAACAGACTGGCTAACTGCTAATTGTAGTCCTGGAACTACGACTGTTTATGTTGATATGGATGGTGTGCTTACAGAATATTATCAAGCAGTAGCAACTTATGCGACAAGTGTTGGTTTCTTAGAATCAGGAGGAGATTGGTATAATTTAACACCTGAAATAGAACTAGCTGCACTACAAGCTAGCGCAGGGTCTTACTTTCAAAATTTAGCAAAAAGAGCTGAAGCAGACGCGCTTATAGATTTGGTTGTTGCTAAAAATGGTTCTTATGAAATACTGTCCACCACTACGAGCACCAGCATGACCAATCAAAAAAATGCATGGATAGATGCTAATTTGACAGGAGCCAGAGCTCCTTCAGCAAGAAATTACGCTACAAATTTTAATAAAGGCCCTTATGGTGGAGCTAATAAATTATTAATTGATGACAGAACTACTTATATAAACCAGTTTGAGGCTGCCGGGGGTAAGGGCTTTAAATACTTTGAAAGTGGTGGTATAAGAAGATTTGGGGGTAGAGAAGCTTCCGTAGGACCAGTGAGTTTAATAGCATGACAACATATACAGAACTAGTACAACAGATAAGGGATTACACAGAAACAGATAGTGCTGTTTTGACAGATGCTATTTGTAATGATTTTATTGAGCATGCAGAAATTAGAATATTTAAAGATGTAGATTTAGATTGTTATAAATTTGTGGCAAACGGAGCTACAGCAGCAGATAATAGATGGGTGCCTTTGCCTGGCCAAAACGCTAACGAAGAAACACCTAGATTGACTGATTTTACAACAGTCAGGTATGTTACTTTATATCTAGATTCCGGCAGTAAAAAAAGACATGCACTTGTAAAAGTAGACTCTGATTTTATGAATGAGTACTATGATACGCCAGAAACTGGCTCTTCTTCTGTACCAAAATATTTTGGTATGTGGGATCAAGGAACATTAGTTCTTGCGCCTACACCTAATGCAATATATAAATTTGAGGTAGGGTTTACAAAATTACCTACGGGGTTATCTTCTTCTAACGCAGAAAATTGGGTTAGTGTGAATGCTCCTAGGCCATTATTGTATGCATGTTTATGTGAAGCGTTTAAGTTCTTGAAAGCTCCACAAAACCAACAAGTATATGAGCAATCTTATAGAGAATCTGTTCAAGCGCTTGCACAAGAACAAATGGGTAAAAAACGAAGAGATGAGTACAGGGATGGAGCTCTTAGAATTCCAATACCTAGTGCTAATCCATAATTAGGAGAATAATATGGCAATATCACAAGCAGTTTGTAATGTTTTTAAAATGAACTTGTTAAAAGGCAACCATGATTTTGACGGAGGAGCAACTTACAAGATCGCTCTTTACACTTCTTCGGCTACTTTAGGTGCAACGACAACACATTATGTTACTACAAACGAAATTACTAACACATCAGGATCAGCTTATACAGCTGCAGGAAACACACTAGCTAACCCATCTGTAACAGGTGGCTCAGGAGTCTCACCAGCTTACGTTGACTTTGATGATACATCTTGGACTAATGCATCTTTTACAGCTAACGGTGCATTAATCTATCGTTCAGATAACAACTTATCTAATACAGATGCGGTTGTTGTTTTAGCGTTTGGTGGTGATTTCACAGCAAGTAACGGAACATTTACAGTTCAATTCCCAACAGCGGGTGGTGGATCAGAGATTATTAGGCTAGCGTAGGGGGTGTAAATGGCTTTTGTCCTAAACGATAGAGTCAAAGAAACGACTACCAGCACTGGTACAGGCACTATAAATTTAAATGGTGCAGGTTCTGGCTTTGAGACATTTGTAACTGGTATTGGTAATGGCAACGAAACTTTTTATTGTATCATAGCAGCTGGCACAGGTAATTTTGAAGTTGGTATAGGTACAGTAACTGATGCCACACCAGACACACTTTCTAGAACTACAGTTTTATCAAGCTCTAACTCAGATAGTTTAGTTAACTTTGGATCAGGTACAAAAGATGTATTTTGTACACTACCGGCATCAAAAGCTGTTGTAGAGGATGGCTCTAACAATGTAGCAGTTGGTAATAATATAACTGTTGGTGGTACGGTTGACGGAGTTGATATTGCAACAAGAGATGGCGTATTAACTTCTACAACCACTACAGCAAATGCAGCTTTACCAAAAGCTGGTGGACAAATGTCAGGCAACATTACAATGGCCGGCACCGAAACTGTAGATGGCCGTGACCTTAGTGTTGATGGAACTAAACTTGATGGCATTGCTACAGGTGCTACAGCAGTTGGTGGCTCTAACGGAGTTGATTTTAATGATGGAGTCAAAGCAAGGTTTGGGACTGGTAATGATTTAGAAATATTTCACGATGCTTCTGGTGCTGATCAATTAGATAAAATTGTTAGTACAGCAGACCAATTAAAAATACAAACGGACACACTAAGAGTTACTAGCGCTAATGGTAGTCAATCTTTTTTAGCCGCGGATAATAACGGAACTCTTGATTTAAAGTTTCAAGATAATACTAAACTTTCTACTGTCTCTGCTGGAGTAATGGTAACAGGGACTATAGCAGGTGATGTAGTGTCAGCACACCCAACAGAAACAACTATTGCAAGTGATGATCTTATTGCAGTTTACGATACGTCTGCAAGTGCAATTAAAAAAGCAACTATTGCTAACGCGGTATTAACAGGACCAGCTGGACCTCCAGGTGGTGCAGGCGGACCAGGACCGAATGGGCCTCCAGGGCCTAATGGACCTCCAGGTCCAACAGGATCGTTCTCACCAGGAAGTAGTATTTCTTGCTCTACGCTTACTGCGACCGGAAACATCACAGCGTATTCGAGTGACTCTCGTCTTAAAAACTTTGATGGTAAAATAGAAAACGCACTAGATAAATTAAAAGAGCTGTCAGGTTATTATTACACATGGAACGACAAGGCAAAAGAAATAGACCCTGTTGCATTTAAAGATAACAAAGAGGTTGGAGTAAGTGCACAAGAAGTAGAAAAAGTTTTACCTGAAGTTGTGACAGAAGCCCCTATTGTTCAATTACATAAATTATCGGAAGATTACAAAACAGTTCACTATGACAAGCTTATACCGTTAATCATAGAAGCAATAAAGGAACTGGATAAAAAATGCCGATAGCAACCAGTCCATTTGCAGCCGCTCCTTTTTCAGCACAAGATATAGTTATTATAAGTTTATCTGGAAATCAAATAACTGTTCAAGAAGGATTTACACAGGAACTACTAGATGGATCTGGTAATGTTCAAGTAGGTGGGCAAGCAATGACCCTTACACTTGGTCAAGAAACTGGACGTATTGCACCGGGTAATTTAGACCAACAATTAAATTTATCGGTTAACTGGAATGAGCAAGCTCTGCTTGTTTGTAACTCTCACATTGATGTAGTAGGACAACAACTAACGGCAGGTGTAGGAAGTGTAACTATTGATGCACAACAAGTGCAGCAGGTAACAGGTTTTGAGAATACTTTGTCATCACAACCTGTCGTTGTTAATTATACAGTTACTGTTGTCAACTATGGTTCAGGAAACGTATTTGTGCTAAACGGATCTGCTAATCCTGCTATCAGTATGTTTAGAGCAACTAAATATGTATTTGATCAAAGCGATGGCACAAACAATAACCACCCTCTTAGATTTAAAGATGCTTCTGGTGCTTCGTATACAGATGGTGTTGTTGTAACCGGCACACCAGGGCAAGCGGGAGCTAAAGTAGAATTTACCGTACCCGCTGGTGCACCGAATAGTTTGAGATATTATTGCTCGGTCCACGGTAATGCGATGGGTAATACGATAACAGTTAACAACTACATCACTATATCTGGTGTGGCTATAGCAAACACTACAGGGCAAGAACTAACCTTAACTAGCCCTTCTATAGAGCCTGTAATTGCGAAAATATTTACAGTAACAGGTAACCAAATAGCACTTTCTCAAGGATCGGTTGAGATAACCATAAACCAGTCAAGACTTGTTGACGGATTTTTATTAAATGCTAATACTGGTGATGTATCGGTATTTAGCGGTTGGAATGATATTACAGTTCCGGATGTAGGAAATTGGGTCAATACAGACCCAGGTTCAGGCTCGACATGGACTAATATAAATGCTACAACTAGTGGAACGTGGACCGAGGTTAACACAGGGACAACCCCTACTTGGACTAACGTTACAGTACCAACAGATGGAAATTGGACGGAGACATAATAAATGGCATCACAATATTCAACTAGATTAAAACTAGAATTGATAGGATCAGGAGAACAATCTAACTCCTGGGGTGTTACTACAAACAACACATTATCAAGATCACTAGAAGAAGCAATTACAGGAGTTTTAGCAATAAACTTAGGCTCAGCTTCTTCCCCTTTAACATTAACAAGTGGAGATGGTCCAGTTGTTGCAGCATCAAACCAAGCAAGATCAGCGGCAATAAGATTTCATGGACACACTACAGCGTTTACAATTAACACCCCTGCGGTAGAAAAAATTTATTACGTTATAAATGATGGCACAGGTAATGGAACAATAACTCTTGATGTTGGAGGCACAGGTAGTTCAGCTAACCAACAAATTATATCTCCAGGTCAGAAAATATTTTGTGCTACTGATGGAACAAGCTGGTATCCACTAGAAACATCTTCTTCTACATGGAGAACTATATCTGCTTCTACTGGTACAGTTTTTGCAGGAGAAAATATTTTTGTAGATACTTCTTCTAATACTGTAAATATAACTTTACCAGGAACTCCTCCGGTAGGATCAGAAATTAGATTTTTAGATTTAGCAGATAATTTTGATACTAACGCTTTGACTATAACACCTACAGGATCGGATAAAGTTTTTGGAGCTGCCTCTGCAGGAACTGTTTCTACAGAAGGAGCTGCATTTTCACTAGTCTACACAGGAGCGACTTACGGTTGGAAATTAACGGAGAAATAAAATGGCAACATATGAATCAAAAAAATATGCAACCATTCCGATTGCTGCTACTCAGATAGCTGATGGGTCAGTTTCTAATACAGAGTTTCAAACAGTAGATACAAATTCTTCTATCAATACACAACTAGGAACAAAAGCAAGTTTAGCTGGCGCTACGTTTACCGGTGGTGTTAGAATTAATGATTCACAAAACTTGAACATAGGTAGTGGAACTGATCTTGTTATTTCACATGATACTAATAATTCTAAAATAAATAATACAACTGGTGAACTTCGTATTGCTGGTGACAGTATTAAATTAATGAATCAAGCAGAAAGTGAAACACATTTAACTGCTACGGCAGATGGTGCTGTAGGGCTAAGACATAATAATATAGAAAAGCTTGCTACCAGTGCAACGGGAGTCACAGTTTCAGGAACTCTAGCAGCGACTGCTGTGACAGGAGATGGTTCTGGTTTGTCTAATATTGCTAGTGGACCGACAGGACCTACAGGGCCGACTGGTCCTACAGGACCTACAGGGCCTGGTGGCGTTAGTCATCTAAGCAGTAATTTTGATAATACAACAAGAGACTTAGTCACTGTGGGGCCTGGTGGATGGCCTGGTTCAGGAACCGCTCCTGCCAATGCTACAGGGGCAGCACAAACAGGAGCTGCATTAACTATTGATGTTACAAATTTAAATAAACTACAATTAACTTTTGGAATGAAATATTGGCAGTCTACTGCTCCAACAGCCCAACAATATGTAACTGGTTTTTCTACTGCACAGATGAGACTTCTTAGAGGATCTACTGGTTTGACAGATTACTCTCCTGGAGCAGATGAGTGTTACATGATAGATGAATACAGTCAGTATTGGACACAGAATTATAAAAGAAGACCTAGAGACATAACTCAATCAGTTGTTGACGATGTTAGTTCTCTTACGGGAAATCAAACTTATTATGTGCAAATGAGAGCAATTTGGGGAGCTGCGGTATCTGGTTATTACAGTGGAGGTAACTATTCAACGACTGCTTCTTATAGTGGAATGACTACAGGATTTTTAGATATAAGATCTTATGGGTGTTTTATATCGGCAGTAGGAGCATAACATGGCAACTTACGAATCAAAAAAATACGCAACAATACCAGTAACGGCAACTCAGATAGCTGACGGTTCTGTTACAGATTCTGAGTTTCAATTTATAAATAGTTTATCTTCTAACGCACAAACACAGATCTCTGGTAATTTACCAAAAGCTGGTGGTACAATGACAGGTAGTATTGTCTTCCCTGATGATACTGGGCCAGCTCCAGCTAAAATACAAATGGGTGCTGGAACAGATTTAAAACTGTACTCTAATGGACTACAAGGAATTTTAGAGGCAGGAACAAGTGCTTTTCAAATTTATAATAATGGAGCGACTGAACTTTTGGCTCAGTTTGTTCCAGATAGCGGTGTTAATTTGTTTCATAATGGTACAAATCGTTTTGGTACAACTAACGAGGGTGTTTCAGTTCCTAATGCTCTGGCTGTAGGCACTGCAAGTACTGTTGGCGCATCTGATGGAGAGATAAGAGCTAGTAATGAAATTACAGCTTATTATTCTTCTGATGAAAGACTAAAAGAAAACATAACAACTATAGAGGATGCTTTAGAAAAAGTTAATTCTATTCGTGGTGTTGAGTTTGATTGGAAAGCGGATCACATAAAAAGTCGTGGTGGTGAGGATGGATATTACGTTAGAAAGCATGACGTAGGTATTCTTGCACAAGATGTAAAAAAAGTTTGTCCAGAAGTAGTTGCTGAGAGAGATGATGGCACACTTGGTGTGAAGTATGAAAAATTAATTGGACTGCTCGTGCAAGCAATTAATGAGCTGTCCGCCAAGGTGAACAAATGACGATTACAACATCTGGACAAATATCTTTTTCTGATATCATGAATGAGTTTAACTCTTCTGGTGGTCAGTCTAATATTAAACTTAGTGACTATACTGCTAGGTACCCAGATCAACCCGATGGCACAAGAGAAAATTATTATGTTTCAGTTGCATGGAATGGAACTGCTTTTACATTTTTTGGTGGTACTGCTCCTAGTACCTTAAACAGTTTTTACATAATACCTCATAAAGTTAGAATTGTTTTTAGATTACAGTCCACAGTGAGTGTTCCCTTTTATGTTGCTTCAACAAAAAATGAAACAGGATCTGATTTAGCTTCAGGAGTTACTAATAACGGAGCAACTTACGATACTAATAGCACTTATTACTCAAATTATTTTGGGGCTACTCTTGTTTATGTTGACGTAGATACGGCAGCAGGAGGATCACAAAGCAGTGTTGCACCAGGTACTAGTAACACAAAATTTTTTTATGTTAACACAAACACTCAGATGACTACCGGCGGGACCAATGTTGCAATTAAATTTGTATCATTAAATAGGGACAGCACTAGCAAAGTTACAAGAAATATTCCTTATGTTGATTTTGCTTTTAGTTCTTCTTTTTCAGGTGGCGGCATGCAAACTCAAGTTGGCGCCCAACCTATGTCTGGTTATTCAAAACTGCCAGGAGTATTATTTAATGGACAAACTATGTCGATGAATCAAACAGTAGCCGCATTAGTTAATCCTGTGTCTAGTGGTGTAGTAGTTTTTTGTTATAGTCCTTACTTTTATCCACTTACTTGGGCTAGATCTCCTAAAGGTTATTTAAACGGAGGATACACTACTGGTTCTTATGGTGCTTTTGGATGGAATACTTTTTCTTCAGGAGGTACTAATTTTATCGGCGGTCCAGGACAACCAAACACTGCTACCGGTGTAGCTACTGTAATAGATGGTGGACCTGATGCTCCAACTAATTTCTATGGAGCGTTTTCTAGTGCGAGTGGATGGAGCACTAGTTGGACACGCTCTGGAACTAACGTATCATTAAACATAACCAATAACACTGGAACAGATTATATGGTTTATCCATGGGGGCAACCAAGTTCTGCAAATGGAGGTACTTTAGGCTTTGATGTACAATGGGCAACAGGACCTGGAGCTTTTAGTTATGCTAAAAATACTCCAGGATGGGGCAATTTTTATTCTGCAACAAGAAACGGAGTAAACTATGGAGCTCAAGCTCTTTTTACAACAACGGATCAATCCGGAAACCCAGGTAGTAATTTTAGTTTTTATCAAGTATTAGCTGATGGTGATAATAGAGCAGGACTTATAGATCAGTATAAAACTTATATAAATACAGCCTCCCCATCATCTTCCGCTCCTAGTGGATCTTCTGTAGCTTTTGCTGATCCAGGAGGTTTTAATTTACCGTCAACAGGAACCACTTATGCTAATCTAAGAGCAAGCGAACCAACCACAGGAACTCTTAGAATTAGAGATAGTTTTTCTCTTAGAAATTTAACAAGTGCAACTTGGACTGGACTTACTGGTAGTCAATATCAATATAATAATGAATTATTAGGCAGTAGTAATACAGGCGTGACTATAAGCAACCAAGGAACTGTTTTTACTGATCCTTTAAATGACAATGTCGCTGTTAGAATGGGAGATAGAAATATGAAAATGTCTGAATATTATGGATGTAAAAATTTAGGTACAGACGGAGGATAGTATGAACGAATTAGACCAATATTTTATAGATCAAGGATTTCAAACAGAAGAACAGATAAGATTAAGAAATCTTGAAATGGAAGCTGAGTTTAGTAAAATGGGAAATCTTATGGATACTATTAACAAGGAAATAGCAGATGCTGAGTAAAGTAAATATAGCGGCAGGTATAGACAAAGAAACTACTAACTATGGAGCAGAAGGTAGATGGATTGATGCTGTTAATGTTAGGTTTAGATCTGGTTTACCAGAAAAAGTAGGAGGATGGTCTAAGCTTACAGACACTACTATTTGTGGTGTTGTAAGAGCTCAGAAAACTTGGTTTTCAACGCAAGGCGTAAGATTCTTAGCTATTGGTACACACAGGAAACTGTATATTTATTCTGAGGGTGTGATTAGTGATATTACACCTATTAGATTAAACGCTACTTTAACAAATCCTTTTACTGCTGATGGCTCAAGCACAATTGTTGTAACTCACAATTCCCACAATGCAACTCAAGGAGATTTTGTAACTTTTAGTGGAGCGACAGCTTTAAATGGAGCAGACTTTAATGCAGAGTATGAAGTAACAGAAGTTGTAGATGTTAATAGTTATAAAATAACTCATACCGGAAATGTTAGTAGTGGCACTGGAGGAGGATCAGTAACAGCTAAGTATCAATTAAATGTAGGATCAGCCACTAGTAGCTTTGGTTTTGGTTGGGGCACTGCATCATGGAACGCTGGATCGTGGAACACGCCTAGAACTTCTTCGTCTATTTTTGTTGAAGCAACTTATTGGGCGTTTGATACATTTGGAGAAGATTTACTAGCTATTAGAAATAATGGAGAATTATACAAATGGGATTTATCAGGAGGGGTGGCAACACCTGCACAGGTTATAACACAAGCTCCTAGTGCAAGTCGTTTCGTACTAGTTACTAACGAACAGTTTGTTCTTTGTTTAGGAACTGAAGAAAGTATTGGAAATAAAAGCACTCAAGATAACTTGCTTCTAAGATGGTCGCAGCAAAGAGATTTTACAACTTGGGAATTTACAAGTATTAGGGAAAACTCATCTGGTTTTGATAGAGTGCAAGAAGGCTCTAAAATTGTTGCTGCAGCAAGATCTCGTGGTAGTGTTTTAATTTGGACTGATTCTTCTCTTAATGTTTTACAAGCAATTGGTGGAGATGAAGTTTTTAGTTTACTACAAGTTGGTTCTAGTTGTGGCGCTATCTCTCCTTTCTGTTGGGCAGAAGTTAACGGAGTTAGTTATTGGATGTCACAAACCGCTTTTTATATTTTTGATGGTTCTGTTAAAAAACTAGAGTGCTCTGTGCAAAATTATGTTTTTGAAGATTTAAATACTACTGCACAGGTACAAATATTTTGTGGTTTAAACGTAGACTTTAACGAAGTAACTTGGTTTTATCCGTCTGCAGGATCTCAAACGTTAGATAGATCTGTGACTTATAATTATTTAGAAGACATATGGTATACTAATACAGGCTTTGCAAGAACTGGTTGGTCTGACAGAGGAGTGTTTCCAAATCCTTTTGCTGCAAAATTTTTACCTAATGACTCACCAACAAACGATGCTATAAGAGGAGTAACTGCAGGAGCAACTCAAATGTATAGACACGAAGATGGAGTAAATGATGATGGTACACCGATGACGTGCAGTATAACTTCAGGAGATATTGATATTGAAGATGGTGATCAAGTTTATCACATAAGTAGAGTTATACCTGATTTTAAAGATTTAGCTGGACAAGTTAATGTTCGTTTAAATTTTTTAAATTACCCAACATCAACAACGCCACGTAGTTTTAATTCTAATGTAACTCCTACTACTAAACACTTTTCTGTTAGAGGTCGCGGAAGACAATCTAACATAGTAATATCTAGTACAACAGCAGACTCAGATTGGCGGTATGGTACTATAAGATATGACATAACACCAGATGGAGCAAGATAATGGCAAAATTAAAAGTTACAAGATTTCCTTTACCTAAAAAAGAATTTGCAAGAGAGCAACAAGATTTGTTAATTAGAGAATTAGAATCTATAATTAACCAGCTTAACTTTTCTTTTCAAGTTGATTTAAGAGATCAAATTTCAGCAAGGAGCTTTTTTGGAATATAATGGCTGACCAGTATTTAAATAAAAGTTTAGACTTAACCGGTAACACAGAACAAACTATATACACTGTGCCTACAGCTACCTTAACTAACCCGCCACAAGATCCGGTGACCGCAATCATAAAAAATATATTAGTGTGCAACGACTCGGGGTCCGCGGCTACCATAACAGTTAGTGTAAATGATGCTAGTTTAGGGCCAGCAGTAATAAAATTATTTAGTACTAAATCTATTGCCGCAGCAGAAACAGTTGAATTAATTTCACAACCTATAATTTTAGAGGACTCAGACCAATTGAAAGTACAGGCATCTGCAGGTAATGCTTTGCATGTTGTAGTGTCTGTATTGCAGATAACATAATGAAAAAAGTACAGGATTCTAAGGTTATTGGTTCAACTTGGGTAGAGGGGGTAGAGGTCCCTGTTATACAACCTGAAGTATATGAGAGAATATATTGTAAAAACTGCGAAAATGAAGTAGATTCTGAAGAACAAGCGACAGGAACTTGCACAAATTGTAATGAGCCTTGGGCAAGTCACAAGGCAAAAGACATACAAATTAAAGTGGTTCAGCTTCCAATTGGTTCTGGATCAGGCGAATAACAAGACTAGCCACCTTGCGGTAGATTATGGATGAGCTTTTTGACATCATCGAACTTTATAAGTTCAAATACCCATTGTGGTCAGATAATAGTCTAAAGCAAATCTTTTATCACATCTATCCATCTTTAGTGTTAGGGCAATATAACATCCATGAAGACGACGAGGGTGTTTATGGTTTTAGAAACTGGGCGTTCCTAAACGAAGAAACAGAAAAAAAATATTTAGAAACTAGGGAACTAGATTTAAATGATTGGAACAGTGGCGATAGGACTTGGGTTATTGATTCAATCTTTACGAGGAAACATAAAGAACACATGATTTTTTATAAAACATTTTTCACACACTTATTGGGGCCAGGTAAAAAGGTGCAATGGCTAAGACTAGCTACCAATGGTTTATTAAGAAACCACGTATCTATAACAACTAAGGAGCATATGCTGTAATGGGATCGGTCGGTAAAAGTTTAAAAAAAATAGTTAAGAAAGTTGCTAGACCAAAGGTACTTTTACCTTTAGCAGCTTTAGCTATCGGTGGTCCAATGCTTGCTAAAGGTATGGCAGGTTCAGGAGCTGCTGGTGCTGGTGCCGGAAAAGGATTGTCTAGTTTTCTTTTTGGTAATGCAGCAGGACCAATAGGTACTGCTCTTCATGGAACAGGTGTTCAAGCAGCAGCGACCAAGGGTATACTTGGAGCAGGTGGATCCTTTAATCCGTTAGTGGGTACGGCTGCACAGTTTGTAAAAAAAGGATTAATGAATCCTATAAAAAATCCTTTAGCTGGTGCTGCTACATACGGTGGACTTGCTGCTTTAGGAATGGGTATGTTGGGTGGAGGCAAAGAAACACCTACAGGTCCAACAAAACAAGCTCAAAATTTATATAATAGTTTTTTACAGTCAGGAAGATTAGCAGGCTACACAGATGATGAGATAAATACTATCTACGCTCCATATGGTGACCTAGCTTATGGTGATTACGAAACAGTAAACGTGGACCGTGACCCAAGAAGAAGACAATTCCCTGGCACAAATTATCCTATATTTGCAGCGGAGGGTGGTCGAGCAGGTTATGCTGAAGGTGAATTGGTATCACCAGAACAAGTATTAATGGTAAGACCAGAACAAGGTGGACCAATACCTGACGAACTAGTAGATCGTACAAGACAAAAAAGAATGTCTTTGACAGGCGCGCAACCACCTAAGCCAGAAGAAGACGAAGAGATAGCAGAACAAATACTTAGAGAAATTTTATCTCCAGGTGTAAACGAAGATTCTATAGCAGATCAAATGTACAATATGCAGTTGCAAGAAATGATGAACCCAAGAATGGGAAGAGCTCATGGAGGAATTATGCAAGTTGCTCCAGGTGTACCATCAGGTATGGAACTAGATTATAGAAACACAGGTGGTTTTATTCCTATGGGCGGTCCAGAAAAAGCTGATGATGTGCCAGCTATGTTATCTAGAAATGAATTTGTTATGACAGCGGATGCTGTACGTGGTATGGGTGATGGAGATGTAAATGCAGGAGCACAAAAAATGTATGACTTAATGAATAACTTGGAGGCAAAAGCGTAATGGCATCTGAATTCGACACAAGAACCACACAGACACAGTTATCCTCTCCAGCAGTGGAGAAGATGCTTGCTTTCTTTGAACCTAAACTTTCAGGCATCATGGGGGGAAACATTCAAACTGCAGCTTTTGCACCAACAGTAGCTGCACAAAACCAAGCACAACAACAGGCAATGAAACTTGGCTTAGGCCAACAAGGTTTTTCATATGACCCCGCAACAGGAGCAGTAAGTCAAACAGGACTAGCTTCTTTTGAACCATATTTAAGAGATGCAACAACGGCTGCAGGACAAATTCAAGGTGCCGGCGCTACTGCATTACAAAATGCAGCAGGAGCAATAAATCAAATGCAAGGATTAGCAGGAGCTCAAGCTATCTCGGGAGCTGCACAACCGAGTATGCAACTAGCTCAAGCTGACCTTGCAACTGCAAGAGGCGATTTAGGCAGTGCTCGTTCTTTGACGGGCGCTGGAACGGGGACCGGGGTTGGAAGTGTTGCTGAGTATATGTCTCCATACCAACAAGAAGTTATAGATGCTACATTAGCAAATTATGATTTAGATACATCTAATCAATTTAACCAACTACAACAAGCACAAGGTATGAGAGGCACTCTTGGCGGAGGAAGAGCAGAGGCTGCTCTACAACAAGCACAAGCAGACCGTGGCAGAAACAGAGCATTACTAGAAGCACAACTAAGACAGCAAAACTTTATGAATGCTCAACAAGCTAGATCTGCTGACCAAGCTGCTAGAATGGGTATATCTCAACAATCAGGTAACTTTGCAGGTCAACAAGCAAACTTAGGTCAACTACAAAGTGGGTTTGTAGGGCAGGATATCACTGCGTTACAATCAGCTGGAACAACGCAAGGTCAATTAGCTGGCTCGCAAATGTCACCGTTCCAAAATGCACTAGCAGCGCAAACACAACTAGCTAGTCTATCCCCTTCTTTAAGAGCACAACAGTTTGGTGTCTTGTCAGCGTTTGGTGATCAACAACAAAAACAAACTCAAGCAGGATTAGACGCTCTAGCGCAAACTAATAAACTTGCACAATATGCGCCATACGAACAACTTGGTTTTGTAGGTCAACAAATTTCTGGATTGATGGGTGGGTATGGAACAGGAACAAGTATCGGAACAACTGCTGGACCACAGCCAACGCCAGGAGCACAACTGGCAGCTGGCATAGGAACAGGCGCGGGTATCTTAACAAGTCTAGGGGGATTATTTAATCAAGGGTCATAATGGTTACTACGTTAAGAAGAAAAATGTTTAGCATGGGTGGTAATGTACCAGGACATCATGGTGTGGGTATTACATCTGGTATGCGTTACAATAAAGGGGGCTCTGTTCAAGCAACCTACGGTGTGGGTAATAACGCTAATAAGAAAATGGGTCCTGACGGACAACAAAGAGAAGCTCATGGTTTGTTTATTCCAGCACTAAAAGGTATAGGTAACCTTCTTTTGGGGGGTATTCCTAAACTAGTTTCCAAAGGCGCTAGAAACTATGGATATAGAGGAATGCAAAAAATAAGAGAGCTTGCAAAAGAACAAGCCAAAATAGTTCCCGGCAGAAGCGCGGATGATATTATAAAAAATGTAGGTTTAAAAAAATTAGCAGAAACAGCTGGTGTTTCAAGAGTAGGAGGGCTTAATAGAGCTTTAACTATAGGTGCTCCAGCGGTTTATGGTGCAGGTCTTGGATCAGCAGTATTAGAACGAGCAGGAGTAATAGACCCTGAAAGAACAAAAATAGAAGAAGCTATTAGTAATTATGCAGGGTTACCTCTTGATTATTTAAGTTTACCTGGATACGGTTACATGGGGTATCAAGCAGCTCTTGATAAACCAGGAACTGAGAGTGAGATAGAAACTTTAACTGATGCTATTGCTGGGAGAAATAAAGAACCTACTCGTGATCAAGATTTTGGGTCACAAGATAATGTACAAGGCGTAGTGGATAGAATATCTGCTGAAGATCAACTAAGACAAGATTTTGAGGCCAGAAAAAAATTGTATCTAGAAATGATGGGGTCTAAGGAAGATGAAAATAATTTAGGTGTGCTTGGAAGATCATTGCTTGAAGCATCAGAATCACTTAATCAAGGTAAAGGATTTATATCTGCGGGTAATGTATTTGGCACAGGTATCTCTGACGAAGTTGCAAGAAGAGCAGAAAGAGATCAAACAATAACAGATGCAGCAACAACTCAAGCTATAACAGATGTGTCTGGAGAAAGATCTCAAATGAACGCTGTTATACAAGAGATGATAGCTACAGGGCAGTCATCGCAAATCCCAGTGCTAGAAGCTGTTATGTCGGCTCAAGAAGCTGGTATACCTATAGAAGAAATACCTATGGATGGTAATAAAGAAGATGTAGAAGCAATGGCACAAAGAAGAAATTCTGTCTTTATGGATTCAGCAAAAGTAATGGGCGGAGGAATATTTGTTGCCGTCAACAGTCAAGGAGAAATTGCAACATTTAATAACGTACAAAACGCTATCGCATTTGCTGAAGACAGAACCTAGGAGCTAGTATGCCAGCAAAACAAATAGCACAATTTATATTTAAGATAGGTAACAAGTTTGCATACAGGCGTAAAACTAACCAATTATCTGTTGATAAACTTTTTGATACTTTTGAGGAAGCAGACGCTTTTAAAAAAGAAATAGCTAGTGAATTTCAAAAAGCTAAAGAAACCGTTTTTAAACAAAGAGGCGAAAAAGCAAAACAAACTAAATTAAAAAAATATGGGCAGGTAGCGGTCAACCAGCCTATAACCAAACCTATTTCTTTTAATAATCAAAGAGGTGCAGCAGGGGAACGCGTTGTCTTTTTAAATGACGAGATACAGGAATCTTTTGAACAACTAGTAAAAACGTGGCAAGAAAATGTTCCTTACATGAATTTTCCTAATAGAAAATTATCAGACAAAATAGATAAAATGTTTATGGATCCAAAATTTGGATTTAAAAACTTAGAAGAAATGCAAACAGCTAGAGGAGACGTGTCTCATAAACTGTTAAAAGCAGCAGGCAGAGAAAGCTATGGTGGTTATCCTCAAAAATCATCAACAGTCGTTGGGTCCAAAACACAACAAAGCAATAAAAAAGAAAAAGACGTTGGTAATTTGAGTCTTGTAAAAGCATTACTTGGCGACAAAACTGTGCATCTACATCATGCAGCAGGAAAAAAAACTAAATACAGAGCAAAAGATCTTGCTTACTTAGATGCAGAACTTAACGTAGATTCTGTTTTAACTGGTGGCGCGTCTAGAAAAGCAGACGCCATAGAACAAGTAAGAGATGCGAATAATAAAAAATTAGAAAAACTTTTTACAGATCTTACAAAAACAACAGATCCTGACAAGCAACGTCGAATATTAGGAGACATGACAGATATTAATAAAAAACAAGATGAAATATATTCTGAATTTGGAGATATACTTGTTGTTAAAAAATACAACCCTGAAAAAAATATTATTGAATTTATAGGAGAACCTAAAGGAAGCCTTGATCCAGGAGGAAAATTGTTTGGTAATAAATTTGTACAAGATTTTACTTTAGAGGACATGATTTTATTAGATGTTGCAAGAACAAAAAGAAGAATTGGTCCTGATGGTAAAGTTTTTTATAAAGGAAAAAGAGATATAGATGCTCCTATTACAGAAGACATAGTAACAAGTGATATGTTAGACGATTACATAGAACAGTCTATGAATAAATTTATTAATAACCCACAAACAGGAAAACAATATTATTTAAAACAACAACAAGAGAGATTAGGTGAGTTAGATCCAGCTGAACTTCTTTATAACGTAACTAACAATTGGGATGCTGTTAGAAAAGACATAAAACAAAAAGTTATAAACAGGCTGTTAGGTTCTTTAGCATCAAATGATTTCCCTGGAATAACTAGACCAGGTTTTGGTTTAAACGAAGGAGGTCGTGTTACTTCTGATGGCG
>CEQX01084586.1_pt1 | contig 19010 bp, 10 predicted proteins | sample 356261 | NCBI WGS metagenome assembly CEQX01 (sample SAMEA2621076, study PRJEB7988) | marine metagenome | isolation source: saline water (ENVO:00002010), including | reverse complement strand
AAAAGTGAAAAAGAATGGGTTCTTTTTGGTGAGAAAGGGGATCCAGAAGCAAATTGGCAAATAGGACTTTGGTATGGGGTGCAAGGTTTCTTTAGTTGGTTAGAAAGAAAGGCATACAAAATGCATGTCAGAGTATTTCTTAGTAGGTACCGATCTTATACAACTTGTCCCTCATGTCGTGGCTCACGGCTAAAACCAGATGCTTTAAATTTTAGAATTGCAAAACTGAATTTGTCTGAAATATGGCAATTGCCCGTATCTGAACTTCTTCAAATTTGGGGTGAAGGACCAGGAGATAAATTTTCACATAAGGGTAAAATTGATCGCACGGCTGAAATCATGTGGGAAGAAGTACACTCGCGCTTAAAATACCTTAACCGTGTTGGTCTAGGGTATTTATCATTGGACCGTTCAGCAAGATCTCTGTCTGGGGGTGAAATGCAAAGGGTTCACCTTACAACCTGTTTGGGTGCCTCTTTGGTAAATACATTATTTGTTCTCGATGAACCCAGTATTGGTCTTCACCCTAGGGACACGGATCAATTAATTAATGTCATGCGTGATTTGAGGGATGCTGGCAACACTGTTTTGGTCGTAGAGCATGAGGAGAGTGTCATAAGGGCATCTGATCAATTAGTGGATATTGGACCTGGCAGAGGAGAAGAAGGAGGTCGGCTAGTTTTTCAGGGTTCTGCTGAAACAAGGCATCAAACGGCAGAATCTTTGACACTAGAATATCTTTCTGGAGCTAAGGAAATAAAAGAACCCAAAAAGAAAAGAAGAATTCTAAAATCAAAAGGCCTAAAAATCAGGGGAGCCAAAGAGAATAATCTAAAGGATTTGGATGTTGATATTCCACTCAAGGTATTTGTATGTGTGACAGGGGTATCGGGCTCTGGTAAATCGACCCTCATTCACGATGTTCTTTACAGGAATTTAATGCGAATGAGGGGGGAGGTGACAGAGGAGCCACCAGGAAAAGTGAAGTCGATCAGTGGTCACAAAGATATTAATGAAGTGATATTAGTTGATCAGTCTCCTCTTTCGAGAAATCCAAGATCAACACCAGTGGTTTATGTTGGAGCTTTTGAATTCATAAGAAAACTCTTTGCAGAAATTCCAGAAGCTTTAGAAGCGGGGCATCTTCCAGGATTTTTTAGTTTCAATTCGGGCGCAGGAAGGTGTGGACGGTGCTGGGGGAATGGGTATGAAAAAGTAGAGATGCAGTTCTTATCAGATATTTTTGTTAAGTGCGTAGAATGTGAAGGAAAAAGATATACGCCCCAAGTGCTTAATTTCAAACTTGAAGGTAAGTCTATTCATGAAATTCTCGAGTTAACGGTGGATTCTGCAATTTCATTCTTTAGCTTAATAAATAATAAAAAAGCTCAGAAGGTAGTGATGTTTTTGAATCATTTAACCGAAGTGGGATTAGGATATTTGAGATTAGGGCAACCTTTAAATACTTTGAGTGGTGGGGAGAGCCAACGAATTAAACTGGTTGGACACTTATTAAAAAAGAAAAAGAAAAAGAAAGAGGAGAAAGGTGACCTACTTTTATTTGATGAGCCGACTACGGGCCTTCACTTTGATGATATTAATATCCTTTTAAAAGCTTTTCAAAAACTGGTTGATAATGGTCATTCAGTTTTGGTGATAGAACATAACTCTGATGTTATTAAATGTGCCGACTATATTATAGATTTAGGACCCGAAGGAGGAGATGAGGGCGGAAACATTGTGGCAACAGGTTCACCAAATGAGATTCGTGAAAACAAAGAAAGCTACACAGGTTATTTTTTAGGGGAAAAAATAATTAAAAATAAAAGACCTAAGAGAAAAAAAATAAATAATAAAAATAGCAACGAAATTAGTATTCGTGGCGCCCGTGAAAATAATCTTAAAGACCTTACTCTCAATATTCCTCATGAAAAATTTACTGTTATAACAGGGCTTTCTGGATCTGGTAAGTCGACGCTTGCCTTCGATGTACTTTTTGCAGAGGGACAAAGGCGGTTTTTAGATAGTATGTCTGCATATGCACGGCAATTCGTTCAACAGATGGAACGTCCAGACGTTGACCAAGTTGATGGATTACCACCAACCGTTGCCATTGAGCAGAGAGTAAGTAGAGGCGGGGGTAAGTCAACGGTTTCAACAGTGACCGAAATATATCATTTTCTTCGACTCTTATATTCAAAAGTGGGCACTCAATTTTGTACGAAATGTGATACAGCAGTTGAAAAGAAGAGTATTAGCTCGATATCAACTTTAGTTCACAGTGAACTCAAAAAGTGCAAAGCTAAACTATTAGCTCCAATTGTAAGAGGGCGTAAAGGCTTTCATACTGACACAGCTGAGTGGGCGTTAAGGCAAGGAATCTCTCACTTTTACGTCAATGGTTTATTAGTAAAAACGGATGGTTTTCAAAAACTTGAAAGATATAAAGAACACACTATAGACGCAGTAGTAGCTCAACTAGATAAAAATTCTAGCTCAAAAGAGATTTCTAAGTCAATTGATGCAGCTTTCAAATTTGGTAAAGGTACAGCGAAACTTTTAAAGCCTAGTGGCCAATCCATGGTTTTAAGTTCCGAGATGTCGTGTCCCAATTGTGGTCAAGCTTATGAGGAGTTGGATCCAAGATTGTTTTCATATAACAGTCCGCATGGATGGTGTTTAGATTGTCGAGGATATGGCTACATAGCTACAACTCAACCTGACTACGACAAGCATGATTCAATTATTTCTGCGGAACTTGATGAGGAAAGAAGAATGACTAAATCCAAACAAGTTGAAAAAGAGGTTTGCTCAACATGTAATGGCGCGCGCATTAATGAAATTGCTCGAAATGTAAGAATTGGGGAAAAATCAATAAATTATCTTTGCAGTCTCTCAGTTATAAAAGCTATCGAAGAAATTAATAAAATGAATTTTAAAGGGGTAGATAAAGTCATTGCGAGGGACATCGTTAAGGAGATTCATCAAAGAATGACGTTTCTAGATGAAGTAGGCCTTGGTTATCTTGGACTTGATAGAAGTGCTACTACATTGAGCGGCGGTGAAAGTCAGCGAATACGCTTAGCTTCACAGTTGGGCTCTAATCTCAGAGGTGTTCTTTATGTTTTAGATGAGCCAACAATTGGTTTGCATCCAAGAGATAATGACAAACTGCTTGAAACTTTATTAAAATTAAGAGATTTGGGTAATAGTTTAGTTGTTGTTGAGCATGATGATGCAACCATTAGTCGTTCTGATCATCTTATAGATTTGGGTCCAGGTGCTGGCAACGAGGGAGGAGAAATTGTGTACGAGGGAGAGTTAAGGCTTACAAAACAGAAATCAACAAAAAGGATTCAATCAGTCACAGTAAGATCGTTGACTGAAAAAATTTCTCATCCTATTAATGGTTCTAGGCGTGGGCTACCAAAAAATGATTCGAAAGGTTGGATAAACATAAAAGGGGCCAATGCGAACAACCTGAATGATTTGGAGGTCAATATTCCCATCGGTAGACTAACTGTGCTTACAGGAGTTTCAGGAAGCGGTAAGAGTTCTTTTATGCGTGGAGTTTTGAAGCCCGCATTTGATGCAAAACTTAACCAGAAGAATAACAAAAATACTATCAAGACATGGAAAAGCATTAAAGGAGCAGAACAATTTTCTGCTGTTTATGAAGTAGATCAGAGTCCTATCGGAAAAACTAGCCGCTCGACACCTGCGACCTATGTAAAAGTATTTGATGAAATAAGAAAACTTTTTTCAATAGTCCCCGAATCCAGAGTTAGGGGATACGAACCTGGGCACTTTTCATTCAATACCGCTGGAGGGCGTTGCGAGGAATGTGGTGGTAACGGTCAGATAAAGCTGGAAATGAATTTTTTACCGACGACATGGGTTCAATGTGAGGAGTGTAAAGGAGCGCGTTATAACACAGCGACATTAGAAATTTTTCTCAATGGTAAAAATATAGCCGACGTTATGAATATGAGTGTTTCTGATGCGTGTGAGTTTTTTAAAACCCACCCAAAGATAATCACTACACTTGAACTATTAAGGGATACTGGTTTGGGATATTTAAGCTTAGGCCAACCGAGCACAACATTAAGTGGCGGTGAGGCTCAAAGAATTAAATTAGTGGCGGAAATTCGTAAGGGTCAAAGCCGTACCCGAAATGCAATCATGAAGGGCAAGACAGGAAAAAATGCTAACCTTTATTTAATTGAGGAGCCAACCATAGGCTTGCATCAGAGTGATGTTGTTAATTTGATAGGAGTACTTCACGCTTTAGTGGATGAGGGGCATACTGTGGTTGTGATTGAGCACAATTTGAGTGTAATGGCTGAGGCAGACTATATGATCGATATGGGCCCTGAGGCAGGGCCTCGAGGTGGTACAATCACTGCTAAAGGAACTCCTGAAATCATAGCTAAGTCAAAAAAGAGTGAAACAGCTAAATTTCTTAAAGAAACCTTAAAGTTCTAAAAATTTTTCTTGGTTGAGAGGTTTTTTGCTAATTTATTTTCTTAAAATTGTACAAATTTTAGTGGTTTTTATTAAGAAAAATGCAATTTTACGTAAAAAACTGGCAAAAATTAACTATTTAAGGTTTCTGTAATAATTTTGAAATCTTTTCTTAAAAATGTGACTTTTTTATTTTCACAAGCATCTAATTAGTAAATCATGACTTCTGGAACATTGACTATATCAACTGACTTAATGAATTCTTGGCTGCTAAAAAGATTGCGGCCAACGTCCTCACCGCTAGCGCGGGCCAGCGAGGCCGTTGCATCTGAATCTTTGTCTAAAGATCAAAAAGAAGCCGTTGAAACGACTCTTACGATTGAGCAAGAAATACAAGTTCTAGCTCATGCTGCTAATGAGCTGCGTGAAGCCTACAACGAAGTTATTGGCAACCTTAATAATATTCATGGCCGAAAGTTGGAGGAACTCAATGAACCTTTTTTCCAAAGATTAGGCGCCCTCGTTGAAGCTCTTCAGGTTAGTGATATGGAGACTGCCAGAGATTCTGCAAAGCGACTCATGTTATTAATTAATGAGATGCAATCAAATATTCCAGCATGGGACTTTGTGCGTGCGCTTCAAATTTTAGCAGACCGCTGTCAGGTCCTTGATAAGTAAAGTCATTAGTTACTTAATTAAAAACCTCTCGCATTAATAAAAACACGAGAGGTTTTAATAAGTCTTAATTTATAAATTTTCTTACTATTTGGTTACTTTCATGATTCCATTCATGACTGTCCAGTGACCAGGAAATGTGCAAACAAACTCATAGTCTCCTGGGTTAGCTGGAGCCTTAAACTCGATTACTTCTTTTTGACCAGCATCGATCATTTTTGTTCCATGTAGAATTTTTGAGTTCTCAGGAGCTTTCTTGACTGCATCAGCACCCATGGCAATCGCTTGGTTACCTATTTCAGCCTTAGACCCAGGCTCAACAATTAATAAATTGTGAGGAATGACGTCAGGGTTAAAGAAGGTGAGCTTGACTTTGCTACCCGCTTTTACAGAAAAATTTGATAAGTTGAATTTCAGTTGGTGAGGTACAGCAGCTATTTCAACTGATGTCATATTTCCATTAACAACAACTTTTGGTTCTGGGGCCTTTTCTTCTTTAACTTTAGCTAATTCACCACCGCCTCTAGTGAAATCAGCATTATAGATATAGTGCTGAACGGTTAAAGCGGCCCTTCTAACATTTAATTCACTACTTGTCTGTAAAGTACCCATGAGTTTGTCATTCTGCACATTGTGCGCCTGAAGAACCCAAAGACCTTCTAGCATATGATGTGCTTCATTAGCATTATTGGCATCAAAATTAGATACCCACTTGTTTACGGCCTTAACAACTTCATCTGTTGGGTGTTCACTGAGTTCGATTCGAGTTCTGTATCTTACTCCGTCTATAGGATGCTTAAGATTTTCTAGTAGAACGTTGATGGGTTCACCATCTATCGATACAGGCTCTTGGAGAGGCTTCTTAGTGTAGATCATACGGTAAACTCGACCGTGTCTATGGTCACGCTTAGGGTCACGAATGTTGTGCTGCATATGTCCAATAATGACGTTATGCCAATCAGAAATATATAGAGCACCATCCGAACCAAAGTCAGCGTCCGATGGTCTCACGTTTCGATCATTAGAAACGAACAGATCTCCAAGAGGTTGACCATTGACTTCACCATTTTCAGGGTTTCTTGCTAGCTTGTAATGCTTCAACCCAAGAAATCCAATTGTATTACAGAGCATGAAGGCTTGTTGTTTTTCGTCAGGGAAGTTTGCACTTGATATAATTCCACTTGAAGCAACAGGTCTAACCTCTTTCTTAAGTAATCCCCTCATTGCAAAACCATTACCTTTTGGTACGACTTGGTAAGATCTGCCGCCAGTTCCATCAGTGGCGTAGTGGTATCCCCATCTATCAAAAGCAATTCCGTGCGGATTAGGGCTATTACCTGCGTGTTGACTGAAAGTAAAAGTCCTTGGGTTAAATCTATACATTGCAGAAGCACCAGATTTGTGAGGTGTTGTCCATGGCGTCTCAACGTTACTTACGTGGAAAACTCCTCTTTGATAATACAGACCACCGTCAGGGCCGTATTGAAAGTTATTCATTGCATGGTGAGTATCTGCAGAATCAATACCGCCCAGCATTTTTATTCTTACGTCTGCAACATCGTCGCCGTCAGTATCCTTAAGAAACCATATGTCTGGTGCTGAGCCCACTAAGACTCCACCGTTCCAGAATTCAAAGCCTGTAGGATTGTGTATTTTTGCAAAAGTAATGGCTTTGTCAGCAACTCCGTCTCTGTTTTCATCTGGAAGTATGATGAGTCGGTCTTCCATTTCCTTTAGTGGCTCCCATTTTGGATATGTTTCCCATGCAGCAACCCAGAGTCGCCCTTTAGTATCGACTGACATTTGCACAGGATTTACCATTTCTGGGAACATGGTTTCGTCTGCAAAAATATTGACTTTAAAGTCCTCGGGAACAGTAAGCTTCTTAAGTGTTTCTTCAGGACTTAGGTAATCAGGATCGCCTTCTTTACTTTTATTGGAGCTTCGACTCTTACCTCCAATATTAGATTTAACAGCTACCGGTGCCGGGACATTTGAATCATCCACTTTAAAATTAGATCCTAAAGCCGTTGCCCAAATTTTAGGGTCACGGTTTGAGGTCATAACGTCCAACATTTTTAGTTCGTGGCGTAAAACATCTGCATTACTTTGTCCGTCAACGAATCTTAGTCCAGAGCGCCCACCCCATACATCATTTCCATCAGTGGCTCTATATCTATTGTACCAATGCCAATTTTTATCTACGACATCAACACGAAGTTTTTCAAGTTCTTTGTCTGCCGTTACTGTCTTCCCTAAAAGAGCTTTGGTTGCTATTTGTGCAACGTGTCTATTACCTAGTTCATTGAGGTGAACTCCATTAATTGTAAGAGCGTCTTTTGAATCTGCGTATGCAGCTTTTGTTGTAGTAAATAAATCAACGAATCCAGCATTATTTTTTTCGGCTACTGCTTGAATTGCTTTAGTGTATTGAGCAAGGCGAACATTATTTGCTTCGCCGTCAGGAAGGTTTGGACTATTCAAGTTTTCATGAGCGATGGGTGAAAACAAAACGAAGCGTGGCTCGGATTTACCATTGGGCTTCAGCTTCTTATAATTATCGAGCATGGCTGAAAGGTCATTCATGAAAGATTCAAGACCCTTCTCTCCTTTGAATGATTCATTGTATCCAAAGAAGACAAAGATTACATCTGCTTCACAAAGTTTGAGATAGGTTTCAGGGGAAGGAAAACCTTGGTTCCTTGGTCTTTCTTTTACAGTATCACCCGTGAAACCGAGATTACGGAAAAGGATTTCTTGTCCCTTTAATTCACTTTGTAAGACTGTCTCGAACCAACCATCGTGATTGAAGCGGTCTGGCAGACTATTACCAATGAGGCAAACATTGTCACCTTTTTCGAATTTGAAAGCCGCATTTGCGGCGGCGGAACTAATTATGAGTGAGATGGCCGTGAAAAAGCCCAAAGATATTTTTAGCATGGTGTTTTTATACTACCAAAGAGGGGTCAGTGTTAACTAAAACTATTTAAAAAAGTGATTTTTTTTAGATATTCCCTTTAAAATTAATATTTTCTAAATAGTAAATAACTGTTTATGGGAGTAAAAAATATAAAATGCCGAATTTTTTATTTTTATTTAAGGTTTTTATTCTCGCTTTTATTTCTCTGAATTACATCTACGGGAGGCCCAATATTGTTTTTCTATTAGCGGATGACCAAGCCATAATTTCAATGGGATGTTATGGAAGCAGTGATGCATTAACACCAAACCTAGATCGCTTATCTCAAAGGGGGCTGACTTTTGATAACCATTATGATACCACGGCAATTTGTATGGCCAGTCGTGCTAGTATCCTTACAGGAAAATATGAGTACCAGCATGGCTGCAATTTTTCTAAGGGAAAGCTTAGTACAGAAGATATAAAGAATAGTTATCCAAACATTTTAAAGAGAGCAGGATATATAACTGCATTTGCGGGAAAGTTTGGAATCAATTTGAAATCGGAATTACCCCAAAGCCTTTTTGATAAGTGGGGTGGAGGCCCAGGGCAAACTAGCTATGTAACGGCAAAAAACAAGACGATGAGGAAATATGCAGATAAGTATCCTCATTCGACAATGTCGTACGGGGCTTTTGGAAGTGAATTTATTAAGGAGGCGTCTAAAACTGGAAAGCCATTTTGCCTTTCTATAAGTTTCAAAGCACCTCATATGCCTGATACTCCAGACTCTAGATTTGATGAAATATACAAAGATAAAGTTTTTAGGAAGCCTGCTAATTTTGGTAGAGAGTATTCCAAACATCTGAGTGAACAAAGTAAACAAGGGCGTCAGTGGGAGCGGTGGGAATCATGGGGATATAAGGATAATTATGATGAAGTAATGAGAAAATACCACCAGCTTGTATATGGTATAGATCAAGCGGTGGGAATGGTTGTTGAGTCTTTAAAAGAAAATGGGGTAGCTGATAATACAGTTATTATTTATACATCGGACAATGGGTTTCTTTGTGGCTCTCATGGCTACGGTTCCAAAGTTCTGCCTTATGAGGAGTCTGTTAGAGTCCCTATGATTATTTATGATCCTAGAACCAAAACGAAAAAAAATAGTCGTAGAATAAATGCATTAACAGCTAACATTGATATTGCACCAACTATATTAGAATTAGCAGGAACAAAAGGATCTTCCCAAATTGATGGGTTGAGCTTGATGCCCTTACTAAATGGACACCAAATTGATATACGTGAATCCATTGCTATTATGAATTGTTGGGGACCAGTGGAATCACAATATTTAGGAATTGTTGGGAAAAAATGGAAATATATTTACTGGTTTTATGGTGAGGGTATGAAGCCTAAAGAGGAACTCTTTAATCTCGAGGAGGATAGATTGGAATTGATAAACGCATCTAAAGATCCACAAAATAATGAATCTTTAGAAGAGATGCGCTCTTTATATGATCAAGAAATTATTACCATTAAAGAACAATCAGCAGTTTCACATAAAATGTATGGAACCCTTTTTGATCGAAACGTAAAATGGCTTAATAAGAGCAAGATCATAAAAAACAGTATTAGATAGATTGTAAAAAAGCTTGGGCTCAATTTAATTACGGAGTTATCATCAGCACTATTAATGTCTCGTAAGGCTTTACTTATCTTAAATATAAAAAATTTATTATTGGTCTTGGTTGTTCTATTGACCGTAGCCAATTGTACTACGACTAATAATTCTCCTGTAGCGATAAAGGGATCAGTGAATGGGCTCGTGAATCCTGATCAAATGTTTCGAGAGATCAGAGTAATCAAACGCTATATACCCAAAGGTCGATACGGAAGAAAGTATAAGAGACCAATGAAGCCGAGGTTTATCACTGTGCACTCGACTCAAAATTATGATGGGGATGCTTGGGATCATGCTCGAGCTCTTGAGAGAGGTAAACTAAGAGCCCCCAAAAGAAGGAATGGAAACAGAATCGGCTATCTAACCTGGCATTTTACAATCCAGGATGATGTTGTTCTTCAGCATTTACCGACTAATGAACAAGGTGAACATGCTGATTTTAATGGACCTGGAAATAATTATTCTATTGGTATTGAGATGTGCGAACATCGCGGAAATAGCAGACAAGAGACCCTTGCAAGGACAGCGAAACTATGTGCTTCTCTAATGCAACAATATGACATTCCACTCAAAAATGTAGTTCCTCATTATCATTGGCCAAGGAAAGGCTTAAAGCCGGAACACAAAAACTGCCCTCATTTTTTAATGACTAATGGCAAACCGGGAAGGAAGTGGAATCAATTTTTAAGATCTATTAAGAAACAATATAATCGTATTCAAATTCCGCAGGAAATCGCTGAGAAATCCAGATAAAGTTGCACAAATTATAAAATGAAAAATGTATTTTTTGCATGTTTAATAATTTTGGTTTTCTTTTTTTCTCTCACTAGAAATATTTTGGCTGAGGATCCTTTGTGTGAAGTTTGGGAAGAGGAAATACCCGTTATGGCGCATTTAGCAGTCGCTATGGATGGTACGGTACTATTATTCAAAGAAGAAAGAGAAAATAAACGAATCGAGGTTAAGCGAAGTGAAGACGGAGGAGTTACTTGGAGCGAACCAATTGTAGTGGGAGAAAGAATAAAAATTGATGCTGATATGTCCGATGATGGCAGGTACAAGGGTGAACACGTGGGGTGGAGTGAATTAGCAAATGTAACTGTTGATGAAAATAATGGTCATATAATGGTCTTTGCTGGTGGTCTCAAACCTGCACAAATTCTTTATAGGAGTAAAAATAATGGTAAAACTTGGGTAAAAGAAAAAATATTTATCAAGCCAGATAAAAATGGGTGGTTGGCAACAACCTATTGTTGCGATCCAGGAATAACGATTAGGCATGGAAGTCATAAAGGACGTTTGCTAATGCCATCCCAAGTGTTCGTTGGCCCGATCAATAAAAATGGCTCGAGAACGTATCTTAATAAAGGCATGGGCAGAAAATATTTTGGAAAAAGATACAGTAATGCCTTGTATAGTGACGATGGTGGCAAAACATGGATTCATAGTGATCCTTTTCCAATTTTGGGAACATCTGAACCATCTCTTTGTGAGCTCAATGATGGAACTATTTATTACAATGCGAGGACTCATATTCGAAAAGGAAATAAGCAAGTTGGTTTGAGTCGCGATAGTGGTAAGTCATGGGTTCATGCAAGAGAAGATGACGAGTTATTCGATGGTCCTCCCGACGAGTATGGTTGTAAGGGAGCCCTAGTGAGGTTGTATCATAAAGATAAAGACCTTATCCTTTTTAGTTCTCCAGGAAGGAGAGATAAACGGGATGATATTACCATTCAATTAAGTATGGATGGTGGTAAATCATGGCCTAAGAAAAGGGTTCTTAAAGTTGGACCTGGAAATTATACTTGGATGGCTGCAGGAAGGGATGGAACAGCGAGTGAGGGGATGATTTATTTGGTCTCAAATAAAAGCTGGATGGCTCGGTTTAATTTAGCATGGGTAAAAGGTAAAGATTAGGAGGAGACCTGAAACTCTCAAATTTTTGCAAAAGATCATCTAAAAATTCGCATCCTAGCATTACCTCACAAAAGGGCGTCAAAGAATTGGCAACTTGGCGTTAGCTACTAGTTGATAAATCTCAATATTACAAACCAGCGGAAACTGTGAAAAATGGTGCTCGCTTGTTTGTGGGGTTCTTCCAGTGGGAGGTTACAAGCGAGCACCTGTTTTCTAAATTGCTGTAAATCTATGAATGAGAGAATAGGTGAGCTAAAAATTAAAGCGCAGAACGGTGACGTTCATGCTCAAACATATTTAGGATATATCTATGAAATGGGTAGAGGCGTTAATAAGCACTTAAGGGAATCTTCTCAGTGGTATTTAATGGCCGCTAAGAGTGGAAATCGATATGCTATTGAGGCTTTAGAAGAAATTCGCAGGTCCTCAACAGGTCTCTAAATTCGTGCTTAGTAAAATTTTTTGATCTCTGAAGGCGCTTATAACCGTTAGATTGCTAGTGAAAGCGCTCATTGTTATATCTCATCCAGATCAAAGATCCTTTTGTTATAACGGAATTTTTAAAGAAATATTAAAGACTTTAGGAGAAGATGCAGAAGTTAAAATTGCAGATTTATATTCTGAAAAATTTGCCAGACCGAATGATGCACTCATGGCTCGGTACAAGGAATGGGTAACATGGTGTACCCATATTTATTTTATTTCACCCGTTTGGTGGTTTAGGTGTACGCCAAGGCTGGAGATATTTTTTGATGAAGTTTTTACTCCTGGTTTCGCCTATGAGTTTAAATCTGTTTCAAAACTATATGGATTTCCAGTTCCTAAACTTAAAGATAAAATAGTTAGAACTTATGTTACGCATGGAGCTCCGGCCTTGCCGGTTCTAACTATTTATGCCAACTCGGTTAAGCTACGTTTGGTTATGGGAGTCTATACGTTTGTTTTTGGGTGGAAGTATTCCATTTGGAAAAGAACAAAACAGTTTTGGTCTGTACCATTTGTAACTCACGATAAAAGATTAAAATATCTAAAGACTGTTAGAAAAGATATAATCAAAGATTTAAAACAAGTTAAAAATTAAGCTCAACTTTTTTCCTCAGCGGTAATTTTACCGTTCTTAATTTCTTTGAAGTTTACGCTTGGTGTATCTTTGCTATCAAGACCCTTAATGGAAATCAAATTCTCAGTTCCATCTTTAAGCAATACTTTAAGCTGAGTTGATGACACTGCATTGACATTTTGGATCATTGAAGAACTCTCTTTATCAAATGGCTCAATTAAAGTCAGGAAGTGAGCTGATTTTCCATGACTTCGGGTACTAAAAGAGTTGCGTTGATATTTTGTCACTTGGCCTGGTGGATAATCAGCGCCTATTGAGACGATAAAGCGTTTTGCATTCAAGCCCGACAGGTCAATATGGATTTCACCATTTCCATTGGGTTGGGCGGGGAGAGTTTCCTTAAATGGTCTACCGGCGATGACAACCGGTCCACCATAATAGTCTTCACCAGATTTAATTTTTTCTGTATCAGGCCTACCATGAACTTGAGTTCGAATACCATTAAGGGTGATCTTATTTTGTTTTTGCAGTTGGGATAAACTGAGCACTCTTCCATCGGCAAGAACGAGCTGTCCTCCTCCCCAGAAAAGAGATGCGCCTTTGCCCAGAATGAAGCCTCCACCTTTTCGTCGGTCTTCGTTTTGAGTTTTAAGCGTTATTTTTTTTGCAGCATCTGAGATTTTAAGGTCGATATCTTCACGGCCAAGAATCCATGGTGAGAACTCGTTTTCTGAAACGATTTTGTTATCTACTTCAATAGTATACTTTGTCCATCCAGCACGATGTCGGACTTCTGGCGCGGCTCCTACCATGATTTCTGCCTTTTTTGGCCAAGCGGAGTGGACGTCGATATAGAGATCACCTTCTTTGCCTTTTAAGGTACGCCAGTTGAGATGGGCTTTGTTGTCATAGATAGTTCTAAAACGAGTTTTCGATGTTCCATCCTTACTCCACCACTGGCAATTAGTGATTAGCTGGTCGGCTAGGCGCGGATCGGTATTCATCTGGTCGGTATGACGCAGTTTTCTTACACTGTCCCCTTCGATGTTTTGGAACCCTCGGATTTGAAGAAAATTGTCAAAAGTATGTTCTTCTTCTCCCTTTAGATAGTCGGCGAGAACGATGTAATGGTCTGTGACTATGGCCAGCCGGCGTTGGAGAATACGTTCGGTCCAGTCGCTGATATCTGCGACTTCAAGTTCTTTTCCGTTTGAGCCAACAGCAATTGGCATAAAAACATCTTCTGCAGCCAGACGTTCACGCCCTGAAAGGATAGCGCTTTCACCCTCCTTACGGTTTGGGCGTTGCATTTGTAATCCTAAATATGGCGGGCATGACCATCTGGCATTGGTCTCGACGGCAGCGGCTTGTATCTTTGAACCAGAGTGAAACATTAATCGTCGAGATTCGACCGATTCTTGATTTCGTCCGTCGACGACCACCATGTTGTGATTAACAGATGATTGTACAAACATGCCGTACATGAAACTCGCGTAAGAGTACCAAAGACCATGGCCACTGGAGTAAAAACTGCGGTCATAACGTCGCATAGAGTTGAAGTTAGTACGGTCAAAGTGGCCATGATATGCGCCATGAGTTCCATATTTAAGACTCATTTCGATTTGTTTACTCGGGTGTCGATTTGGTGTTTGGGAACGTAGGGTGATAAAGCCAATACCATCAGAGAATGCGGACCGTGTACCAATTTTGGGGGTGTCCTTTGGTAATTCAGGCACACCATAAAGTAGACTGCGCCCACCTTCACCACGACGTTTGACTAACGCGGCAAAGGCTGGTTTCCGCCACATCATATAAGCAATTTCGAAACCCTCGTCGGAGGTGAGGCTCCATTCACCACCATCGTTTGCTGCATAAATCTGTCCATCATGAGAGAGGTGGTCAATGAACGAGTCCCAAAGTTGATCAAGAGTGATTTGAGGGACTGGATGTTTACCAAACTTTTGGAAAGGTTTTCCGCCAAATTCGCGCTTACGGGTTTCAACGTCATCGGTGAGACGACGAAATTCTTTTGAGTAACCTGGAGTGAAGTATTGATCGATCATATTTACTCCAAAGGGTTCAGCAGCGAGTGCCATTTTGCATATATATCTTGATACCCAAACGTTATAATTAACGGAACCCTCATACCACCATCCGTCAGGCATGATGCCGTTAGCGATGTTATCGTAGACGCCGTCTGTGGCGTATAGGAAGTGCTCAAACCAAGCAAAGTCTTGTGTTGCTAGCGCCAAAGTAAAACCGCATCGAGCTTCTTGAAGTTCAAGGTTTGCAACTCCTGACAAGTTTATGTGGTGCATGCGCTCGCGCATTTCCTGACTAATACGAGCGTGGTCTTCACTGGAAAAGACACCAGAATCAGCGATCATATCATAGATTTCACAGGCTTGGATTAAATCTTTTCCGCCAACATTAAAGCGCACACCGGGCTTGGCGAGTGCGGCATATTTTTTATCGCCAGAGATTTGCCAAGCAACGGCGTAGGGCCAACGTGATCCAGGGCGGTTGTCTGTTGTCTTGTGGTCGAGGTACCACTGCGCGGCTTTTTTTGCCCAACCATAGTTGTTTATTTTCTCGCGCACTTCTTGCCAGCGTTCTGGGGTGTGGACTAGGTACGGATGAGGGAGTTTTCGGGCTGTGATTAATTCGATATCACCGCCGAGTTGGCCATTCGCAAGTGCGACAATCTTTTGACGTTCGCGGCCTCCTGGAGGGACACGGTCAGTGACATTAACGATAATATTTGTACTTTTAATTTCACCTGGCTCTAAGGTGAGGTGATTAGGTTTGATGGAAGAACGCATCACGTGTTTGCTGTAAGGATGATGCGCGAGATTAACTGACTGCGTACGATTGGTGCAGTTCATAACCTTTAATTCGTAATTGAGCTTGGCGTTCTTTTCTCCAGCGAGTGAACGTGCCTCCGAGAAGAGTTTCAATATTGGCGCTGCGATTACATCTACTCGTGGTAAATTGATCTGCCCTTTTTTGCCGTCAGCGTAACTACCACGAATCGCAACTTTCTTAATTTCTCGAAACGTTTCACCAAAAGGGGAAAATTTATCAAAGGCAGAAAAAGGTAAATCTACAAATTGTGTTTTATTTGTGCCGATGAGGCTAAATTTGGCTATGCTAGATACCTCCGCAGTGGTTCGATAGCTGGATTTTGCTTCACGTTTAGCCGTGTGGACAACGACTTCGCCATGAAATGTACGATCCTCATTCAGGAGTATCTCTAGTCGTATCCCGTATAGCTGAGACCAATTTTGCTTACTTTCAGCGGTGAAGGTTACACCGTTTGGGCTAAGGATTGCATTTTTAACTCCAAAGCCTACCCAATGGCCTGGGACGAAGTTTTCATCGATTTTATTGTGCTGCTTGCCCAGAGTTAGCCAAGGCTGAAGGTTGCGCTCTGCACCCCTAGGTATCTGTCCACCAGCTAGACCAGGAAGCATCTGCGAATGACTGATTATATTTGTCAGAAATAAAATGAGAATGATTGCTATATGAAAAGGGATGATTTTCATAATGGGTGATGATACCGCACTGATTATTTGAACAATTATAGTTATCAGAATCCGTTCCCTTTTCTAATTTCAGAAAGAATAACTACTAGAGTAAATGGTAATGGGATTTCAAAAGAGAAGACAATTAGAGATTTAGACCAATTAATTATCTATAGCAAAACGGTAGAATTTCTTGCCGTCTTTTAATTGAATCGTTTTAGAGATACTCTCACCTGTCTTTTTCCAGAGAGTAAGATCTTCGCTCTCTTCAATATCGAATTTGACAGTAATATTTCCATTGTTCGAATTAATGATCAATGATCCTGCTCTAGCATCTTGTAAGTCTTCAATCGTTGGTCTTTGAGATAGTTGATCAATTTGTGTCTGTAGTGCTGTAATCTGAGACTGTAAACCAGCAATTATTTGAGGTGATCTTCTGTCCTCATTATCGCCCACTCCATCATTATCACAATCTGCGACCTCAGTTGGGTCATTTGGAAATGCATCAGCATTATCACCAACACCATCCTTATCACTGTCAGCCGTTTCACTTGGGTCATCAGGAAAAGCATCATCATCATCATTGACTCCATCCCCATCACTGTCTTTAGCGCCTCCACCCAAAGTTTCATACCAAGCGATTTTGTTATCTCCGGGCGAAGATGAAACCACGTCTAAGTCGCCATCGCCATCCATGTCAATTGTTGTGACGAGATTGACGCCGTTTGCTCTATTGGTAATAATTTCTGCCTGACCGAACGAGCCTCCTCCTAGATTTTCATGCAAACAGACGGTGCTACCAACCTCAGAAGTTGAAAAAACATCAAGATCTCCGTCACCATCAAAGTCAGCAACGTCAAGGCCTCGCGGACCCAAGGCATCACTACCATCTGGGCCCCCCCCAGTTGATCTTGTTGAGTATGTGTGGATTATTTTTTGTGAACCAAAACGTCCATTACCAGTACCATTATACCACGCAACTTTACCATCAAGTACTGAGACTGAAATTAGGTCAAGGCGGCCGTCACCATTAATATCGCCTGTGCGAACGTTACGTGGTCCTCGAGTTTGAGATGAGGAAGTAAGTCGAACGACAGACACCCCGCCCCCATTAGGGTAATAAGAAATCTGATTGCTAAGATAATTAGCAGAAATAACATCCTGATCCCCATCACCATCAATATCGGCTAGATGAATATTACGAGGTTCATCACCTGTACTTGTGCCAGTCTTGGCAGCAATCAAGCCGCCCCAATTAAACATGTTACCAGAATTTAAATAAATTCCAATTTGATCAAAACTCCCACCCAGACCAAAGATAATATCCGGCCTATTATCTTTATTCACATCACCTAGATGAATGTCCCAAAGATATGGTGCATTTTCGTTATCGAACGTCCGCGTGAAGCGAAGACTGCCGTTATTCCTGTAAACGCGGACGCCCCCAGAGCGAGTTCCCGAACTACCTAGTACCACATCTAAGTCCCCGTCATTGTCTAGGTCAGATGCCACGATGTTACTTACGAGCGTAGTTGGCCCGTTTGTAAATGGTGTTAGCTCTGTAAAACTACCGTTCCCGTTGTTTCGATAAAGGACGGCCGCTCCTCCTCCAAAAAAAGGATTACCCGGTTTGGCAGCAAGAATATCAATGTCACCGTCACCATCCATATCTGCTGGAAATGCATCCATGACGTCAGTAGCGGTTGAGGTAACAATTTGTTGTGGACCAAACTCGGCAATAGTTTGGGAGGCGGTAAATGTAAGGACAGCGAATATAAAAAGAGAACATTTTTCTAGCGGATGAAGAACGGTCGAAGAAAATATAGTGAATAGTAATTTCATAAGTTCGAAATTGTAATTTTTGATGTATTTTTTGCAATAAAAACCTGATTATAAGGTGCCCCCAAATTTTCTATAGATAAAATACCTCTTTCTGGAATTAATGATTACCACTCACTGATGTAACTAATATTGTCCCTAGGTATACTAACTTTATTACCGTATTCATTAATAATAATTACAGTCTCTTTTTTTACTTTGTGAAGCATTCCTTGGAGTTCTCCCTGAACGCCTCCACTTGTATAACTAACAAAAACGTTAGTTTTCCTTTTAATTCCATAGTCATTCCCAAAACTAACAATTTTTGAGACAGATAGTAAAACCTCAGTACCCTCTTTAATTTTGCCCATTGGAGTTCCGCAACTGACAAGGAAAATTGAAAGTAGAAGTACTAAGAAAAGTCTCATTATTTTAGTTTAGGGATTATCCTTTTTTAGATTCTAGATAACTAAGCAAGGAAGAGAATTCTTCAATACTAAGTGAGTTTGCTAGACCTGCAGGCATCATAGAAATTTTAAGCTCGGTTCGGGATTTAATATTCGAAACTTTATAACTATAGGCCTTACCTGAGATGTCTCGCATTTCTACACTATCAGCGGTTTCGGCAGTGATGAAACCTACCATTGATTTCTCATCTTTTGTTAATAATGAAACAGTGGCAAATCCCTGTGAGATGGAAGCGTTGGGCTTTAGAATTGATTCAGCGATTTGGTCCCTTGAGAGAATTGCACCAACTTGGCCCATGTATGGACCTTTGGGGCTTTGGTCAGGGCTTACGGTATGACATGCTATACAACCTTGTTTTGTGAAAAGTATCTCCCCTTTTTTAGGGTCTCCTTTTACGTCCCCTATAGCTAAGATCACATCTTCAATAGACATTTTTCCAACCTGACCTTTCGTGCGTGCAATGGCGCTTAGATCAACAATTGGTCCTTGAGGTTTTTT
>CEQX01045292.1_pt1 | contig 19032 bp, 17 predicted proteins | sample 356261 | NCBI WGS metagenome assembly CEQX01 (sample SAMEA2621076, study PRJEB7988) | marine metagenome | isolation source: saline water (ENVO:00002010), including | reverse complement strand
TTTATAATATAATTTGGTTTATAATATGAATATAATTAGTTTTTTCTTATTCCCCATGTTTGTAGAATAGATAAATTACTGTTACACTCCTCAATAGATAATTTTCATATTCAATTAACAAGGTATTTTTCAGGATAAAAATTAAAAAATCTTAATTATATTTATCCAAGAACCAAATCAATTTAAAAATTTAATTATGAAAATTTACCTACAAATAGTTTTATCTCTTTTAATTATTTCATGTACTAGTATTAGTGAAAGAGAAATGAAAATTAATAAAACTGAAGAAATTGTTTTAAAATTATATAATGCTCAATTAACTGGTGACACAGAAACTTTTAAGTCAATGTTAAGTGATGATTTCACATTCACACTAACCGGTGAACTTGATATTTCACAAACGTATGATTGGGACGGTTATATGAAAATGAGTAAATATTTTGGTTCCTTATTAATCGGTGAGATAGGAGGGGAGTTTACCGGGATAATTTCAAATGAAGATGCAGCAGTAGTTTTTTTAAATGGAAAAATGGAAGGTATAGGAGGTAAATATGAGAATGACTATGCGATTAGATATACAGTTAATTCTGATGGTAAAGTATCTAGTATTAAAGAATGGTTGAGTGATATTCAATTGGCAACTCAACTATATGGTCAAAAAATAGATGGAGTACATATAAATCCAGATATGAAATTCTAAATACTAACTTTTATCCAATTCTTTATTAATCATGTCTAGTAATGATTTAGCTTCTTTTATCATAATTTTTACATATGACTGATTTGTTTTAGCTACTACTATTCTTAATCCTATTGCATTTACTAATTCAAATTCTTTTTCAGAATTATTTAAGATTGTTTTAAGTAATTTTTCAACTACTATCAAATTAATTTTGTTATTACTTAATCCAAAATTATTAGGGTCTATAATTGTTGATGATTTAATTATTGGGAATATTTCATTATAATAAACAAGATCTATATTCTTTGTTACCCTATTATTATAACTGTCAGAATCTTGATAATATTTAATAATCTTAGAGGACAATAAATTATTCTTAAATAAAGTAAATTGTCCAGTACTTTGTAATTCATTAAAAGTTGTATTTACTGAAGGATAAGTACTTGAATACATTAACCTACTTAACTTAAAATTTAAACTATCAGTTTTTTTAAAACTTTGAAAAAGAGAATATTCTTCAAGAATTGATGTGCCAAGTTCAATTGTTTGAGTACTAAAATCATCATATTCATCAAAAGAATTTAATTGTATTTCTAAATCATTTTTTAAACCATTTAGAAAAAATAATTCTTTGTCACTATTTGATCTATTATTATTCCATTCGTTTATCCAGAATGATAGTGATATCCCAGTAACAATCACAAAAAACTCTAAAGTATATTTAAAGATATATTTATTCATTTATGTTAATAATTTATCAATTATAGATTAGTTAAATTATTTCCCAATACAGAATTTACTAAAAATATTACCTAATATTTCATCATTAGTTACTTCACCAGTAATTTGACCAAGATTATCAAGTGCATATTTTACATCTAAAGCAAGTAGATCTGTATTGGACTTATTTTTTAAATTTTTCTCTACATTTTTAATTGCCTCTTTAACTTTAATTAGAGAATTATAATGTCTTTCATTAATCATTATTGAAGAATTATCGTCAATTATATTTTTTGATATATAATTATTTAATTTTTCTTTTAGATGATTTATATCATGCTCATTCTTAGATGAAATCATTAAAAACTTATTTTCATTAAAAAAATCTTTTATTTTAGTTTCAATCTTTAAGTCATTTTTATTTCCGATTACTATCAGATGTTTACCCTTAAATTGCTTATCCCTTATTTCTTTTTTAACTCTATCAATACTACTATCAAATAAATCTATTACATATAAAATTATTGAAGAGTCTTTAACTTTATCAAAAGCTTTTTTGATTCCAATATTTTCTATTTTGTCAGATGTTTTTCTTAGCCCTGCGGTATCTATAAATCTTACCACATTATTTCCTATTGTTACAGTATCCTCAATCGTATCTCTTGTTGTACCCGGTATTTCAGATACTATGGCTCTATCATCGTTAAGTAAAGAATTAAGTAGGGTGGATTTTCCAACATTAGGTTTTCCAAGAATAGTTATATTTATTCCTTTTTTTACAGCATTATTAAGTTTAAAGCTTTGAATTAGTATTTCACAAAATTTATCAATTTCATTAATTAAGGTTTCCAATTTATCTCTGTTTGCAAATTCAACATCTTCCTCAGAAAAATCTAATTCTAATTCAAGGAGACTTGATAGATCAATTAATTCCGATCTTAATGTCTTTATTTTATCAGAAAAAACACCTTTTAAATGATTAATAGCAATTCTATGAGCATTATTTGATTTTCCCGAAATTAGCTCAGATACTGCTTCAGCTTGTGATAAATCTATATTGCCATTTATAAAAGATCTAAAAGTGAATTCTCCTCTCTCAGCAACCCTTGCACCTAATTCAATTGATATTAAAATAATTTTTTTTACAATAATTTCTGACCCATGGCATGATATTTCAACAATATTTTCTTTAGTGTAAGATTTTGGTTCTTTAAAAATACTGATAACAACCTCATCTATTATTTCATTTTTATAAATAATATTTCCAAAATGAAGCGTATGTGATTTTACTTTATTTAGATCTTTTGATGGAAATATATTATTAACAATATTAATAGAATCTGACCCAGATAATCTTATTATTGAAGTAGCTCCTTTGCCACTTGGAGATGATTCTGCTACTATAGTATCATTTAAATTCATGGATTGTAAAAATACAAAAAGAGAAATTCATTCGTTGATTATAATAAGATATGTTTTTTATCTATGTAAAATAATTGATAAATTCTATCCAAGAGCAACATCAAGACTCATCATCACAATAAATCCAATAATTAAACCAATTGTGGCAATGTCTGCATTTCCACCTCTATGACTTTCAGGTATAACTTCTTCAACTACAATAAAAATCATTGCACCAGCGGCAAATGCAAGTGCGTAGGGTAGAATTGGATAAACAATAATTACAAACGCAGCACCAATTACAGCAAATATTGGTTCAACTATAGCAGATAGTTGGCCCCATTGCCACGATTTAAATTTACTAAATCCTGCTCTTCTTAATGGCATGGAGACAGCAAACCCCTCAGGAAAATTTTGAATGCCGATACCTAATCCTAATGCAACTGCAGAACCTAAAGTGAAAACTGAAGAAAATTCAGGAGAAAGTAGCGCTCCAAAAGCTACACCAACTGCTAATCCTTCAGGTATATTGTGAATTGCAATAGCTAAAACTAGAAGAGATGTTTTTTTAAGATCAGTTTTTGGGCCCTCTGCTTCCTCAATTTTACCAAAAATATGTAAATGAGGAATAGATTTATCTAAAAAATACATAAAGATTGCACCTAGAAAAAAACCAATTGCTGGAGGTAAAAAAGATGGTAATGATGAAATTCCAAGTTCATTTTGTACTTCAACTGCATCGATAGCAGGTGATAGTAATGACCAAAAACTTGCTGCAATCATGACACCCCCTGTGAATCCAAGTGCTGCATCTAGAAATTTTCTGTTTGTTGACTTAAAGAAAAAAACAAGAGAAGCTCCAATTGCTGTTAAAATCCAAGTGAATAAACCAGCGTAAAGAGCTTGAGTTATAGGTGACGACTGTGATCCAAAAAAATTAATGATGAATTCCATTTTATATTTTAGTAATTTTTATATTCTCAGCAATATTTTTAGAAATAATCACTGATTTATTATTGATTTTAATTTCTACAGAACCATCGTAGTCAATTTTATCAATTATTTTAATTTCTGTTCCAATTTTAATATTTAATTTATTGAGTAGATTAAAAAACTCTTCATCTTCATTTATAATTCTTGAGACAATTCCGATTTCATCAATATTTAGATTACTTATAGAAATTTTATCAATAAAATTAAATTCTCCTAATTTATTTGGTATTGGATCACCGTGAGGATCAATCTTAGGATATTTTAAAAATTTATCTAAACTATCAATTAATTTATCAGAAGAGACATGCTCAAGTTCTTCAGCTATTTCATGAATTTGATCCCATTTAAACTTTAACTTATCATGTAGAAATACTTCCCAAAGCCTATGTCTCCTTATAATTTGAAGGGCTATTTTGATTCCAACTTTAGAAATTGAAGCTCCTTTATATTTTTCATGATAAATTAATTTTTTTATAGAAAGTTTTTTTATCATATCTGTTACTGATGCTGGCTCAATATTTAATATCTTTGATATAGAGTTTGTAGATACTTTTTTACTACCAAATTCTGAAAGGTGGAAAATTGATTTTAAATAATTTTCTTCTGTTTGTGATAATTTTATATTAGACATGTCAAATAATTATTTTAGATAAGTCTAAAATAAATTAATTTAATTTTAAATGAAAAGGTTTATAATTCTTTTTTTTATTATTTCTTGTTCATCAGAGGAGTCAAGACTAGGTGATACATTTTATGCAAATAAAAATTATGAAGAAGCTATTAATCAGTATACTGATGGTCTTAATCTTGAACCAAATGATATACAGTCCTTATACAGGCGAGGTAGATCTTATGAAGAACTTAAAATGTATGATAAAGCTGAAAAAGATTATAAAAAGATATTAGACATTGATGGTAAAAATGTGAATGCTATGTTAAGTTTATCAGTTCACTACATAAGAGATAAAAATTATTTAAATGCTGAATCCTATGCTAAAAGAGCAACAAAGTTAAATCCAGATTCAGATGACGCTCACTTATTATTGGGTAGATCTCAACAGTATCAAGGACTCTTTACAGATGCAATTAAATCATTTAAAACATGCATCTCATTAAATTCTGATAATTCAGATTCATATTATTACCTGGGCTTAATATATTTGAGATTGGAGGATAGTAGAAAAGCTTGTAAAAACTTTGCATTGTCCTCTTCGTTAGAAAATAATAAAGCAAAAAAAGTTTTGAGAGAATACTGTAAATAGATTAATGAAGATTCTTCTAATATTTTTAAACATTTTACTTATGGAAAATAAAATAGCGACTTTTGGCTCTGGTTGTTTTTGGTGCACAGAAGCAATATTTGAACTTGTTGAAGGAGTTAGCAATGTTCAATCTGGTTATTCTGCAGGTAATACCGAAAATCCGACTTACAAAGAAGTAACATCAGGTAAAACAAACCACGCTGAGGTTGTAAGTTTAGATTATGATCCAAAAATTATAACATATGCTGAACTATTAGAAATTTTTTGGAGAACACATGATCCCACTACATTAAATAGACAAGGTGCCGATGTTGGAACCCAATATAGATCAATCATATTATATCATGATCAAGATCAAAAAAAAGAAGCTGAAGAAATTCTTAAGAAACTTGATGAATCTGGAGCATGGAATAGTCCAATTGTAACTGAAATTGAAGAATTTAAAATCTTTTATCCAGCTGAAAATTATCATCAAAATTATTATGAACTAAATCCTAATAATAGCTATTGTTCATATGTAATTGCACCTAAAGTAGATAAATTCAAAAAAGTTTTTACTGACTATTTAAAAAATTAGAAATTATATAGATAAAATTTATAAATTTTTAAATTTCATATCTAAAAAGTTTACATATTTTATAATATCTGTATTTTTTTTAAATATTACTTAATATTTAATCTCTATATTACAAAATCCCTAATTTATTTTAATAATTTAGACTAATTTTAAAAAAAAAATTATCGTAATGTCAGTAAAATCAAAATTAGAATATATATGGTTGGATGGTTATAAACCAACTCAATCAATTAGAAGTAAGACCTTAATTAAAAGAGACTTCTCTGGTAAAATTGAAGATTGTCCAATGTGGTCCTTTGATGGTAGCTCAACTCAGCAAGCAGAGGGAAGTAATTCAGATTGTTTACTTAAACCTGTTGCCATATTTCCTGACCCAGATCGTTCAAGTGGTTTTTTAGTTATGAATGAGGTTTTAAACCCTGATGGCACCCCACATTCTTCAAATGCTAGGTCAACAATTGACGATGATGATAATGATTTTTGGTTTGGTTTTGAACAAGAATATTTTCTAACTGATCCACTAACTAAATTACCTCTAGGATTTCCAGAAAGTGGCTATCCAGCTCCTCAAGGTCAATATTATTGTAGTGTAGGCACTGAAAATACATTTGGAAGAGATTGCGTTGAGGAGCATCTTGATCAGTGTTTAGATGCAGGCATTAATGTAGAAGGAATAAATGCTGAGGTTGCAGCAGGTCAGTGGGAGTATCAAATATTTGCTAAAGGTGCTAAAAATGCAGGAGATCAAGTATGGGTTGCAAGATTTTTAGCAGAAAGAAATGCTGAAAAGTGGGGTTATGCTATCGAACTCCATCCAAAACCGGTTAAGGGAGACTGGAATGGTTCAGGAATGCATGCAAATTTTTCAAATGGTGTAATGCGCACATGTGGAGATGAGAAAATATTTAATAAAATATGTGAAGGTTTTGATGGTAAAAATATTAAAAAACACATGTCAGTCTATGGTGCTCATAATGAAGAAAGACTAACAGGTCTTCATGAAACCCAATCGATTGACAAGTTTTCGTATGGTATTTCTGATAGGGGAGCTTCTATAAGAATTCCAATTGGAACAGTTGAAGATGGGTGGAAGGGCAGACTAGAAGATAGAAGGCCTGCTTCAAATGGAGATCCTTATAAAATTGCTGCTGTCATTGTATCAACTACTAAAGCTGCTCTCTAATATTTTAATTAGATTTGTGTTAAATGCAAATCTTAAACAGGCTAATTAAGTATTTCGTAAATTTTCAGTGGCAATTCGCTGAAGCTATTACTTCGATTTCATCTAATAAACTTAGGGTTTTGCTTACCTCTGCTATTATATCTATTGGAATTGCTTCTCTTGTAGGTATTCTTACTTCAATAGATGGTATTAAGTCTTCCGTATCAGATAGTTTTTCGGAGTTAGGGTCCAATGCGTATTATATCAGAAGCGTTAGAAACGATAGAGGGAAACAGTCTGGAATTACAAAAAAAAATTATCCACCTATTAAGTACAGAGAAATAAAAGAGTTTTTAAAAAAATATGATGGTTATGGTAAACCAACCGTAAGTACAACTGTTACAAGAATTGGTGAGTTAAAATATAAATCTGAAGTTACTAATCCTAATATATTTATAGAGGCAGGTGATCATAATTTTTTTGATGTAAATCAACTTAATCTTGAAAGTGGGAGGTTCTTTACAAAGTCAGAAAATGAAAGTGGAGTATTTATGGCAATAATTGGATCAACAGTTAAATCAACACTATTTAAAAATAATGAAGATCCCATAAATAAATTTATAATAGCAAGAAATAATAAATTTAAAGTTATAGGAGTATTAGAAGAACAAGGGTCATCATTTGGTGGAGGAGGTGATAACAGAGTAATAATTCCAATTGAAACATCTAGAAAATTAAGGCCAACAGCAAGATATGAAGTTGCTATTAAATTAAATAATATTGAAAGAGTTGATGATGATATTGATTACTCTACGAATTTATTTAAAGTATTAAGAAGAGATCCAATAACGTCATCTGACAATTCTTTTGAAATTGAAAAAAATGAATCAGCAGCTAGAGAACTAGATGAAATCACTGGATATCTTAAAATTGGTGGTTTCACCATAGGCTTCATTACTCTTCTAGGAGCATCTATCGGATTAATGAATATAATGCTAGTTACAGTTACTGAGAGAACCAGAGAAATTGGAGTTAGAAAATCTATAGGAGCAACTCCACAAATTATAAGAGATCAATTTTTAATAGAATCAATTTTAATTTGTCTAATAGGTGGTGTAGGTGGAATAATACTAGGAATAACATTCGGTAACATTGTTACTGTTTTCATAGGTGGAGGTGATTTTATTATACCATGGCTGTGGATTATATCTGGTCTATTAATAAGTACATTAGTTGGAATTCTAAGTGGTTACTTACCAGCTAAGAAAGCAAGCGAACTAGACCCTATTGAATCACTTAGGTTTGAATAAGTTTATCAAAAAAACTTATTAATAAATGTTAATATAAAAATACTTCCAAGTATTAGTGGACATATATATGTGATAGAAAAATTGATATATTTCTCTATAAATGATCCCTTATAGTTTAAATATCCTTTAGATATTTCGTCAGAAAGGTTTTGTTTTTTCCATACAAATGAGACATATATCGTAATTAAAAAACCTCCAAAGGGAAGAAGAGTATCATTTGAAATATCAATAATAAATTGCATAAAATCGATAGGTTGATCACTACCAAAATATGTTATAAAATCACTAAAAAAAACATATTTTCCTTGAGATAAAGCTGATGGTATACCAATTATTAAAATTGTAATTGCAACTATCCAGACTGAATATTTTCTATCTACTTTATATTCATCAACTAGGTAGCTAACTGGTACTTCAAGAAGTGATACTGTTGAAGTTATTGCTGCAAAAGATAAAAGAATAAAAAATGTAGAACCTACTATAATTCCTGTTGTATTTCCTAGATTTTCAAAAATTTTTGGAAAAACTTCAAAAATTAATCCTGCACCTCCTTGAGTTTCAATACCTGATGAGAAAACAAATGGAAAAATAATTAATCCAGATAAAAAAGCAATTCCAACATCTGCTAATGTTATCAGTGCCGCAGAATTTACAATATTATTTTTATCATCAACATAACTACCATAAGTAATTAGCATCCCCATTCCAAGAGATAAAGAAAAGAATGCTTGACCTAACGCATTTCCAGCAATATTTAGATTGATTTGAGAAAAATCAGGAACCAAATAAAAAATTATACCATCTATTGAATTAGGTAATGTAAGAGCATATATAATCAATACTAATATTATTCCAATAAGAGATGGCATTAGTATTTTTGCTGCTTTCTCAATGCCTTTCTCAATGCCTTTTGATACGATTAATGCTGTGAAAAACATAAATAAAATAGAATAAAGAAATACATTTTCAATATCATTAACATATGCACCAAAATCATTAGAAATATCAAAGTTCCCATTTACCATTTCTATCACATAACCTAATACCCATCCAGCAACAACTGTATAAAATGATAAGATTAGAACTCCACAAAGAACACCCATTTTTCCAATGAAATTCCATTTTCTATGATTCAGTTTATTAAATGCTCCAATAGCATTTTTTTTTGTTTTTCTTCCTATAGCTATTTCAGAAACTATGACAGGAAAACATAAAATAAAACAAAAAAATAAATACATTAATAAAAATGCAGCACCACCTCCATTACTTACTTCAAAAGGAAATTTCCAAATATTTCCTAGGCCAACTGCTGACCCAGATGCAGCAAGAATAAATCCAAGTCTGGAACCAAAAGAACCTCTTTTCATTAGAAATTATTAAATAAATCGTATCTATTTTTATCTAAAAAGTAATTTGCTATTTCTCTATTAGATTCCTTAATATTAAAGTTATGGAATACTGTTAAATTATTAATTGTATTAATTGAATCTTCTAATTTATCCCCATCCATAAAACTAACTAAAGCCTCCTTTGAAGAAAATTTAATGTTATTTACACATTCATATAGAGAAACATTAGAAATAGCCTTAAGAATTTTGTTATTGTTTTTATTATAAAGTTTTTGACATCTTTTAACTGTAGACTCCAAAACATAAATATTAATTATAATATCTGCTGAATTCATCATTATTTCTTGTTCATCTTTTATTTTATCTCCATAATGAAGGGCAGAATTACCTAAGACATATAGAGATAATTTTTTTAATCTTTTTATAATTGAGTAAAGGTTTTCAAAAAAATCCTCCTCTTCCATTATTTCAATATTTTTAACGTAATCTATAACTTTAGCTGCCTCAGTAAAAAGTGGAATTTCATTTTTTAAAGCTCTTTTTAATAAAGTTCCAACAATCAACATTCTGTTTATTTCATTGGTCCCCTCATAAATTCTTGAAATTCTTGCATCCCGGTAAGCCCTAGCCATAGGAGCTTCTTCTGAAAACCCCATGCCACCATAAATTTGAACTCCTTCGTCAACTACAAAATCTAAAATTTCTGAACCATATATTTTACAAATAGCACATTCAACAGAAAATAATTCTATTGCTTTTAATTCTGATTCATTTTTAGAAATTCCTGAATCTTGAAATTCAGCTATTTTATTTTCTATATCATTTCCAGCTCGATATGATATTGACTCACAAGAAAATGATTTAACTATCATTTTTGATAGCTTATTCTTAATTGCTCCAAAATTAGAAATTGGATTATTAAATTGTTTTCTTTCTTTTGAATACGAAATAGCATTATCTATAACTCCTCTACATCCCCCTAAAACTCCAGCACCCAATTTTATTCTTCCAATATTTAACACATTTAAAGCTATTTTAAATCCACCTTCCCTTGAACCTAGTAGGTTGTCAACTGGAACTTTAACATCGTTAAAAAATATTTGTCTAGTTGAAGATCCTTTAATTCCTAACTTTTCTTCTTCCTCGTTCATAGTAATACCTTCAAATGTCTTTTCTATTAAAAATGCAGATAATAATTTATCGTCTTCAATTTTAGCAAAAACTATAAAGAGGTCGGCAAACCCTCCATTAGTAATCCACATTTTCTGTCCGTTTATGTTATAGTATTTTTTATCTGAAGTTAGCGTTGCCTTAGTTTTTCCAGAGTTTGCATCAGATCCTGAATCGGGCTCTGTTAAACAATATGCACCCTTAATTTTACCAGATACAAGTCCTGTTAAATATTTGTCTTTTTGAATTTCACTTCCATAATATTTAAGTGGAAGTATTGCAATCCCTGTGTGTGCTCCATATGCTGTTGAAAATGAACCTGTTATACCAACAATATCAGCAATAAGCATAGAGGTATTGAAACTCATGTCCATACCACCATATTTTTGATCTATTGATAAACCTAGTAAACCTAGTTCACCTGCTTTTTCAATTAGATTAGGCATTATATCTGGAAATTTTTTACTATCAATTTTTTCTGTTAATGGTATCACTTCTTTATTTAAGAAGTCATTGCATGCTTGCACCATCATTCTTTGATCCTCATCAAAATCTTCTAATATAAAAACGTCATTAAAATCAGTATCATTTAATAAAAATTCTCCACCGATAACAGATTTTTTATTTGTAACTTCTTTCATAAATTTAAACTTTTAGGTTCCTCAAATCTACAGGAACTACTTTAGATACACCTTGTTCTGGCATAGTAATTCCATATATTATATCTGCATTATTCATAGTTCTTTTATTATGTGTAACAATAATAAATTGTGATGTATTAGAAAACTTATTAATTATCTTATTAAACTTATCAATATTATTATCATCAAGAGGTGCATCTACCTCATCAAAAATACAAAAAGGAGCTGGTTTAAGAAGATAAATAGCAAATAACAATGATGTTGCAGTAAGTGTTTTTTCTCCTCCAGATAATTGATTTATTGTTAGCGGTTTTTTCCCTTTAGGTTTTGCCATAATTTCAATTGTAGATTCAAGAGGGTTTTCTTCATCATTTATAACTAAATCACAATCATCGTCCTCGGTAAATAGAGATCTAAATACAGTTTTAAAATTATTTTTAATTTTATCAAATGATGCTAAAAATGACTCTTTAGCAACCTTATCTATTTCATTAATGGTTTTAATTAGTGATTCTTTTGCTTCAATTAAATCACTTTTTTCTTTTGTAATAAATTCATGCCTTTCTTTAATCTCTTTATAAGCTTCCATAGCTAATGGATTTATTTGTCCAATCTTCTCTAGTTTATCTTTAATTTTATCTTTTCTTTTATTAAGTTTTTCAACAGATCTTTTATCAATAAATTTTTCATCAACATTGCAATCTTTTAACTCAATATCAAATTCAACTGAAATTCTTTGATTTACTGAATTTAATTCTAATTCATCATTATAAATATTTGATTTTAGCTCATCAATAATACCACCATTTATATCTTTTTTATTCTGTAAATCTTTTATTGATGTGTCATCAAGATCGATATTTGATTTTAATTTGTAATACTCGTCTTCAAAACTTTCTAATTTCATTTCACATGAACTCTTTTCATCGTATAGCTTGATAAGTTTATTGTCTTTTGAATCAGAATCAGTACTTAACAATAATATTTCTTTCTCAGATTTTTCAAGTAGTTTAATATTTTCTTTAATTCTATTTTCATTTGATTTAAATGTAATAGTCTTATATTCAACCTCTTTTATGAGAGAGTCAACTTTATTTTTAAGTTTATTATAATTTATCTCGTTATTTGATAGGTCTTTAGACTTATTAGTAAATAATTTATTTATTTTAATAAGCTCTTTGTTTTCAGTTTTAAATAATTTTTCAATGATTTTTATTTTCTTATTTACAATATCAATATCTAAATCAAGAGACTTTATTTTTTTTAAAATATTATTTTTATCGATTTTATCAATTACGATTAATTTTTCTAATTGGGATCTTTTCAAATACATTGAATCCAAGCTATTCCTCAAGTCTTTAAAATGATTTTCAACTTCTTTTATATCCGATACACTGATATTTTTATCCTTAAGTTGCTCCTCGTACTTAATATATTCTTTTCTAGTTTCATCAAGGCTATTAAGAATAGTCTTTAACTTTTTTTCTGATATATTAACTTCCTTTGAAATACTATTTATTGAAAATTCCGATCTCTTGTTACTTTCTTTGTCAAATTTTATACGATTTTTTAAGTCTTCAATCTTCTCATTTACTAATTTATATTTTTCTGATTTTATTCTTTTAGATTCCTCGTGTTTCCTAATCTTATCTAAAATTTGATTTAATTCATTTTGTATCTTAGATAATTTTTTCTCATGAGGTATTAGTGAAGATTTTGCTGCTTCGAGTGAAGAATTCTTTTTCGCTAAATCTGTTGATACTTTAATATTTTCGTCCTCTAAAAGTGATAACTTCTTTTTATTAGAATCAAGAGAAATAAGAGTTTCTTTAGATGTTAATAATGCTACATTTATACTTAAATTTTTATACTCATCTTTATATGTATAATATTTTTCTGTTTGATTAGCTTGACGCTTTAATGATCTTAGGTTTTTTTCTATTTCATAAATTAGATCATCAACCCTGTCTAGATCAGCTTCAGTTAATTTTATTTTATTAAATGTTTCTTTTTTTCTTTTTTTAAATTTTGAAATACCAGCAGCTTCTTCAAAAAGGCTAAGTCTTGAATTATCTTTATCATTAAGTATATTATCCACCATAGATAATTCAATAATTGCATAATTATTAGATGAGATTCCGGTATCTAAAAATAAATTTGTAATATCTTTTAATCTACACTTTACATCATTTAATAGATACTCACTATCACCAGATCTAAAATATTTTCTTGTAACAGATACATTTGAATATTCTGTAGGAATTAAATTTTTTGTATTATCAAATGATATAGAAACCTCAGCTAACTGAAGTTTTTTTCTTGATTTACTACCATTAAATATCACATTTTCCATTTTATCTGATCTAAGCAGGCTTGTTTTTTGTTCGCCAAGGACCCATCTTATAGCATCAACTATATTCGATTTTCCACATCCGTTTGGACCAACAATACCTGTTACGCCACTGTTAAAATTAATTGTAGTTTTATCACCAAAACTTTTAAAACCTTTTATTTCGATTTTATTTAATCTCATTAAAATTTATGAATTATTTTTGCAATAAATATATATAATATAAATATGGATTATTCCAATTTCGAAGAATTTATAGGCCCACTAATTTTTGCAATAATAGCTTGGCTATCAAACTACTTTTCTAAGAAAAAAAAACCACCATCTGTTCCTGAAATAACTAAAAAAGAAAAAGAAGAATCGTTAACAAATGAGTTCACTGAACTCTACGAAAATTTAGTCTCACCTAAAGAGGAAGAAAAGAAATTTACTACTGATGAAATCATTACGGATAAAGAAGAAGAGAAAATTTTAGATATAAATGAACCTTTGCCATCCATTCAAGATAAAAATATTATAAAAGAAACAAAATACTCTACTATCGATAAAAAAGAACCCTCAAAAGTTATATCTGATAATAAACAGGAAAGAATTATAAAAAAGGCTAAGAATAATAAACTAAATAAAAACGGAATTAGAGAAAAGTTAAAATCAAAGAATGGCCTTAGAGAAGCATTTATATTAAAGGAGATTTTAGATAAAAAATACTAGTTTCTATCCTTGATATCTGTATATTTTCTAGATTTTTCACCAGTATATATTTGTCTAGGTCTACCAAGAGGTTCTTGATTTTCTCTCATCTCTTTCCATTGAGAAATCCAACCTGGTAATCTTCCAAAAGCAAACATTACAGTAAACATTTCAGGAGGGAACCCAAGTGCTCTATAGATTATACCACTATAAAAATCAACATTAGGATATAGTTTTTTTCCAACAAAATATTCATCTTCAAGAGCGATCTTCTCAAGTTTTTTAGCCAAATCTAGAATTGGGTCATTAACACCTAGTTTATCTAACACATTATCAGCTGCTTTTTTGATAATTTTTGCTCTTGGATCAAAGTTTTTATAAACTCTATGACCAAAGCCCATTAATCTGAACGGATCATTTTTATCTTTTGCTTTCTTAATATATTTTTCGATATTATTTCCATCATTACTGATAGTATCTAGCATTTCAATTACTGCTTGATTGGCACCACCATGAAGAGGACCCCATAACGCATTAATTCCAGCTGATATTGATGGATATATACTTGATTTTGCGGAACCAACAATTCTAACTGTTGATGTTGAACAATTTTGTTCATGATCTGCATGAAGTATTAGGAGTGTATTCAGAGCATCTGTAATTACTGAATTTGGTTTATATGGTTCTGAAGGTAATTCGAACATCATCTTTAAAAAATTTGAACAATAATCAAGACTATTATCGGGATAGATTATAGGATGCCCTTTTCTCTTTTTATATGACCATGCAGCAAAAGTTGGAAACTTACCAAGAATTCTAACAATACTAAGGTCTACAAGCTTACGTGTTCTACTAGGGTCTAAGGATTCAGGATAAAATGCAGTTAAACTTGTGATAAGAGAAGATAAAATTCCCATAGGATGTGCCTTGGAAGGGTAACCCTCAAGTATAATCTTAAAGTCCTCATGGACTAGAGTATGGAATCTAATATTATGTTCGAATTCATCCAATTCGAGTTGAGTTGGTAATTTACCATATATGAGAAGATAGCAAACTTCAGTAAAAGTAGATTTTGAAGCTAATTCCTCAATAGAGTATCCTCTATGTCTTAGAATACCTTTTTCACCATCAAGATAAGTTATTTTACTGGTTGTAGCTCCAGTATTCTTGTAACCTTTATCTAGTGTTATTAAACCTGTTTCTGCTCTTATTTTTGAAATGTCTATAGCATCTTCATTTTCTGTACCAGAAAAAATTGGAAGTTCTATTTCCTTGCCATTATATGTAAGTTTTGCAGATTTAGTCATATTTAATTATTACCAAGTATTAATGGTAGCCCATCTTTACCGCTCCCGACGACGACAACTTTTGAGTTAGGTGATTCTGCTAACTTAGTAGTTGCCTCAATACCTCTCATCTTAAGTAGTGATGGAGTTAAACTACTATTTATAATTTTATTAGCGTCAGCCCTACCTTGAGCTTCAATTCTTATCCTTTCGGCTTCACTTTTCTCTTTTTCTAGTCTATACTGATAGGCTAGGGCTTCTTGTTCTTGCTGTAATTTCATTTCGATTGCAGCTTTTATTTGAGCGGGTAATGTAATTGACCTAATCAAAAGCGATTTCATTACAATATTATTACCTGGTTGTCTTAATACCTCACTAGCTTCTGCTTGTATAAGATTTTCTACTTCTGCTCTTTTGGTTGAGTATATTTCCTCAGCTGTGTACCTACCCATAACATCTCTAACCGTTGATCTAAATACAGGTCTAATTAATCTTCTATTATAATCAAATTGATAGGTTTCATAAATCTCACCAACACTATCATAATTTAGATGGTAATTCATCGTAACATCAACATTGATACTAAGACCGCTACCATCAAGAACATCAATTGTCTCCTCAATCAGATTATCAGTGATATCAAACTTATAGAGATCATTCCAAGGCGCTTTTATTCCGAAACCTGGTCTAATGACATTTTCTTTATCTAGACCTCTACTACTGAATTTATAAAATATAACTGCTCTTTCAGTAGATTCAATAACATAAAATATACTTGAAGCGAACGAAAAAAGAATTGTTAATCCAAATAGTAAGAAAACAATGACTGATATTAATTTAGAACTTTGCATAATTTTTTAATTTTTTTACCACAAATATAAGCTTATTCGACAATAATAAAAGTATAATTTTTCTTACCCTTCTGTAATAAAATATATTTGTTATACTTTATGTTTTCAAGCAATGAATATTCTTCAGATTCAATTTTTACTTTATTTATACTCAGTCCATTATCTTTAATCAACCTTGATATTTCAGACTTTGATTTGAAAATTTTAAAATCACTTTTTTCTGTTAAAATACTTTTTAAATCATAATCTAAATCTTCTCTTTTTATTTTAACGCATGGTACAGCAGATGATAGTGATTCCATTTCATCTTGTGATAAGTTATCGAAATCTTCTTTTTTGGATCTACCAAATAAAAGGTTGGTTGTTACTTTAGCTAATTCTAATGATGATTTATCATGAACTCTCTGAGTTATTTCATCAGCCAAAGCATTTTGTAATAATCTCTTATGGGGCTCAATATCATGAAGAGAAATTAAATTTTCCAATTCAGATTTATTTTTTAATGAAAATATTTTTATAAAATTTTTAGCATCATCATCCGAGATATTAATCCAGAATTGATAAAATTTATATGGACTGGTCTTTTCTGGATCTAACCAAACATTACCTTCTTCAGTCTTACCAAATTTTCCTCCATCTGTCTTTGTTATGAGTGGGGTAGTGAGAGCATATGATTCACCACTATCTTTTCTTCTTATTAACTCATTTCCAGTCAATATATTTCCCCACTGATCAGAACCCCCAAACTGAATTTTAACATCTTTATTTTTCCATAACCAATAAAAGTCATAACCTTGTATTAATTGATATGTGAACTCTGTGAATGATATTCCGCTTTCTAATCTATTTTTTACTGACTCTTTTGAAATCATATAATTTATAGATAAATGTTTACCTACCTCTCTCAAAAATGATAAAAGATCAAATTTTTCAAACCAGGTACTATTATTGACAATTGAAGCAGAGTTTTTACCATTAAAGTCAAGAAATTTTTCAAACTGAATTCTAATTTTTTTTTGATTTTGTTTTATTGTTTCAATATCTAAAAACTTTCTTTCTTTTGACTTTCCAGATGGGTCACCAATCATACCTGTAGCACCACCAATTAAAATAACGGGTTTATGTCCATAATTTTGAAAATGAACGAGTGTCATTATTTGAACTAAATTCCCTATATGGAGGGAATCGGCTGTTGGATCAAAACCAATATAACCTGAAGTTGACTCTTTTTTCAAAAAAGTGTCTGTAGAGGGTGTCATGTCATGAACCATTCCCCGCCACTTTAATTCATCAACAAAATTTTTCATTATCAAATATAATATTATATGAACATGCAATATTATTAAAAACTATTTACATTTAAGTATTATATCAAATGATAGAAACCTATTCTCAAATTGTAAATAATTTGAAAAAAGGTAAATTTTCTCAAATTTATCTTTTAATGGGAGAGGAGACTTTTTTCATTAATAAAATATCTAATTTTTTAGAAAAAAACTATATCTCAGAAGATCAGAAAGGATTCAATCAAGAAATCCATTACGGTAAAGATTCATCTTTAGAATTGATTTTAAATTCCTGTAAAAGTTTTCCTATGATGTCGGATAAAAAGATAGTAATTATAAAAGAAGCTCAGGAATTAGATGTTTTTAGAAGAAAAAATAATGAAAGGATTGATAAACTTATTAATTATATCCAAAATCCAAATAAATCAACTTTATTATTAGTTTGTCATAAGAATAAAAATATTGATAAAAGAAGTAAAGTTTTTAAAAGCTTTTTATCGTCTGCTACAATTCTTGAATCTGATTCGAAAGAAAATAAAATATATGATAACAAACTAAGCTCATGGATCAAACAAGAGGTAAGCAATAATAACTATGATATATCTGATGATGCACTGGTTTTATTGATTGAAAATATCGGTAATAACCTTGAGAAAATAAATAACGCTCTTGAAAAAATATATTTAAATAAAAATGATAATATTATCAATTTGGATGATATTATTAAAATAGTTGGAATTAACAGGGACTATAACTACTTCGAATTTCAAGATAGTTTGATTGAAAAGAATGTAATAAAATGCATGAAAATAGTAAATTATTTTAGTTCTAACGAAAAAAAGTATCCCATTCAACAAGTAATTGGGTATTTATTTTCTTTTTATTCAAAATTGTTGGTTGTAAAGTCAAGAAATTTATCAAGTTCTGATAATATATCAGATATAATTGGCGTTCATCCATATGTAGGAAAATCCTATATAAAAGCTAAGAGTAATTATCAATTAAATGAAATTATACTAATTATAAAACATTTAAAAAATTTAGATTTAATATCTAAGGGTATAATTAATTTTAAATATGATTATCAATCTGTTATATATGAGATGCTTTTTAAAATTTTTATAAATAAATGAGAGTAAGCATAATATTAATAATTCTTTTATTTCCATTATCACTTATATCACAAGTCAAAGAAAAGTTTGACAGATTATATTTAAATGAAGAGTATAATATTCTAGTCGATTATTTTGATAATGTATATGGTGATCAAGATTTTAAATTAATTGAAAATGAAGTCTTGTC
>CEQX01040211.1_pt1 | contig 19051 bp, 28 predicted proteins | sample 356261 | NCBI WGS metagenome assembly CEQX01 (sample SAMEA2621076, study PRJEB7988) | marine metagenome | isolation source: saline water (ENVO:00002010), including | reverse complement strand
TTATCATTTAAAATATTTCTTATCTCATTAATTATTTTTGATCTTTTTACAAAAATTTCTCTTGAATCTGGATTGACGATTAAGTCAATATATCTTCTTCTATATTTTAATTCTTTATTACTGAACTCATCATATTTAGTTGAATCACCCTTCTCATCTGTAACTTCCTTAACAACAGGAAGTGGTCTAACAGACTTTGATAATACTTTTAGTTTTTTAACGTGGATAGTTACCTCTCCCATTTTTGTTTTAAAAGTAAATCCACTAATTCCAATAATATCACCAAGATCTAATTTTTTCTTGAAAATAGTGTTGTATAATGTCTTGTCTTCAGTTTCACAGATATCATCTCTTCTAACATAAATTTGAATTTTACCAGATGAGTCCTGAATTTCAGCAAAGGAGGCTGATCCCATAACTCTTCTTGACATCAATCTTCCAGCAATAGTAACATCATCAAAATTTGATTTTTTTTCATCAAATTTTTGCTTTATTTCCTCGGCATTAGAATTAATTTCAAACTTTTCGGGTGGATAAGGATCAATACCTAAATTAATTATATCCTCCCTTGATTGACGCCTTTGTTCTTCCTGTTCACTTAAACTCATAAATTCAATTTATATTATTTCTTCTATTTATTTCGTTTTTTATTAATGTAAATTGTCTGTTGCTCTGACCTTTTACTGAACTATTTTCATTTGCTCTTCTGATAAGGTATGGAATCGTTTTCTCTATAGGTCCAAATGGTATTAATTTTACTACATTATAGCCCATATCTGCTAAAGCAAAAGATATATTATCACTCATTCCATATAATTGTGAGAACCATATCCTTTTATCATTTGATTTTATTTTCTTTTCTTTCATCATCTTAACAAGTTGCATTGATGAAAATTCATTATGGCTACCAACCCAAATTGATATATTATCAATATTATCAATACAAAACTTTACAGAATTATCAAACTCTAAATCAGTATCAGATTTTGTTGGCTGGATTGGACTTTCATAATTATATTTCTTAGCTCTTTCTCTCTCCTTTTCCATGTATGCGCCTCTAACTAATTTTATTCCAAGTAAAAATTTATTTTGTTTTGCCCGTTTAAAATTTTCTTTAATCTTTGATAGTGTTCCAGTTCTGTAACATTGATGTGTCAGAAAAATAGTATGTACTTTTTTATTGTAAATTTCCATCAAATCTAAAGCAACCATATCAATAGCATCTTGAATCCAACTTTCTTCTGCATCAATCAAGATTTTTACATTACATTTTGAGGCAGCTTTACATAAATCATTCATTCTATTTTTAAAATCAATAAATTTTTCAGAGTTATTATCTAAACTTCCTTTGGATATCATTTCTAAAGAATGGATATCTATCAAACCAGTACATTTAATTGCAATAAAAGGTAAACCTTGATTCCCTAAATTATTTATCAGTTCTATCATTGTATTTTTATAATTTTCAAATCCCTCAAATGTTGACTCAGCTTCAACAGAATACTCAGGCATAGCATAAATTTTATACGCCTTTAAGGAATCAAAGGTAGATTTACAATCATCTATTGTTTCTCCACCGCAAAAATGTTCGAAAATAGTTTTTTTGATAATTGTTTTAAATGGAAGCCGAAGTTTTAAAACAAGTAATAAGAACATATTACCAATCTTTGTAAGCCAAGGATAATCTAGAACTGAAAAAAGGAAATATGCTTTTCTTAAGTCAAAATTTGACTTATTAGTAAATGCTAATTCTGTGTTATTAAATAAGTTTTTACTACTTTTGTCCACTTGCTTTTAAGTTAGATTTTTTAGTTAAGCAAAAATATAATACAAATGACCAAAAATTTAAATATAGATCCAATTAATACTTGGATTAAAAATAGTTCTGATCCATTAATTATATCTGGACCATGTAGTGCAGAGACCTATGATCAACTTCATGAAACCTGTAAACAGCTAAAATCTAATGGAATAAATCTTATGCGAGCAGGTGTCTGGAAGCCTAGAACAAGACCTGGTACTTTTGAAGGAAATGGGGAGGAAGCTCTGAAATGGATTTCTGATATTAAAAAAGAATTAAATGTCCAATTTACAGTTGAAGTTGCCAATACTACACATATTGATCTTGCTCTTAAATATGGAATTGATATACTCTGGATTGGAGCAAGAACTACAGTAAACCCATTTTCAGTTCAGGAAATTGCAGATGCTATCAAGGGAACGGATACTCCTGTTTTGATAAAAAATCCAATAAACCCAGATCTCTCATTGTGGATGGGTGCTTTAGAAAGAGTAAATAAAGTAGGCATTAATAAGATTGGGGCAATTCATAGAGGGTTTTCTATCACTGGAAATTCTAAGTATAGATACGCGCCAATGTGGAAAATAGCCATTGATCTCAAAAGTAATATTCCTAATCTACCGGTAATTTGTGATCCTTCACATATATGTGGTAATAGAGATATGATATTTGAAACATCACAAAAAGCTCTTGATCTCGGTTATGATGGATTAATTATAGAATCTCACATAGATCCGGATAATGCATGGAGCGATGCAAAACAACAAGTAACCCCAGCAAGTTTATTAAAAATAAAAAATGATCTAAAGGTTAAAAATACTAAGGAGAAAGATCGTTCTTACAAACATCTTCTTGAAGAAATTAGAGAAAATATAGATGATGTGGATAAAGAAATTATAGATATAATTGCTAAGAGAATAAGCCTTGTAGAAAAAATAGGTGAGTTTAAAAAAGAACAAGATCTAACAACTTTACAAGTTGATAGATGGAATAAAATATTTAAATCAAGAATAAAGTGGGCTCTTGATAAAAACTTAGATAAAGACTTTATTGAAGATTTATATAAGGTTATACATCTTGGTTCAATCAACGTTCAAAATAAAATAATAAATAAAAAAAAGGCTAATTTTAAAATATGATCCCTAATCATATTAAAATTGGTAATGCTAAGGAATTTCTTCTTGAATATATATCTCATTCAAATTTTTCAAAAATTGGCATATTAGTTGACGAAAACACTAAAAGTAGCTGTTTAAATAAGCTTAAAGATTCTCTTGACTTTAATTATCATGAAATAGAAATAAAATCTGGTGAAGAAAATAAAAACTTACAAACATGTTCTAGTGTTTGGGAGATATTAACAAAATTAAACTTTGACAGAAAGTCTCTCATAATAAATTTAGGTGGTGGCGTAATATGTGACCTTGGTGGTTTTGTTGCTTCTACATATAAAAGAGGTATCCAATTTATAAATATTCCAACTACTTTACTTGGCCAAGTAGATGCAAGTGTCGGTGGAAAACTGGGAATAGATTTTAATAATTATAAAAATCAAATAGGAATCTTTAGAGAACCAAACCTAATTATTGTGGATCCAGAATTTTTAGCAAGTTTACCAAGAAGAGAATTAAGATCAGGTTATGCTGAGGTAATAAAACATTGTATTATCAGAGATGAGAAAAAGCTCGATCAGATTTTGAATTCAAACTGGGAAAAAAGTGATTGGCTTGAGATAGTAAAACACTCAATAAAAATAAAATCAAAGGTTGTTAATGATGATATGAAAGAAGACGGTCCAAGGAAAATTTTAAATTTCGGACATACTATTGGACATGCCATTGAGACAACATATATGAATAAAGAAAATAGATTTCTACACGGAGAAGCTATATCAATAGGAATTATTTGTGAAGCCTATCTTTCTCATAAAATAAATAAATTAAGTAGTATAGATTTAAATAAAATTATAGATATAATAAAGGATGTTTTTGATAATAATACAATTGAATATTTTGAGGAGATAGTTAGAAATGCGTATCACGATAAAAAAAATATAGATGATAAAATAAGGACTTGTATTTTGAATAAAATTGGGCAATGTGAGTATGACCACGAAATATCCCCGAATCACATAATAGAAAGTCTAGAGTATTACAATAATATTATAAAATGAAAAGCTATAATGTAAGTTTTAGAAAACTATCTTCAAAAAAAATCAAATTAAACTCTTCAAAAAGTGAAAGCAATCGATTACTAATATTAAAAGCATTATCAAATAATAAAATAAAAATTAAAAATCTATCGAAAGCAAATGATACAGTTTTACTTAATAATTTAATAAAGACTGATTCTAACTCCGTTTGGGATATTGAAGATGCTGGCACAAGTATGAGATTTCTTACTTCATACTTATCAATTTATAAAGAGGGAGTAACTCTAACTGGTACTCCAAGAATGAAAAAAAGACCAATAAAAATATTAGTAGATGCCTTAAATGAAATAGGCTCTAAAATAACATATTTAGAAAATGAAGGATACCCACCCATCAAAATTGAACAAAAAGTAAATCAAATAAAAAACTCAATAGCAATTCGAGGTGATGTAAGCAGTCAATATATTTCATCACTTCTTATGATTGCTCCCACATTAGGGAATGGGCTTTTCATAGATATTAAAGAACCATTTTACAGTAAACCTTATGTCGATATGACTTTAAAATTAATGGAAAAGTTTGGCATAAAAAGTGCGCTTGAAAAAAATCAAATAAAAATCAATCATCAAAAATACGTAGGTGGAGAGTATTATGTAGAGTCTGACTGGTCAGCAGCAAGTTATTGGTATAGTATAGTATGTATAAATAATCAAATAGATAAACTTAAGCTGCTAGGGCTAAGAGAAAACTCTTTTCAAGGAGATAAAATTATCTCTAAAATTATGATTCTTTTTGGAGTTAAAACACAATATGAAGATGATGGTATTTTAATTAAAAAGTCTAAAAGTCAGCTAGAAAGTATTGAACTAAATTTTAAAGATTGTCCAGATTTAGCTCAGACAATAATTGTTATAGCAGCCTTTATGAAGATTGAGCTAAAACTTTATGGAGTAGAGAGTTTAAAGATTAAAGAAACTAATAGATTGTTAGCAATGAGAAGTGAGCTAAAAAAAATTGGATGTGACTTTTTAGATATGGACAATCACTGGATTTTAAAAAAGAGAAAAAATAAATTTCCTAAAAATTTTATACTAGATACTTATGAAGACCACAGAATGGCAATGGCATTTTCTCCATTAGCATCTGAGCTTAATTTGAAAGTAAATAATCCTGAAGTTGTAAAAAAATCATACCCAAATTTTTGGAATGATCTATTAAAAGTTGGATATGATATTACTTAATATATCTGAAGTCTTGATCTTTCTTAATTGCTAGAACAGACTCATACATTAATTTGATACAGTTTTCAATATCATCCTTATGAGCAGTTTCAACTGTAGTATGCATATATTTTAAAGGAAGCGAAATTAAAGCGGAGGCCACACCATCATTTGAATAAGCGAATGCATCAGTATCTGTACCAGTAAATCTAGAAGCAGCCATGAGTTGATGGGCTATCTTATTAGATTTTGCTGTATCTATCAAAAGCTTTAATAAATTATTTTGTACCGCCGGTCCAAATGTTAAAGCAGGCCCATTACCAGATTTAATGTCACCGCTTTTTTTCTTATCATACATTGGGGAATTTGTATCGTGAGTCACATCAGTAACAATAGCAACATTAGGTTTTATTCTTTCTGCAATCATTTGTGCACCTCTTAATCCAATTTCTTCCTGAACTGAATTTACAATGTATAGACCAAAATCTAATTTTTTCTTATTTTCATGAAGTCTCTTTGTTACTTCCGCAATCATAAAACCTCCCATTCTATTATCAAGAGCTCTCCCCGTTAAATATTTTTTGTTAAGCTCCATCAATTCATCTTCGAAAGTAATGACACAACCAACATGGATACCAAGCTTTTCGACCTCTTTTTTTGAGGAGCAGCCAACGTCAATAAAAATATTTTTAAGAGATGGTGTTTGTTCAGTCTTTGGATCTCTAACATGAATTGCTGGCCAACCAAAAACTCCCTTGACTATTCCTTTTTCCGTTTGAATATTTACTCTTTTAGATGGAGCTATTTGATGATCTGAACCACCATTACGAATAACATATATGTAACCGTCCTCAGTTATATAATTTACAAACCAAGAGATTTCATCAGCATGAGCTTCTATAACTACCTTGTACTCAGCTTCAGGATTTATTACACCAACAACAGTACCATATGTATCAGATATGTAATCGTCAATATATGGTTGAATATAATCTAACCATATTTTTTGTCCAGGTGACTCAAAACCAGTTGGAGAATGGTTATTTAAATATTTAAATAAAAAATCTTTACTATTCTCATTCATAATTATTCTTCTATTATATAAAATATATCTTCAGATTTTTTTTTCATAAGATACTCTTCCCTTGCAAATTTCTCTAATAATTCATTATCTGCTTCAAAACGATTTTTTTCATCAGAAATGTTTTTGATTTCTTCTTTATAAAATTCTTTTTCAATATTTAATTCTGATAATTTTTTTGAAAGTTTAAACCTATTTATAAATCCATTTGAATCAATTACGATCATCCACAGAATAAAGGATATAAAAAATAAGAAATAAAAATTTTTAAAAAGGTGTTTTATTTTCTGATATATCATTATTCAAATATAAAAAATTTATCGTGAAGGAAAACTTGCTTTATCTCCTAAATCTTCTTCTATTCTTAGTAGCTGATTATATTTTGCGACTCTATCAGATCTTGATAAAGAACCAGTCTTAATTTGCCCAACATTCAGGCCAACAGCTATATCAGAAATAGTAGTGTCCTCAGTTTCACCAGATCTGTGTGATATTATTGAAGTCCAACCTGATTCTTGTGCCAATTTTATAGCGTTGATTGTTTCTGTTAAAGTACCAATCTGGTTAGGTTTTATTAATATTGAATTAGCACTTTTATCCTCTATTGCTTTTTTAAGGTATTTCAAATTTGTAACCAAGAGATCATCACCAACAAGTTGACACTTTTCCCCAATTTCCTTTGTTAACATCGACCATCCCTCCCAATCATTCTCGTCACAACCATCCTCAATACTATCTATTGGATATTTTTCAACAAGGCTTTTGAGGTAATGAACTTGATCTTCAGAATTTCTAATTTTACCATTTGAACCTTCAAATAATGTATAATCATATAACCCATCTTTATAAAATTCTGATGCAGCACAATCCATTGCTAGAGTTATTTCTTCATTCACTTTAAAACCAGATTTTTGAATTGCTTCTAGTATAATTTCTATTGCTTCCTCAGTTCCACCGATAAAGTTTGGTGCAAACCCACCTTCGTCACCTACTGCTGTACTTAAATCTCTTGATTTTAATAAGTATTTAAGATTATGAAATATCTCCGTACCATATCGTAAAGCCTCACTAAATGAATCAGCACCTACTGGACGAATCATAAATTCTTGAAATGCTATGGGAGCATCGGAGTGAGAGCCTCCATTTATTATATTCATCATGGGAACAGGTAAAAGATTTGCCTTTTCACCACCTAGATATTTATATAAAGGTTCTTTTGATATGTTTGCTGACAAGTGAGCACAAGCTAAAGAAACACCTAATATTGCATTAGCTCCAAGACTTGATTTATTATTAGTACCATCTAAATCTATTAATAATTCATCAATTTCTGTCTGATCTGAACAATTTTTTCCAATTATATTTTTAGATATAATTGAATTAACATTTTCAACAGCTGAATAAACAGATTTACCAAGATATTTTTCATCTCCATCTCTGAGTTCGACAGCTTCATTTTCTCCAGTTGAAGCACCGGATGGTACAGCTGCTCTACCCATAACACCACCAGAAAATACATCAACTTCAACAGTTGGATTACCTCTAGAATCTAAAATTTGTCTTGCAATAACCTGATCAATCTTACCCACCACTGATAATTTTAATAAAATCATCAAAAAGATACCTTGAGTCATGTGGACCTGGTGAAGATTCTGGATGATACTGAACTGAAAAAGCTTTCTTACCCTTAATCTTTATTCCTTCAACAGTATCATCATTAAGGTTAATATGGGTAAGTTTGAGATTTTTTGAGTTATTTATATCATCTAGAGAGACGGAAAATCCATGATTCTGAGATGTTACCTCTGATTTTCCTGAGTCTAGGTTTTTTACGGGATGATTAATTCCCCTGTGACCATTATGTAACTTATAAGTTGAAATATCACAAGCTCTAGCCAAAATTTGATGCCCTAAGCATATTCCAAATAGAGGAATATCATGTTCTAAAATTTTTCTGACAGTTTCAACAGCATAATCCATTGAAGCAGGATCACCGGGTCCATTTGATATAAAAAATCCATCTGGCTTCCATTCTTTCATTTTTTTGAATTCCGTTTTAGCAGGGAAAACTTTACATAGAGCTCCTCTTTTTTTAAAATTTTCAAGTATTGATTTTTTACAGCCTAAATCTAAAACTGCAATTTTCAAATCAGAGCTCTTATCACCATATAAGTACTCTTTCTTTGTAGTTACTTTTGATGATAACTCAAGATTTTTCATTTGAGGAACTTTTTTAAGTTTCTTTTTCAGAGAGTCAATATCTAAATCATCACTCGAAATAATTGAGTTCATTGCTCCCTTATCTCTGACATGCTTTACTAATTTTCTTGTATCAATATCATAGATGGCTACTGTATTATTTTTTAAAAAATACTCTTCTAAACTCTCATCAGAATTAGATCTACTGTAAGTCTCAGAGTATTCATTAATTATAACTCCGTTGATTTGTGGGATTGAACTCTCCTGTTCATCATCAACTGTTCCATAATTTCCAATATGTGAAGAAGTATTAATAATTATTTGACCAAAATATGAAGGATCAGTATATATTTCTTGGTAACCCGTCATCCCAGTATTATAACAAATTTCTCCAGTCGCAGTACCAATTTTACCTAGTGAAAAACCTTTGAAGATTGAGCCATCTTCCAAAATAAGAACTGCTGGTTTTCTAGTTATAAATCCCATCTATTTTCAAAAATAAAATAAAAAAGGGATTAAATAAATTAATCCCTTTAAATTATAATAATTAAAAAAAATACTACTTAGATTCTTTATCCTTTTTATCTTTTTTAGTAGATTTTTTATCATTAGTATTATCTCTTTTAGAATTATCATCCTTAGACTTTGGATTTATATTTTTATCATCTGCAGGCTTTGATGATGTTTTCTTTCTTCTTCTTCTTCTAGACTTTGTTTTCTTATCTTTTTCTTCACCAAGTAAAAGAAGATTATAATCAACAAGTTCAATTACACACATCTCGGCATTATCACCAAGTCTATTTCCCATTTTTATAATTCTTGTGTATCCACCCGGACGATCAGCAATCTTCTCTGATACATTATTAAATAATTCATTTACAGAATTTTTATCTTGTAGAAGTGAAAAAACTTGTCTTCTTGAGTGAGTTGTATCCGATTTAGATTTAGTTATTAAAGGTTCTACATATGTTCTTAAAGCTTTTGCTTTTGCTACAGTGGTCTCAATCTTCTTATGAATAATTAAAGAAGACGCCATGTTTGAAAGCATTGACTTTCTGTGTGGAGCTTTTCTACTTAAATGATTAAATCTTTTACCGTGTCTCATGAATTAATTAATCTAAATTATATTTAGCTAAATCCATACCAAAACTTAGTCCTTTATTATCAACAAGTTCCTCAAGTTCAGTAAGTGATTTTTTACCAAAATTTCTGAACTTCATCATATCAGAAATTTCAATACTGACTAAATCCCCTAAGGTTTTAATATCTGCAGCTTTCAAGCAGTTGTAAGCTCTTACAGACAAGTCGAGATCATTTAGTGAGGTTTTTAATAATTTTCTCATGTGAAGGAGCTCTTCATCTACTACTTCAATTTCATCAGAATTATCTTCAGCAAATTCCATATCATTATCAGAAAATAAATAAAAATGCTTAATTAATAATTGAGCTGAACCTTTAAGCGCATCTTCTGGATGTATTGAACCGTCAGTCTGAATATCTAATATAAGTTTTTCGAAATCCGTCTTTTGTTCAACACGAGTATTTTCAACACTATATTTTACATTAATAATTGGAGTAAAAACAGAATCAATTGATATGAAGCCTACATCTGATGAACTAGAATTATTTTCTTCTGATGTTACATACCCTCTTCCCTTTTCAACTTTTAGCTCAATTGAAAATTTAACTTTTTTACTTAATGTACATATCTCTTGTTCAGGATTAAGAACCTCAAAAGAACTATTACTTTTTCCAATATCGGCTCCAGTCATTGTACCTTTTTTATCAAAAGAAACAGAAAAGTTTTTCTCAGGGCTTTCGACAGTAGGTTTGAATCTTATATTTTTAAGATTTAATATAATTTCCGAGACATCTTCAACTATACCATCGATAGTAGAAAATTCATGTTGAATACCTGGAATTTTTATCCCTGTTACAGCATACCCTTCCAAAGATGATAATAAGACCCTTCTTACTGCGTTACCTATTGTTAATCCGTAACCTGGTTGAAGTGGTGAAAAAGTGAAGATTCCATGAAAATCATCTGCTTTTTCCATTACTATCTTGTCTGGCAATTGAAATGAAAGTAGTGACATAATTTTTAAAGTTTATTTATACAATATTTTTATTTAGAATATAATTCTACAATTAACTGTTCATTAATATTTTCTGGTATTGACTCTCTATCTGGGTATGTAATAAGTTTACCAGAAAGGCTCTTATCATCCCATTCTAACCATTTGTACTTATTAGATGTTTTCAAAGAGAGGCTGGAAGAAATTGCAGAGAGTGACTTAGACTTTTCTCTAACAGCTACCATATCACCTTCTTTGACAGTAAAAGATGGTATGTTAACAACATCACCGTTAACAGTTATGTGTTTATGAGATACAAATTGTCTAGCAGATCTTCTTGTTGGAGCTATCCCTAATCTATATACTACATTATCTAGTCTTGCTTCAAGTAATTGCAATAAGTTTTCACCAGTAATTCCATCTTTTCTTGATGCTTTATCAAACATATTTCTAAATTGTCTTTCTAAAATACCATAAAGGTATTTAGCCTTTTGTTTTTCAGCTAATTGAACAGCATACTCAGATTTTTTTCTTCTTCTTCCTCTTCCGTGCTGCCCAGGAGGATGCGGTTTTTTCTCCAAAGCTTTTGTATCACCAAAAATTGGCTCACCATATTTTCTAGAAATTTTTGATTTTGGTCCTGTATATCTAGCCATTATTATTTATTTAAACTCTTCTTCTTTTAGGAGGTCTACATCCATTATGAGGTAAAGGTGTTACATCATTAATTGACACAACATCTAATCCCGCATTTTGTATTGCTCGTATTGCAGAATCTCTTCCTGCACCTGGTCCTTTAATAAAAATATCTACCTTTCTTAAACCAAGTTCATAAGCTGTTTTAACTGCGTCTTCAGTTGCAATTTGAGCAGCAAAAGGCGTATTTTTTTTAGATCCTCTAAAGCCCATTTTACCAGCAGAAGACCAAGATATAACTTGGCCAGTTTCGTTAGTTATAGAAATAATAATGTTATTGAATGAGCATTTAATGTGTGCCTGCCCATTTTTATTTACAACTACTACTCTCTTTTTAGACTTATCTTTTTTCTTATTCATTATTTAACAGCTTTCTTTTTATTAGCAACAGTTTTTCTTTTACCTTTTCTTGTTCTTGAATTATTTTTTGTTTTTTGTCCTCTGACTGGCAAACCTTTTCTATGTCTTAGACCTCTATAACATCCAATATCTAGTAACCTTTTTATATTTAACCTTTGTTCTGACTTCAAGTCACCTTCAATTATAAAATTACCAGATATTACATTTCTTATTTTATTAGATTCATCTTCTGACCATTCTGAAACTTTTTTATTAGGATCAATTCCTGATTCTTTTAAAATCTTTTGAGCTGAACTTTTTCCTATACCAAAAATATAGGTTAAAGAGATTTCGCCTCTTTTATTATCTGGAATATCTATACCTGCTATTCTCATAATTATCCTTGCCTCTGTTTAAATCGAGGGTTCTTTTTATTAATTACATATACCTTTCCCTTCCTTCTTATGATTTTACAATCACTACTTCTCTTCTTGACTGATGCTCTAACTTTCATTTTATTTATATCTAAATGTTATTCTAGCCTTTGTTAAATCATAGGGTGACATTTCAAGTTTAACTTTATCCCCCGGTAAGAGTCGAATATAAAACATTCTCATCTTTCCAGAAATATGAGCTGTCACAACATGACCATTATCTAACTTAACTCTAAACATTGCATTTGATAGTGCTTCGGTAACAATACCATCTTGCTCAATTGCTTTTTGTTTAGCCATAAATTAAATACTTCTTCCTTTAACTTTACCTGATTTCATCATTCCATCGTAATGTCTCATCAGTAAATAACTTTCTATTTGCTGTAAAGTGTCTAATATTACACCTACCATAATTAGTAGGGATGTTCCACCGTAAAATTGAGCAAAGCTCTGATTCACACCAAACATCATCGCAAATGCAGGTAATATAGCAACTACAGCTAATAAAATTGAACCTGGTAATGTAATCCTATCCATAACATTTGATATGAAATCTGATGTATCAGGACCAGGTTTAATTCCCGGAATAAATCCGTTATTTCTTTTCATATCGTCAGCCATCTTATTAGGGTTGACGGTAATTGCAGTATAGAAAAATGTGAAGGCAATTATCAATATTGCAAATGTCACATTATATAGCCATGACTGCATGTTTGAAAAAGAGGTTGCAATATATTGAAAAAAATCTGAATTTTCAGCAAACTGAAGGCCTATTATAGCAGGTAAAAACATTAATGCTTGAGCAAAAATTATCGGCATAACACCAGAAGAATTAACTTTTAAAGGAAGATATTGTCTCTTACCTCCATAGAGACTATTACCAACTACCTGCTTTGCATACTGAATTGGTATTCTTCTTATTGCTTGGACTAACATTACTGTGAACATAACAACTAAAAATAAAACACCAATTTCAATAATAAAGATTAAAGCTTGACTCATACCTCTTGAAAGAGCTTCAGCGACTATACTACCTGGAAACCTTGAAATAATACCAATCATTATTAACATAGAAATACCATTTCCAATACCCTTATCAGTTATTTTTTCACCTAGCCACATACAAAAAATGGTGCCAGAAGTAAGTATTGTTACACTTGATAAAGTAAATAAAAACTTACTTTGGACTAATATAGCTTCGGCAGGAATAGTTCCAGATATGTAAGCAGTACTTTGAAACATACATATGACAATAGTAAGATACCTAGTTATTTGAGTCATTTTTTTTCTACCACTATCTCCCTCCTTTTGTAATTTTTGAAAATAAGGTAATGCTACTCCAAGCAATTGGACAACAATTGATGCAGAAATATATGGCATAATACCTAAGGCAAAAATTGATGCGTTACTGAAAGCACCACCAAGGAAAGTATCTAATAAACCAAATATACCACCGACATTTTGCTGTAATTTATCAGGATCAATTCCTGGCAATACAACAAAAGAACCAAGTCTAAAAATAACCAAAAAACCAACGGTGTTGATTATTCTATCTCTTAATTCCTCTATCGAGAAGATATTCTTTATAGTCTCAAATAATTTAATCATTAATTTTTTTTACTTTTCCACCAAGCTTCTCAATGACTTTGATTGATGAAGCAGAAAAATAGTGAGCAGTTACATTAATTTTAACCTTTAATGAACCCCTTCCTAAAATTTTTATAAGATCTTTTTTATTAGCGTATCCTTTATTTATTAAAAATTCTGGATTTACCTCTTTCACTTTATTTTTTTCACAGATTTGTTGTAAAGTATCCAGATTGATAGGCTTTGTTTCAATCCTATTAGGAGATCTGAAACCAAACTTAGGAACTCTTCTTTGTAGAGGCATTTGACCTCCTTCAAAACCAGCCTTTCTTGAATAACCTGATCTTGATTGAGCACCTTTGTGACCTCTGGTTGAAGTACCGCCACGTCCTGATCCTTGGCCTCTGGCAATTCTTTTTCCTGGCTTAGTAGAACCTTCTGCAGGTTTTAATGTATGTAGTTTCATTATTTTATTTCTTTTACTTTTATCAAATGATTTACCTTATCAATCATCCCCTTTATTTGTGGAGTCAGTTCCTGTTCCACTACTTTATTAATCTTCCCAAGACCCAAAGCCGAGATGGTTTTCTTCTGTCTTGAAGATTGGGATATTGTACTCTTAACCTGAGTGATTGAAACTTTTATATTCTTCTGTTTAACCATTGAAAATCTTATTTAAACTTACACCTCTTTGTTTTGATACAGCAAGTGGATCTCTTAATCTCATTAAACCATCAAAAGTAGCTTTTACTACATTGTGTGGATTTGAAGAACCTTTAGATTTAGCTAAAACATCTTTTATACCAGCACTTTCCATAACAGCCCTCATTGCACCTCCTGCAATTACTCCAGTTCCAGGTGAAGCAGGCTTCATTAAGACTAGACCACCTCCATATTTTCCAAGAACATCATGTGGTATAGTATTTTTATACACAGGGACATTAATTAGATTTTTCTTTGCATCGTCTGTGCCTTTGATGATAGCATTTGTGACTTCATTAGCCTTACCCAAACCATAACCAACAACTCCGTTTTCATTCCCAACTACAACAATTGCAGAGAAGCTAAATCTTCTACCTCCTTTTACAACTTTAGCAACCCTTTGAATAGATACTACTTTTTCATTTAATTCTAAATCACTCGCTTTTATATTCTTCATATTTAAAAAATTAATCCACCCTCTCTTGCACCATCTGCAAAAGATTTAATTTTACCATGGTATAAATAACCACTTCTATCAAAAAGAACTTTATTAATTTTCTTTTTCTTAGCCTTTTCGGCTAATTTCAATCCAACCTCTTTACAAGACGTCATGTTATTGTTACCAAATTTCTTTATTTCAGATGATGAGCAAGATATTAAGGTATTACCAGCTATATCATCAATGATTTGAGAATAAATAGCTTTGTTACTTTTAAATACCGTAAGACGAGGTCTTTCTTTAGTACCAACAATCTTGGATCTGATACTCTTTCTAATCTTTAACCTTCTATTTTCTTTACTAAAACTCATTTATTTAAAATTTATGCTGCTGCTGTTTTACCAACCTTCCTTCTAACGTATTCACCAACGAATTTAACACCCTTGCCCTTGTATGGTTCTACAGGTCTTAATGATTTCAATTTAGCTGAAATCTGACCAATTAGTTGTTTATCAATTCCATTTAGAGTGATAACAGGTGGTTTTCCCTTCTGTGTTTCTGTAGACACTTTAATTTCTTCTGGAACTTGAAAATAGATATTATGAGAATAACCTAAAGTTAAATTTAAGAGATTACCTTGATTTGAAGCTTTAAAACCGACACCAACAAGTTCTAATTTATGCTCATATCCATCGGAAACACCTATCACAGCATTATTTACAAGTGATCTGTAAAGTCCATGAAGTGATTTATGTCTTTTTTGTTCTGAAGGTCTCTGAATAGTAAATATATTGTCGTTAATGGATGTCTTAAAATCAGAATCAAATTTTTGATTCAGCTCCCCCTTTGGTCCTTTGACATTAATATTTGAACCTGATACATTTATTGTAACACCTTCAGGAATTGATATTGGATTTAAACCTATTCTTGACATCTTTTATAATTTTTTAATAAACGTAACATAAAACCTCACCACCAATTTTTAATTTTCTTGCTTCTTTATCAGTAATAACTCCTTTTGAGGTTGATAATATTGCTATCCCAAGACCATTAAGTACTCTTGGTAAATTATCTGAACCAACGTATTTTCTTAAACCTGGTTTACTGATTCGAACAATCTTCTCGATTGCAGAAAGTTTTGTTCTAGAATTATATTTGAGAGCAATTTTTATAGAACCTTGAGAATCGTTATTTTCAAATTTATAATTTGTAATAAAACCTTTTTCGTGCAAAACCCTAGTAATTTCTTTTTTTGTATTAGATGCTGGAATCTCAACTATTCTGTGGTTAGCACTTATAGCGTTTCTAATTCTGGTTAAAAAGTCTGCAATAGTATCTGTATTCATATCATAATTTTAAAAAGCTTGCAAATTTAATCATTTTAATAAAAAATTACCAACTAGCTTTGGTTATACCTGGGATCTTACCCTCAGAAGCCATTTTTCTAAATTCTAATCTTGATATGCCAAATTTTCTCATATATCCCTTTGGTCTACCCGACAAATTACATCGATTGTGTAATCTTACAGCCGATGAATTTCTAGGAAGTTTATCCAAACCTTCCCAATCCCCTTTGGCTTTTAATTCTTTTCTCTTAGCAGCGTATCTTTCTACTAATTTTCTTCTCTTTAACTCTCTGACTTTTATTGCATTTTTTGCCATATCCTTAATTTAATTTGCTGAAATAAAAGGCATACCAAATGCCTTTAATAATTCAAAACTTTCTTTATCAGTATTGGAATCAATAACGATAGTTATATTCATTCCAGTTACCTTATTAATTTTATCAATACTAATTTCAGGAAATATTATCTGTTCCTTGACTCCTAATGTATAATTACCGTTACCATCAAATCCTTTATTATTTAACCCTCTAAAATCTCTCACCCTTGGTATTGCAACAGAAATTAATCTATCTAAGAACTCATACATCATATCCCCTCTAAGGGTTACCTTAGCACCAATTGGCATACCTTCTCTCAATTTAAAATTTGATATAGATTTTTTAGCTTTAGTAGCTACTGCTTTCTGACCAGCTATGAGAGTAAGTTCATCAACACCAGCTTGAATAAGTTTTTTATCATTAACGGCAGCTCCAAGACCCTGGTTAATTGAAATCTTTTTGATTTTTGGCACCTGCATAACGGACTTATATTTAAGCTTTTCCATTAAATTTGGTACAATCTCATCTGTGTACATTTTTTTCAATCTCGATATAGCCATCTTATATTACTTTATTAGTTTTTTTGGACAAACGCTCAATCTTACCTTCTTTATTTCTTTTTCTGTAAAACTTAGTTGGTTTACCATCAGCAGGATCTACTAACATAAGATTACTTATATGGATCGGTGCTTCTTGTTTTTCTATACCACCTTTTGGGTTATCTGCAGAGGGTTTAATATGTTTAGTGGAAAGATTTAGCCCTTCAACTATTGCCTTGTAATCCTTTGGAATAACAGTTAATACCTTGGCTGTTTTGCCTTTGTCGTTTCCTGACAAAACATATACTGTATCTCCTTTTTTAATATGTAGTTTCATAATTATATTCTTATAATACTTCTGGTGCTAATGAAATAATTTTCATAAAATTCTTTTCTCTTAACTCTCTTGCCACAGGACCAAAAACCCTGGTACCTCTTAATTCATCATTTTCACTTAAAAGTATTGCAGCATTATCTTCAAACCTAATGTAAGAACCATCCTTTCTTCTTACTTCTTTTCTTGTTCTAACAACAACAGCTCTAGAAACAGCACCTTTCTTAACTGAACTTGATGGAATTGCATTCTTAACAGAAACAACAATTTTATCTCCAACAGATGCATACCTTTTCTTTGTACCACCTAGTACACGTATGCAAAGTACCTCTTTAGCACCACTATTATCTGCAACTTTAAGTCTACTTTCTTGCTGTATCATATTATTTTACCTTTTCAACAATTTTGACTAATCTCCACCTCTTATTTTTACTAATAGGTTTAGTCTCCATAACTTTTACTAAATCACCAATATCACATTGATTTTTTTCATCATGAGCAGTAAGCCTTGAACTTTTCTTAACAAATTTTCCATATATAGGATGCTTGACTCTTCTTAGAACTTCAACAGTTATTGTTTTATCCATTTTATTACTAGTTACTCTACCCTCTCTTTGTTTTCTTAAGTTTCTGTCCATAACTATTTATCTTTATTATTAATTTCTGTTTTAATTCTAGCAACAAATTTTCTCGCTACTTTTATTTTCATAGGATTTTCAATTGGAGTAGCAGCATGAGAAAAGATGAGCTTTTCTAGGTTATCCTTCTCAACTATTAACTTCTTCTGAAGTTCTTCTAATGAAAGTGCTCTTAGTTCTGAATTTTTCATTTTATTCTACGTAATCTCTTCTTGTAACAAATTTTGTTCTAACCGGTAATTTTTGTGCAGCTAATCTTAATGCTTCTTTAGCTAAATCAGTAGTAACACCACCTGCCTCAAACATTATAGTACCAGGTTTAACTACAGCAACCCAATATTCAGGTGCTCCTTTTCCTTTACCCATTCTTACCTCTGCAGGTTTTTTAGTTATTGGTTTGTCTGGAAAAATTCTAATCCATACTTGACCTTCTCTTTTCATCTTTCTAGTGACAGCAATCCTTGCAGCCTCAATTTGTCTTGATGTAATCCAACCAGCTTCAAGAGACTTAATCCCAAATGATCCAAAACTAATGGTATGGCCTCTTTGAGCAATACCCTTAACTCGACCTTTTTGCTTTTTTCTAAACTTTGTTCTTTTAGGTTGTAACATTATATTAATTATTAAGCTTTAAATGCATTTTTACTTCCAACATTTAGAGATAAATTTCTTTTTCCAACAACTTCTCCTTTATAAACCCAAACTTTTACACCAATTTTTCCATAAATTGTTTGTGACTCACATATAGCATAGTCAATATCAGCCCTTATAGTATGCAAAGGAGTCCTACCTTCTTTATATTGTTCAGATCTTGCCATTTCAGCACCACCAATTCTACCTGAAACTTTGACTTTTATACCCTTGGCACCTACTCTAACTGCAGAAGCAATAGCTTGCTTCATTGCCCTTCTATGAGAAATTCTGGCTCTTAACTGTTGAGCTATTGAATCACCAATCAATTTCGCATCAACTTCTGGTCTTTTAATTTCAAAAATATTAATCTGGATGTCCTTACCAGTTAGCTTTTTAAGCTCTCCTTTTAGTTTATCAACTTCACTTCCACCTTTACCTATAATTATACCCGGTCTTGCGGTGTGAATAGTTATTTCAAGAAGTTTCATCGTCCTCTCAATTACAACCTTAGAAATACCA
>CEQX01015368.1_pt1 | contig 19070 bp, 13 predicted proteins | sample 356261 | NCBI WGS metagenome assembly CEQX01 (sample SAMEA2621076, study PRJEB7988) | marine metagenome | isolation source: saline water (ENVO:00002010), including | reverse complement strand
CTAATACTACAGAAGAAGAAAGAATTGTTATATCTTTTAACTTAGATTATCCTACTTTTTAAACCATTTAGCATATAAAGTCATAAGACCAATTATAATACCTATACTTAATGATATAAAAGTTAGGATAGGATTAAATACGTTAGTCCATCCTATAATCGTTGAAAAAAAACTTACGCTTCCACCTAGCTCTGGGTAATTACTTAATATTCTTAATGTATCTTTCATTTAAAAATCTTCATCTGTAAACTCCATTTCAATATTACTTAAATTCCAAGTAAAAGCATAAATAATAGCTGCTAAAAATAGTATAAAAATAATTACTACTATAGCAAGCAAATATATCATGTTTTATCCTGACAATCGTCCCACTTTTTTAAGTCTAACATTGGTAATGGTTTTTCTATCATATGTTCTTTTAATTTATCGTTTTGTATTGCTACTTTATTTCCACCTTTTATATATGGTTTACCATCTGTGCATCCTACTTCATATACAAAAAGTATTGTTTTCCAAAATCCTACTCTTACTACTCTTGCTGGTCTATCGTCAAATATAATTACATCATCAGTATTTAAATCGTCTCCAGCAAAAACTTTAATAGCCTCTATAAGAGACTCAATAGTATTACGTCCTATTAGGAATACAAAAGCTACAGCTGCCATCCAGCCATACTCGCCAATTAGATTTTCTATAGCTTGTTGTTCCATTTAACTCCATTTATTAATATAATTTTTCTTTAGCTTCCTCTGATACATTAGGATCTTCTGTTAAACCAGAAGGTACATGTGTCATTAAAAATTGTGCAAGGTCTTGATCTGACATATCTTTATTAGGACCAAGTCCAGAATCTCTTAAAATAGTAATTTTGTCTTTTATATTATCTGTTTTTAAAAAGTTTCTAAAACTATCATCTCCCATTAATTGTTCAAATCTAGGTTGCCAGTTTAAATCATCTTGCTGTATACCAATAGGGCTTTTGTTTTCAACAAGCCTGTTCCAAGCATTTATATGATCTTTAACCATAATTTCATGCTGCCTTACAGCAGGTGATTTATCTTCTATACCAAATCCAAATCCGTCCATATTATCTCCTATTTTAAAAAGTCAAACAGCCTTCTACCTGGCTGATACTTTTGTCTATAATTTCTGTTAAAAACATATTTACCATCAAGTGCTCTATCTCTAGCTCTTACTTCAGCAGGACTAATGTTTACATCAGAAACCATATTGTTTTCATTAGCTGCAAAATCAAAAGGTCCATCGTAAACACTTTCTCCTATAATATCTTCTGGATTGTCTAGACTATATGAATCTTCAGGATAAACATAATTATTATTTACAGGATTACCATCATTTTGAGGTAAAAAAGAAGGAATATTCATATTTTCTTGATTAACATTCATTGGAGCTTCAGATCCATAACCGTAAGCATCCTTCCCTTGTGACGTTCTTTTTTGATTTATGTAATTTCTATAAGCAAACTCAGTATTATTACCAAACATTCCATCTACAGCAAGTGGATTACCTTCTGAATCTACAGCTCCTGCAGCATTTAATGCTTTTTGTATATTCATTACTTGATTTTTATCTCCAAAATCAATGTTACTTGTATCAATATCATTTTGATTACCACTATAAGAATTTCTAACTGTTATATCAGTTCCTTTATCTTCAAAAGGTGAGAAATTAGACTCAAATGCTCCAGGAGTCCAAAACTGATTACCCTTTCCCATTGTATATCCTGCTATACTAATATAAGGCAGTATATCTATTATTGTTTCTATCATATTATGTTCTCCATTTCATTTAGTTCACTATTTATCATATTCTGACGAGCTTCTAATATTTTAGCTCGATCAATTCTACTTCTTACCTTATCTAAAGGTAATCCTAAAAATTGTTGCAGTGCTCTCCCCTCGAACGTCCCGTAGGGTTCGTCATAAGTCTTATCTACAGATCTAAGTAAACGACCAAAGGGAAACATTGTGTACATGTGGTAATCTGTAAATCTTTCCCAGTCTTTGTTAATAAGACTAGAAAATGCAGCCATAGGAATCCTTGCTACTGGAGGAGTCGCAATATTCAATGGTGCTACAGGGTAAGGCCACTGCCCAAAGAATGCTTGGTCTCTCTCTTTTTTGTTACCAAATAACCACTCTCCAGTTTCCTGTGCCCAATCGTAAGGAGGTGGTAATGTTGTGTCAAATAAGCTATATGCAAAAGCAGTACCAAGTGCCATAACAAACATGTTGATTGCAAAATCTGTTTTAAACTTTTCAAATTCTTTAGTACCTGGCTCAAAGTCGTAATATTTAGCTTTTCTTAGCATCTCTTTACGAACTCTTACTGAATTAAACACAAATAATTTAAAACGAGAGAACACTTTTCCCAAAGCAGTTCTCATAAAAGCTGGTCTAAAAGAACTATGGTATATAAATTGCGTTGCTTCTACTCCTCTAAAACCTGCTTCCATAACAGCTGGATCGTTTAAAGAAAGTTCTAAACCATATTTACCCCAATGCTCCATATATTCTGTTGCATGTGTTAAAAAAGAATCTTTTCTAAGTTTACGTTCTGATGTTTGCATAAACCAAGCAGCAGCACCCTCTATTTTTTTATCTACTTTATATTTTCTAGCTATATCTAGTATAGACTGCTCTGACATATCAGGATTTTTCCTTAATTTCTGATTAAGTTCTTTAGCAAAATCTTTCATGTTTTGTCTAGCAACACCTTTTAAATTAGCAAAGTCAGCATTTACATCTAATTCTGTAGTTATAAATGATTCTATAACTCCATTCTCTGATAAAAACTTTTTTAATTGTTTAGGATCTTTAACTACAGTTCCATCTAAGAGTTTTAATCTATAATTACCGTTAGGATCTTTTATAATATTTTCTGTTAACCATTTATTGCTATTAACTCTAGTAAAGTTTTTTAAACCACCTCTACTAATAGTCATCTGAGTACCACCAAATAAATTACCAGCCATAATTTTACTATGACCTAACAAAGTAAGTAGATTATACTTAGCTTCCATTCTACCCCACTTATGTATAGTTCTAGTAAGTGATTGTATATGAGCTTCGTTTTGAGCTTTATATAAATCAGGGTTAGTTTTCTTTAAACTAGCATCTGGTTTAGGTATTATATTTTTACTAAAAGGAACTTCACGTCCAATTTTCTTAAATCTTTTTTCTACAGCATCATAAGTATCTATAATCTTTTGATCACTTGTAAGATAATACCCTCTACGTTTAAACTTAGGTCCAAATAATTTACTCATTACTGGCTCAGTACTAACACCTAATATACTAGAAGTATTTTTATCAGCTTTTATAAAATTTTCTAATACATCTTTATTAAATGTACTAGCAAAACCTAGAGAGTTATTTGCATATTCTCTTAAATATAAAGACCATTCTTTTGTTCTATTACCAAAAGCTAAATCTTTTTCAAATTGTTGTATCCTTATATCTGATTGTATCTTAAACATATTTCTATACATGCCTCTTATAAAGCCTTCTTTATATAAATTTAAAGCGTTAGGAGTATTATCCCAGCCAGGCATATTTTCAGCAGAACGTTTCTTAGCAGAGCTAAATATATTTAAAGAAGATAATCCTTTGTCATCTTGTTGACTTTGAAATACTCTTGTATCAATACCAAATCCTTCTATTTTAGTAAGCTCTTCTGCTTCCTTTTTACTTTTACCTTCTGCTATTTTAGAATCATAAAAATCTTTAAGATGTTTTTCTTTAAACGCTGCAACTTCTTGCTGCGCTTTTTTATTTCTACCAAAGTTTATGTGAGGAAAATATGACTCTACATCACGTTCTCCAATAGGATCAAACTTTTTAAGATTGACATCTTTTGGATTTCTCATTCTATAATTTATTTCTCTTAATATATCTAAAGGTATAGTTACATTTTCACGCTTCATCATAGGTTTTATAATAGTTTTTTCAATATTCTTAATATCTAAACTACCATCTGCGTTAAACTTTATGTATTTTGCTTTGTCTTTAGCATTAGCATATATATACTTTTTACCAAACTGTTTAAAATCTTCTGTCATTAACCTATCAGTTATTTCTATAACTTGATCTAATGTTTTTTTCTCACCTTTTACTGGAAAAGTTTCTTTAGATAAACGTTTATAATCTGATGTTAATTTATAATCACCTGGCTTAACATTACTGTTAGGATTTTTACTTTCTCTAAAACTAACTACTAATTTATTTATAGCCTCAGCATTCTTTTCACCAAAACTTAAATGCGGGTATCTTTTAGCATTGTAAGGTATAACTGATTGTAGTCTAGACTCCATTTGACTATTAGTTTTATTTATAAAATCTTTTAACTCTCCTAAAGTACTCGTAAATCGTTTAACCTTACGTTTTACAACACCATCTCTTGACCTTACAGGTAATTCCATTTCTGCAAAAAACTTATTCTCAAAGTTCTGCATATGTAAATCCATATATTCTGGAGATGCTCTAAATGCGTAATCAGGTAACTTAGTTCCTTTAGCAGTAAACCTAGCATCTGCATCTTTCAAATAATTGTTAATTGCATTTATATCTTTTATATCAATCAAAGATAAATCTTTAGCATCTATTCCACCTTTATTTTGTAGCTGCCAATTAATATAAAAGTCTTCTAAGTTATCTCTTATAATCTCATTTTTATTAACTCTTGAGATAAATTCTTCTACTAGTTTTAACTCAGGATCTGTAACAGCTCTACTCTTTAAGTACTCTGCTTGATCCTTAGGTACAAACTTTTCTACTACTTTCTTTTCTATGACTTCTTTAGGTGTAGAAGGCTCTGGTTCAAATTTAAATATGTCTTTACTAATTTGATCGCCTTCTTTAAAAGTATTTAGTTTGTCATAAATACGGTCTTGTGTTTTAGTATAATACTCAATAGAGCCTTGACTAACACTTTTAGATTGCCAAGGAAATTTAGAATACTGTGTATTAACAGACTGTGTATAAAAAGGACTAAGTAACCATAAGTCAAAATAATCATTTAATGTTTCTTGAAACTTACTTGTTCCTCCACTTTGATTCATAGAGTTTGTTTTTGACCACTCTATTTCAATTCCTAGTCTTTTTAATTCATTATTTAATTTATTTGCATGTAGAGCTAGTTTTCCATATTTATAATTGACTACTTCTCTATCAAATAATTCACTACTTGAATGTGTTAATTCTTTACTTCCAAACTTATTAGGATTATTATTATAAGATGCTCTTTTAATTCTAGATGCTTCTTCTGCTATAGGTTTTAAATATTTATCTACAAATTTAGCTTTGCTTTTTTTAGATATAGGTAGTGAGTCTATAATTTTATACAAATCATATCCTTTTTGTGTTAAGGCTACATAGCCAGCTACTGCTTCTAAATCTCTTTCAAGCATGTATCTTATATCTTCATAGTTTCTACCTTTTTCTAACTGTTTAAGTATATTACCAGTATTAGATTTAAATACAGCTAACTGATTAATCTCTTTAATAACAGAATCAGGTATTTGTTGTCTTGTCTCTAAGTATTTTCCAATATTACTAACAAGTTCTGAGTGTCTAGTAAATAAAGCTTCTTCAAATATAGAGTCAGTTATTTTCATATCTTGCATTTTTCTACCAACAAAACTAGCAAAATTATCAAATCCTTTTATGTTTGCATTTTTAACAGTATTTTGTAACTGCGTCCAACTAACTTTTTTACTTCCTTTTCCTGGATCAATATCTCTAACAACGTTTGTTATATTACCTAATTTACTACCTCTTATTTCAGAAAATGATGTGTCTTTTAAAAATGTTCCACCTTTTGTTTTTTTTATTCTTATTTTAGTGTTAAATGCTTCTTTAACTAAAATATCTGGGAACTTTGTGTAGTCAACCATAGTAGGATAATTAGATGAGTCAGCAGATCTATTAACAATTTCTCTACCAAGTTCAATCAATCTATCATAACCGCCAGGTTTTAATTGTATATACTCTATAGTAGCATACTGTTTACCTTTTTTATTATAAACAGGTAAATTAGTTAATCTTCCTCCATTAGCTAATATATAATCTGCTATTGCAGTTAAGTTACTTTTAGCAATAACACCTAAACCTAATCCTTGATTACCTTTTGCAGCTGTTTCTGCAACATTTCTTCTTAAAGATGGAGAAAACTTACTTGTAGTAGTTTTATATATTTCAGCAGCAGATTCTTGTGCACCAAATAATCTGTCGTTTTTAGCTCTTTTAGAGTCAAGTAATACATCACCCCTCTCCCACTGATTTGCAGCGCCTTTAGTAGCTTTATGAAGCTCTCGTGGCATACCTTGATATATAAATGCAGAGTCACTATCTTTATCTGCACCACCTAAGTACGCATTATCCTTTGCATTAGTGGTAATTGAGTATCCCTTGTCACGAGTAAAACCAGCAAACTTAAGAGCACGTGTACCAGACATACTATCAGAAGGAACACGAATAACAAGCATTTCAAGGTCTGGATCATTACTATTTCTACCAGATTTTCTCCAAGCTTTTTCAAGAGTCATCTCCTCACCTTTGTATATAACTTTCATATTTCTATGACCGTCATCTAATTTAAAAAATCCTTCTTTTATATTTTTAGATGCGTTAAGTAAAGTAACAGGATCTTTAGGAGATAGCCATGCTTTAGCAGAGTAATCATATTTAGGGCTATATAATCTATTTAAAAAGTATTTTTTATATACACTTTCCCAAAACTGCCTAGAGTTACGACCTGCTTCTCTTTGTGATTGAGAAAAATTAGATGCGTCAAGTATTCTATTATTTCTATAAACATACTGCTTATATTCTTCTGGTGTAAATGTATCTACATCCTCTAATTCACCTTTTTTATCTTGACGTGCTATTTCCCTTGCAAACTTTTGTGCTAATTTACTATTACCATGGTTTACAAAAATATCATGTATAACATCTAATCCAACTTCATCAACTGTAAGTTTATTCTTTTTCATAAAAGATTCTATTTCTTTTATATCAGTCTTATCTTTTAAATGCGTTTTAATAGCTGTATTTAACTTCTCATTACCATTAATGCTAGGTTCAAATACTCTATCCCAAACAATAGACATAACACCTTCTGCTGATTTATTATTAAGATTACTTAATAGCTGTCTTACAATTCTTGATTTATTATTGCCACCAAACTTTTTAGGATCTACAAACGTTCCTAAATTAATCCTAATATCAGAATCTTTAAATTCCCCAGTAAACAACTCACCATTATGATTCCATTCTCCTCTTTCTAGTGCTGCTCTATCAAATTCATTAACTTTATTTAATCCTTTATGTTTAGCAGCTGAATCCATAATTAAAGCTTTAATGTTATTCTTTTTCATGTATGCATCTAATTCTTTAGGTGCACTTTTACCTGCTGCTTTAACAATCATAGTACCTTGTGGAGTTTTAACAACCATAACAGGTTTGTTCATATCAACATTCTTAGGTAGTCCAAGACTATCCATCATCTTACTTAAATCTGTTTGTCTAAAATAAATCGTACCATCTGTATCACTATCATAAAACTTTTCTTCACCCTTTTCATTCTTATAAGTCTCAGCTACTACATCTTTAAAAATAGCAAATTTACCACCATTTAATGTTCCATCCATTAAAGGCATAGATTTATCGTGATATATTTGCTCTCTTTTATTCCAATCAATTACATTTTTAGAAAAACCAGGTCTTTCTAATAAGTGTATTCTAGATAAATCACCATTATATAATCCGTTCCTATCTGCTTCTACTAGCACATTAGACTTCCATGCGTCTTCATGCATACGATTTAATAGATCAATATCTTTATGATGACTATATATTTTAATAAACTCTCTTCTACTAGTTTCATATCTATTTGATATTTCTGCAGCTGTAATATTATTTTCTTTAGCTAATGCTTCAAATAATTCTTCTTTGCTGTATCTTCTATACTCATCGTGATACTTTCTAATAGTAAAGTTAGACTTATCTTTTATTCCACCAAATATGTAAAATCCTTTTTCATCTAATCTTAAATCTGTTTCAAATACTTTCTCCCAAGAAAATACTTTTTCTGCATCTGTTTTTCTTTTATCACTATTAAATTTAAAATCTAAAGGTTTTTGTTTTTCATAATTAGCTTTAGCTCCAGGTTTAGCATTATTAATAAATACAGTGTCCCATAAAATATACTCTGTATTTTCTAGTTTATCTGCTGGTCTATCAAACCTAGACTCACCTAATATCTTACCATAGTAATCACCTTTAACACCAAGTTCTTTAGGAGAAAAAGGTCCTATAATTCTATTTTGCTTTCTACCATTAATATCAAAGTATTCTTCTACAGCAAATATGTTTCTTTCTTTTTCTCTCTTTTTAGTGTTTAATAATCTTTCTTGAGAACTTCCTGGCTTAGGATCTTTGCTTATATTTACATTAATATTAACATCATCCATGCTGTCCATTCTATGATCAGAACTATTAAGCATATCTCTAACATCTTTATGTATATAGTATTTATAACCTTTACCTGCATAATATGTATTGTAAAAATTATTTCCTCTATATCTATACTCTGCATCTATATCCATTTTAGATGGTTTTTCATTAGGTCCTAATCCCTTAGACTGTCTTACAAAATTTTCTATTTCTAATTCTATATTTTCTCTTGTGTCTCCAGATACTTTCTCTCTATTTCTTAAATAGTAATCTTTAGCATATTGTGTAGCTTCTTTATTTATATATTCTTTAGCACCTTTAGAGTAACTATTTATTTCAGGATGTAATTCAGGTCTAAAGATATAATCTTTTCTATTAGTAAAAATTAAATCTTGTAAAAACTGACCACCTTCTTTCTCTAAAGCAGGTCTAGATCCATATCCAAAGTAACCACCTAGTAATGTTTGGTATATAACCATTTCAATAGGTTCACCTTGTAATGCTGTTGGAATACCTAGCATACCTGCACCAATAGCTGACTTTAATCTTTGCTCACCTTTTTTATAATCTAAGGGGTTTTTAGATTTAAGATAATTACCAATCATTCTAAATTCACCTAAACCTCCAAAAGCACCACCTGCTATAGCACCTTGTACACCTGCATTCATAATCTCATCTTTTCCTTTCCATATAGATGATACTGCACTTGCTGCGCCAAGGTGTACTGCTTGGTCTATAATAGCTCTAGGAGCTGCTCCTTTTCTCATAAAATCTAAAGACTCTATATTAGCTTTACCAAATAGCTTTTTCTTTAAACCAGATTCCATTCCTGCTTTAGCAGCATCTCCAAACATCATTGGTACTGACCAGTTATTTGTTTTAGATGCTAGTTTACTTAATGCTTTAGCACCTACAGCTTTAAATGGAGCTGCCATTATACCAGGAGCAAACCCTGCTAAATGTCCAAGAGAATGTGCTATTGCTTCGTATGTAGTAGTAGGTTGATGTCCACTTAGTTTACCTACAGGAATAGTAGTAAAACCTTCTAAAAATCCTGTTTGTAAATTCATAACAGTCTTACGAAGATTAAAGTTATCTACTTTTCTTTTAAATGGAATATCGTTTTGATTTGCTAATTCTTGTAATTGATCTACTTGTTCCTCAGAAAATAAAGTAGGGTTATATCTATAAGTCCTTACAAGGTTAAAAATTCTATCATTATATGTAGACATATATCTTAGCTATTGTCAAGAATAACTAATGTCATAATTTTAGTTCCGCCTTCAATAACAGTAGATGTAACATTTAATTGGGTTGTAACATCTAAAGTACCATGGTTAGCTGTAACGTAATCTTGTACATCTTCAGCTAATTTTCCATCTGCGTCACCATCATCACTAACTATATTTTTAGTGTCATGAATAAAAACTTTACATTTAATTGCCATGTTTACCTTTCCTTATTTTAAAATCCTAGAGGACTTCCTGTGAATATATCGTCTGCAAGGCTACCTGTTCTTGGACTAGGTGCGTTTTTTAAAGCTCTTCTTAATAAAGCATTAAGTCCAACACTACTTGCTTCTGCTGCATTAGATGCCATATTACTAGTTCTACTAATAATACTATCTCTTAATGGATTTAAATCAGCCATTTTATTTTTACCCATATCCATTAAAGATCTACCGCCACCTCTTGCATAATTCATACCTTTATAAGCAAGACCAATAGGAACAACTGCACCACCTAAGGTACCAAGTCCACCTGCTACTTTATCTGCTGTTGATTCACCAAAGTATTCTTCTCCAATAGATGTAGGTCTTAAAGAATTAGGAACTAAACCAAAAGCTGCTGTATCTACTAAATCAAATAAACCTTTTCTTATAGGTTTTGATTTAGGTTTAAAATCTAATCCCATCTGTGCAGCTAACATTGCTATTTGTTCTTTTTGTTTTTCAGGCAAATAATCTAAATCTCCTTTGTTAAATCTTTTTACTAATTCTTTTACTACATTATACATTTCATATTCTTGATTCATAATTATTGCCCCGCCTTGTTTAAGTAATTTATTCCACCTTTAAAGTTTTTATTTATATAATCAAATAATTCTTCATTAGAAAGTTGTTTTGTGTTATCAGTATAAGCATTTATTAATTCTTTAATTTTTAACTGAGTAGGTCCAGTTGCTCCTGAATATAAACTAGGATCATTAAAATTTTTAAACTCTGGAGCAGGTATGTAATCTTCGCCTTCAGTAAAGTACTTTTTAAAATTTTCTGATCTAGGATTGAATCCTTCTAAACCTAATCTAAATAAATTAGGCCTTTCATTTTCATATTTTTCAAGTTCTTTTTTATATATATTTTTTTTATACCTATCATCAAGAATATCTTTAACTATATTATCTACAACTACATCGTCTTGCTTTGCTCTATTAAACGCATAAAGCATAGGCTCAGTTTTTAATTCTTCTAAATCCATTCTTCTGTCATACTGCTGTTGATTCTGCATTCTTGACATTTGATTTTGCGCTGCTTGTGCTATTGAAAACATATTAGTTAATACCTACTTTCTTTAAATTAAATGCTGGTGCTATTGCATTAGCTCCTGCTTGTCCTAATACCCCTATTGCTGGACCAGCTAGACCAGATACTAAGCCACCTACAGCACTCATTGCTGCTGCTTTAGCTTGTTGTTTAGCTCTTTGATTTGCTTGTTGTTGTTGCCTGTACATACCGTTTAAACTATTTCTTGTGCTAGCTGCACTTGCTTGCATTGATGCTGCTTGACTTAAATAACCAGAAGCCATCTGTTGATTAGCAAGACCTTGTTGCATATTAGCATTTTGAACTTGATTAAGAATTGCAGATGTAGTGTCTGTTTGATTATAAGATTGACCTGTTCTAGCAGCTTGTCTTCTTTGCATCATATCTGTTTGTGCTTGTACATCAAAAGCTTGTTCTCTATTCATCTGTCTTTGCATTTGATTTCTAGTACTATTCATATTAAACATATCATTAGATCTATTAAACGCTGCTTGCGACATACCAACTTGTGCTGCTGCATTTGCACCTGCACCAAATTGATCTATTGGACTTCTATCTATAACTGCACTGAATAATCCCATTTAACCTCTTTTCTTTATCATTGTTAAACCAGACGTTTCAAACCAACCTTCATCTGTTCTTACTTCTAAAACTACATCTCTATCAGATTTTGTAGTAACTCTAACATCTCCAGGTTTACCGCTTCCTTCTTGTTCATAGTCTGTAACGCTAGAATTCACACTATCTATCAATGTGTTAATTTCGTTATAAATCTTATTTATTGCAAGTTGAACTTCTGCATCTGCAACTTTTGGAGGATGTTGTAAACTTTTAATTTTAGGCATTATTTTGTTCCTTTATCTATAAAGTGTATAGCAAAGCTATCTACTATACCTTTTTGGTTCTGGAAATAAATCTCTATATTTTTACCTTTACATTTAGAAGGTAATTTAATTATAGGGCATACATTAAATATTCTAGCTTGCTCAATACCTGATGTACTACTATCTACTAATTGATGCTCTACAGCTGTTGTTCCAAGTTGTGCTCTTGTTACAGTTAAACTTGTTGCTGTTGGATTTCCAGTAACTAGCATACACTCATTATTTAACAATATAAAACTTCCAACAGGTGGTAACTTACCTCCTATTGTAGATTCATTTAAACCAGTAACATCAATTGTTGTAGCATCTACTGCTAAGTGACCTGATCCTCCTTGAAAACAACCACTAAATTCTTTTGTAAAACCTTTATTTTTAGATGGATTTATATTTGGTATTGTTAATTGTTGTATATCACCATCTACATATACTACTAAATCATCATTCCATTTAGGAGGTGTACTTATAGTATCTAAAGTAGGTGTACCTTGTAGTTTAATTCTACTCATTCTTTTTGTATTAGTCTGCTTAGTTAAAGATAATTTTTTACTTAACCATTTCCAATCTTTTACTGTAGTATTCTTTTTATAATTATAAATAAGATTACCATCTGATATAAGTATATCACCATCCATGCCTTGTATTGCTTTTTTAACAAGTGGTGCTTCCCAATAATCCCATCTATTTCTAGATATATTATATACCCAAGCTCTAGAAACACCATTATTACAAGCTCCTTGCTCACATGAACCGTGAACAAAGCAAACAAAAGAATTAGTAGGACCATCATAAAATACAAAAGGATTTACACCTACTGTATCTTCAGAGTATTCTACAGCTTTTTGCCATCCTAATTTGTAACCTTCAAAAGTAGATACATCTAGTATATTTGTACCTATTGGTTTAGCAATAGATCCATTGTGTAAATAAATATTGTTTACATCTGCAAAACACATTCCAAACTCTGTAACTACAAAAGCATCTTGACTTAGACAACCTACACCTTCAAATGTATCTTCTATAAACATTTGTTGTGGATTTATAACATATGTATTATTTCTATCAAAAGCATATATTTTGCCATTAAATGATGCTAATGCTGTAGGTATATTAGGTAATACTAAAAAGTCGTTTTTATAGTCAAATTGACTAAAATTACCTGGTTTAGATTTATATATGTATTTTTTAGTATCATCTTCTGCATCTTTATGCCAAGCAAGACCAACAAATAATTGGTCATTAATTTGTGCACTTAAAGAATAATTTAAACTAAATGTTTCTCTTTCTTCATTAATGCCTGTTAATGCTGCATAAGATGCAAATCTTTTACTATCTCTAAATGTAAATTTATTTACTCCATTTTCATTAATCCATACTCTACTATCTAATGGAACTTCTTTTACTAATCTATATAAATCACCATCTGTATTTTTTCTATAAATAACAATGTGAGTAACTCTAGGATTAAAAGTAAAATTTTCATCTACATTTACAGTTACATCATGACTAGATCTATTCGCAGTCATTGTTTTGTCATAAAAGAAACTACTCAATGGGCTTTCTTGATAACCATCATATAATAAAGATACTTTATATTTAATATTTTGAAGATTAACAAACTCTGATTCTGTGCCTTGTTCATTACTAAAAGTTAATAATGGATTATTTACTATATAAAGATCAGCGTCAAATGCTGAAAAAGATCCCGCTGTATAATCATAACCTTCACCTGTTAAAGGTGCTACAAATTGTTTATTTACATTATTTATTTTAGCGTTAGCAGATCCCCATATTGCGTGTTGTGCATCTTCTCCATCAATTATATCTTCATTAGGCGTTAAAGATACTGGTATAATTTTAGAATGTGTAGTGTATTCAGTAACAAATTCTTGATCTACTGTATGCAATAACCCTGCTATTTTACTAGAAAGATAGTTATTAAAACTTTGTCCAGAAGTATCATTGTAAAATTTATCTTTATATGCAGATAACGAAGATGTAGGCTCTCCTCCTATAACACTAGTTGTAGAAACAAATAACTGATTGTCTAAAGAAAAATTATTATTAGCTATAGGTTGTAAACTTCTAACTAAATCTAATGGTCCACCTTGGAATTCAAATGGTCTCATTTCTGCTGCATGATAAGCCATTGTTTCAAAACCTGGTGAATATCTATTTATATCATATGTTATTTGTGATTTAGAATCAGTGTTGCTATATCTATTAGTTGTAGCTTGAGTGTCAGTTTGATTGTAATAATATTCATCTCCTCCACCTCTATTACCGCTAGTAACACTTGTAATAGAATAAGCACTTTTAACAGATGTAATAATAATTTGTTGATTAAATCTTTCCATATTATGATTAGTTGCATTACCGCTAGGGGTTACTTTTTCGGCTAAATCACTAGAACTTAAACGATTTAAATGACCATCTACACCTCTAATAACTATTGTTTGTGGTGCTGATGTACTTGAAGAAGTATATGGTCTAAATTGTTTTTGATTTCTACCCCAAACAAAACTTGTTCCACCTTCACTTTCTCCAGTTGCTACATAACCAGAAGCAGATCTATACATAGTAGTAGTTCCTAGTAAAGGTTCACCTGATAACCATTTTCTATCGATATATAAATAATCTCCAACTTGACCTTGAACCATATTGCCATCAGAAGCATTAGAAAAGGGAACTATTGTAGGAACTAATTTAGTACCATCGTATAAACTATATGTGCCAGATGTATAATAAAGATTATGTAAATCAGTTGCAACTTCCCCTGATCCTCTTGTAGATATATGTGTACTAGTTGCAGTATTATAAATACATCTCTTTTTAAATTTACCACCATTGTTATAATGCCAAGGTATTTCATTATTAGTGTGTGCTGTAGAATTTGAAGTACTAGCATAGCGACCTGCAAATGTTCTTGTATCAGACTTTGCAGAACCAGTGTCTGTTATTTTAAACAATACGGGAGTATCATTAAATGTTCTAAATTGATTTTCACGAACTGAATGACTATTATCTCTTTCGCTATCATTCCACATCCATGTATGACTAAAACCTTCTATAGCCATTTTACCATTAACTATAGCTGCAAAACATACTTGGTGTTTATTAGCACCTTTGTGCCATTTAGTGTTACTAAAAGATAAGCTGTCGTCATATGCTATAGCACTATAGTCAGCAGGTATTTCTTCTAATGGTTTTACTGTACTTAATGTATGAGAAAAAGGCGTAGTTAACCTAGGCTCTCCTTCCATGCTACCATCAAAACCTATATAATTACCTAATGATGTATGAGTATAATAACCTGAACTTTCCCAAGATATACCGCTTCCATCTCTTCTCATCACATAAATATTATTAGGACCAGCTCCTTGGTGAACAGTATAAGATGAAGATTGTGGCAATATAGTATTAGATGCTTCACTATTACCTTTACCTAACATCATAGAACTTTTTTGTATATAAAAATTACAATCTCCCTTTTTCCAAAATCCTGTATCATCAGCTCCATGACTATCAGACATTATATTTTTTTCACACTCATCATAAGGAGGAGTACGATCATATACTACAGCAGTATTAGATTGAACTGTAGTTGGATAAAAATTATATAACATTAAATCCCATTTTTCATGTGCACTGCCATCTTTTCTTTTCCATAATACCCATACTTTGCATGAATAGTATGGAAATGAATCTTGATTTCCGCTACCTGTAGGGTGTGTTCCTTGTGCTTTAAATTCGTTTAAACCTTCTACTTTAGTTATTACAGTATTACCTTGGTAATTAGTATGCCCTTTACCATCTTTATTTATAAAGCCTGTAATAATATTACCAGTATCAAATCCATGATTTAGATTACTTGCATGTGATTGTATTTTAATAGTTTTATCTGCTGCGTAATCTTTTAAATCACCTGTTTGATTAGTTTGTGCATGATGATGCGTCATATTACCTGGATTAGCACCTGCGCCAGCAGAATCTGTATCATCATCATAAACGTATCTTTCTGCTACATTATTTTGAACAGCTGTTGGTACTTTAGAAGTATCAGTTGCATTATTCCATGTTTCAACTATACCTGCAATGTTAGAATTTACAGGCTCTTTAGACCAAGAATAAGATTCTACCCAAGCTCCACTAGATTCTGTAATTGTTGTATCAGTATCTTCTAAGTTATGATCTATAGTTTTTATATTTGAAGAATTAGAATATCCATATTCATTAAATCTTTTAGCTCCATATATAGCTCCATACCAATGTTTAAAATTACCATCATATTGAGAGTCTTGACATCTTCCTATATTAGAATAATCTAATACCATTTTAGCATCTAATTTTGGACCTTTGTAAGTGTCACTATTATGCTGGCTATGAAAATCTGTTAAGTTAATTCTATATAAATTACCATTACTTGTACCTACCCAATACATCATATGCAATGGTCTGCATCTTTGATCTGATACATGACCACTATCTATTGTACCATCACAGTAATATAAATAATTAGAATTAGTTACAGATGTACCAGAAGTTAAAGGACTTCTACATTGTGCTATTGTAGTTATATCTTCATCATCTATAAGTTCAGATAAATCAACAAAACTAACTCTATCTAGTTCTGTAGTAAAATCATCATGTGCAGGTGAAGTACTTATTTTGTATATCTTAGATGTTCCTTCTACAATTGCCATCATAAATGCTGGTTCTGTTGTTGAGGCATTACCTAAATATTCAAATTTTAAACTTGATGTAGTATTATCAACAACCATAAATACATCATCGTCTGCTAATGTAACATCGTCATGATATTTATATCTTTTAGCATCTCTTAATTTATCATCGCTAGAATCATGGCTTGCTGAAGATACTTTAAAACACCATCCTATTTTAGGCGTTGAATCGTTTGTTTTTCCATATTCATTAATATCATTACTGTCATCATCTCCTAAAGCATATACAGCACCTCCTGACTCAAATGCTACTTGCATAGTTACTGCATTTAAATCAGGTAAAACTGCATGATAGCATTGCTGTTCATTAAACGCAGTATTATTATCGTGTATTTGTTGTGCAGTAATATAATCGTAGTTGTTAGGCGCTGCTGATTCATCTATAGAGTCAAGTTTATCATTAACAATAAACCAGCCTGTAATATCTTTGTTTATTTGCACTGTATCTATATATCCAACCCATTTAGTATTAAATATCTCTGAACCACCTAGCCCTATAAATAAATTTTTATTTCTTTGTTGAATAGTAGACTTACTATCATTAGTAATATTACTTGCAAACTCAGATGTAAAGTTTTCTCCATTAGTATTATATATATCATCCCATTTAAATATCTTATCGGAAGTATAATTAATTCCAAATAAAGTATAAACCTTATCATCCATATTAACAACAGCCATATCATTTAATTGAAATACTGTGCCTTTTCCTTCCGTTGTAATAGTTGGTAAAATACAAGAAGTATTTATTTCTATAATTGATGAATCTTGTTGAGGAACAACACTATCTGGATTATTTGGTATATAAAACAATGGTGCTTCAACATCTACAGAAGGAGATATTGTTATTGTATCTGTACTAACACTAGAAGATAAACCATCTTGTGCGTTTATTGCAGTGTTTAAAGCTGTTGCTATACCATTAACCCCTTCAGAAATACCTATAGCAACTGATACTGGCGTATATCCTTCTATATCAGGAACTACCCCTGTACCACCCTGTACAAAGTAAAATACATATTTTAATTCTTCATAGCTAGAATTATATGTTACTGCTTGTATTGTAGCACTAGTATAATCTTGTTTATTTTCGCTTATATCTTTTTTAATTGCATAACTTCCTAATGGTGTAGTAGATAAATCTGCATATAAAAAATTTACAGTAAAAGTATTTACACTAGGAGTTCCTACAATTACTAATTGTCCATCTAATTCTGTGCCACCTGATGTAGCATCAAAAATTATTGTATCACCAGCTGCTAAATTATGATTATTGTCTGTAAATTTTACATTGCCATCAGTGTGTGCTCCTATAGCTGAAACAGAATAACTATTATAAGTTTGAACAGATCTTAATACTTTTAATGTCTGTACAGTTTTAGCACCTGTTGTAAAACCCTCGTTATTTTGCAATACTTGATCGTTAGATATTGCTTGTAATGTACCATCTTCTGATACAGGATTTATATTTTTAGAATATGAAGCTGCATCGTTAGGTATATCGGTTTCTGAAGGTGAACCTACAACTCCAGATGTAAACGTTGATATTTCAAAACTACTTTTAGCCAACTATAACTTCTCCCCATAATGTTGTTTTACCTTTTACTATCTCAACAACTTGTACATTAAAATTACCATTTTTAAAAAAATCTACTATAGCAAATGCGTGATTCCAATTAGTCAATCTACCGCACAGCCAATCTTCATCAATTTCTATATCTTTCAAACAACCTAAACTCCATGCACTAATAGTTCCACCTTTACGTGTCTTAGTAAATCTTTGTAGGTCATGTGTATGACCATACATAATACTCTCACCATAAACATCTATGTGCTGGAAAGAATGATATTTACCAGTAAACTTACCGTGTGTAAAATTCAACTTTCCTATCTTTAAATTTTCTTTTTTATTATAAGGATAATAATTATATCCTCTTTCTTCTAACTTTAGAGCATTATAAGTTTTATAATGACTCAAGTATGGGTATCTTGTAACAAACTTATCTAGCCATACTTCGTGATTACCTTGAACAAAATGTCTTACATTGCAACCTGCTTTGTCTAACGCTTTATCAATTTGATCCATACCTTTATTAACTGCTTTAACATCTTTGTTTAATAATGGTATTAAGTCTTCCATTGGTTTAGCATTTCTACCTTTCCAATAGTGCGTACTAAAATGTTCCCATTCTCCAGTATCTCCTAAATCAACGTATTCGTCTGGCTTAACAATCTTTATAGCCTTGCAAACTACGTTAATAGCTTTCTGATCATGTACTGGAAAGTGCTTATCAGGAGTAACTATTACTCGTTTGTGTAATCGCATTCTATACTTGCTTCCCAATAATCAACTGGTATTTGTATATATCCATATATCATCTCAGTTCAAAATGTGGAAAGTCGTCAAATTTGTTATCGTCAACTTCAAAGT
>CEQX01044384.1_pt1 | contig 19132 bp, 15 predicted proteins | sample 356261 | NCBI WGS metagenome assembly CEQX01 (sample SAMEA2621076, study PRJEB7988) | marine metagenome | isolation source: saline water (ENVO:00002010), including | reverse complement strand
TGCCTCCGGAGCAGAAGGTCACAGGTTCAAATCCTGTCTAGCCCATTGTTAGTTGTCTGTGAAATATATATTTTTAATCATTTTTCTTATGGAAAATTAATCATTTGTGTATGTAAACTGAATCTATTTGGGGTAATTAATATGAAACATGATCTGATAATAAAAATGGGAACATTGTAGATGTAACTAGCTCCGCTGCCTATGCTGTAGATATAGCAATTAAAGATGGAGTCATTACAGAAATTGGTCAAATAAGTGGCGATGTAAATGAAGTTATTGGTCTCAAAGATAGAGGTGTTTTAAAGAAAGGAATGAAAGCGGACATAAATGTTTTTAACCTAGCAGAAGTAACTGGAAATTTTTTAGATTGTAAATAAATAAAAGGGCCAGTGTTACCTGGCCCTTTTACGCTTGCTTTCTAAAAACAAGCTTCTCAATCATGGGGGGATTAAGAATTAAGATCATTATTTAAGCTCAAGCCCTTTGAGGTTACCTTCTCTTCTCCACTCTGCCATGAGATCAAAAAATTCAATGGGGCCTCCTCCATAAGTATTATTTTGAGGTAATTGATTCACAGCACCTTCTAAATTGTAATATCCAGGTGTGCAGTTCTCTTGAAATTCCTTAGAAACACGAGCTTTCTCAATAATTGTTTGTACCCATTCGTCTACGGCCTTCTGAGTTGGTTCTATTATTTTTATATCCATTTCTCTGGCTTTTGTTAGCAGATAGGATAATTGAATTGCCTGCTCATCAAGGGCATATGTATAAGTAGAAGAAAAGCCTGTTTGCCCTATCCCAAAAAAGAATGCGTTGGGAAATTCTTTCGCATGCATTCCAAAAAGCGATTCATAACCTTTAGTCATGCTAAATTTTTCTTCTATATTTATTCCGCCTCTTCCATAAATACCGTAACCTGCTCTCCTAGAATAGTCTGTTCCTACCTCGAAGCCAGTAGCAAAAATTATACAGTCGACTGCATACTCAATATCGTTTGCAACTATACCTTTTGGAGTAATCCTATTAACTCCTTTGCCATTAGTATCTATAAGGTGGACATTTGGCAAATTATATGTGTTTAAGTAGTCGTCATTGAAACAAGGTCTTTTGCAAAGCCATCGGTAATAGGGTTTAAGATTTTCCGCTGTTTCTTGGTCATTTAAAATATCAGAAGCAAGATTTCTAATCTTTTCCATCTTCTTTAAATCTGCTATTTCCATGGCCTTGGCGATACCTTCGGAACCAGACTTCAATAGGTCGTGGTCTTGCATAAATGCAAATAAATCCTTGAAAGCTTCTGTCCATCCATCATCTACAAGATCTTTTTCCACAGGAATTCCACTTATGATTGATTCATAATTCCTTCTTCTCTTTGCTTGCCATCCTGCTTCTTGATTTTGAAGCCAGTCAATATCTGTTGGGCGATTGTTTCTTATGTCAACTGCAGAGGGAGTTCTCTGGAATACATAAAGTTCTTTTGCAGCAGATCCAAGATGAGGAATACATTGAATAGCGGTTGCCCCTGTCCCGATTACTGCGACTCTTTTATCATCTAAATTAGACAGCTCGCCGGCACTAGTTCCTCCGGTATATTCATAGTCCCATCTACTTGTATGGAATGTATGGCCTTTAAAATCATTTATACCTTCAATTCCAGGAAGTTTTGGTCTGTTTAGAGGTCCGTTAGAATGAACTACATATTGAGCGAAAATTGCATCTTGCTTGTCTGTTTTAACTATCCACTCTTTCTTCTCTTCATGCCATGTATTTGAAACAACTTCAGTTTGAAAAATTACTTTCTCATACAATCCGTATTTTTTAGCAAGGATATTGCAGTATTCCAAACACTCAGTCGCATTTGTATATTTCTCTTTTGGAACAAAGCCCGTCTCCTCAAGCATAGGGAGATACACATAGGACTCGACATCACAATAAGCTCCAGGATAACGATTCCAATACCATGTCCCACCAAAACCTCCTGCTTTCTCAATAATTAATATATCTTCAAATCCTGCTTCAATAAGCCGAGCTGCGGCCAACATGCCACCGAAGCCAGCTCCTATTATTATGATTTGATGTTTGGTTTTAAGAGATTCTCTTGATTCCTCTCGATTTATGTATGGGTCATCTACAAAATAAGAAAAATCACCTGAAGTTTCGTTCCATTGTCGGTTAGCATCTTTTCTAAGTCGCTTGTCTCTTTCCTCGAGATATTTCTTTCTTACCTCTTTAAGTTTTTCTTCCGTGTAAACTTGATTGCCCATTCTCTTTTAATTAATGTTCCAAGTCAGCGTACAAAGCATATCCTAGATTATCGGCACGTTTGTCACCCAGCATCTGACCAGACATTCTATTCATGACATAGGAAAAACAAAGATGAGCTTCCATATCTATAATGACCGAAGAACCTCCGTTACCGCCCCAATGGATAGTTGTCTTTGGGTCTCCAAAAACACCGAAAGGTTCATTTCTTTGGGCATAGCCCATGCAATAGGTCATAGGAATGCCTATTAATTCATCAATACCTGAAATTTGCACTTCATTTGCTCTTTTACATGTTTCATTTGAAATAAGTTGGACCCCAAAAGCCTTACCTTCATTAGCTATAGCAGTTTGAGCTCTGACCACACCTCGTGCATTACTCATTCCATTTCCTGCAGGTATTTCTGCTTTCCACCATTCAGGTGTAGCCATAATGGCTTGATGATCCTCTTCAAAGTCATAGTTTTCCATAACTCTCATATTCACAGAGCCAGGGGTGAAATCTAAATGGTGATTTAATTCTTCTATAGATTCCATATCGCCGGCATTTGGAGGAATCATATTACCCACTCTATGGTGATGTTCTTCAGGAGTGCCTATATAGAAATCAGCATTTAATTTCAAAGAAACTTCTTCATTAAAGTATGCTCCTACAGTCTTTCCAGATACTCTTCTAATAACCTCACCTATCAAGAAACCAGAAGTCATGGTGTGATAACCGCATTTTTCACCAGCATTCCACCATAGTTCTTGATTAGCTAAATCAGAACACATCAAATCCCAATCGGTCATTTCCTTTAACTTGTATTGCTTACTTAAGCCAGGAAGACCTGCTGAATGACATAAGAAATGTTTAACTAGGACATTTTCTTTATCCTTAGCAGCAAATTCGGGCCAGTAATCTTTTACAGGTGCATCAAGATCTAATTCTCCTTTATCAGCCAAAATTAAAGCGCTGATGGCTGTCATGGTTTTGGTAATGGAAGCTGTAGAAACTATTGTATCTTCATTCCAGGTGTTGATTTTCTCTCTTTCAAGATGGCCTGCCCATATATCTACAACCATTTCTCCTTCTACAGTTGCAGCAAAAGAAGCGCCCACTTCATCATGATTCCTAAAATTATCTTCAAATGCTCCTAAAACTGACGAAAACTTATCGTCGCAGTATCCGTTTATTTCCATTTCTTTAGCTTATTAATATCGTGTGATGTCTAAAGACGATTAACTAATATTCAACGTTTTGCATTATTAAATGTAGGTATCATTTGATTGTAACCAAATCCCTCTGATTCATACAATGAGTCTTCTTTTCCTAATAATTGTGCCATACGACCGCCATGCCTTGCTATTAGCATTTCTGCTTCATTCGAGTAGTCTTCTACAGGCCTCATAGCTAATCGGCTATATGTCATGTGAGCAACTACCCTTTCTCCTGGAGCATCCCTGTCATAAGCTGCATGCCAGATATTCCCATCCCAAAGAGCTATGGATCCCGCAGAACATTCTATTGGCACTGCACCTTCAAGGTTTTCCATTTCTTTCTCATTTGGATGTCTTCTTAGATCCTTTGTCCCAGGTATCACCAAAGTAGCTCCATTTTCTTTTGTAAAGTCATCACAAGCCCAACAAAAAGTTGTAATGTAGTTATGATCCGGAAAAGGTGCAGGAAGCCAATTATTGTCAGAATGAAGAGCTATCCCTTTTGCCCCTTCACATTTAACGGAAGTGGTCATTTGACTAAACAAAAAACCCATTCCCACGGAAAATTCTGCAACGGCTAAGATTTTAGGATTAAGAGCAGCTTCAGCAAAGACAGGATCTTCCCTGAGGTTCATATTTTTGCCTGCTGCCTTTCCTGGAGCGTTCGAAACTGTTTCAAGTCCATCGACAGATTCAATAATTGCATTACGCAATCTCTCATTAAACTCCAGACTTGCAGCATCTTCGATTACTGCCCAACCTTCTTTTGCAAGATGGTTACAGGTATCGATTAAATTGAGTTCTTCTAGGACAGGTCTAAGTTCCTCGGAAATTGCATCAGGAGGATTTGTTTCATAAAGCAAATTTTCCATAGGGGGAACAACAATGGGCTTACGCTTGCGTGAGCCCATGTTTTCTTTCGAAATTTCTTTAGATGTAGACATCTTATATCAAGTATGCATTTAATAGTTATATCCCAGCTCTATTCCTATTTGTTGCGGATTGAACCAATATAAGTTACCTAGAGTATCTTTACCTCTCTGGATTTCCTTACCTGACATATTTGTAGAGAAAAGGGCTAATCTCCATTTCTCATCAGGGCCTCGCAAGGTAATCCTACCATTTAGTAAGTTATATTTAGGAATTACAACCGTATTGGCAACATCTCCGTATTGTTTAGCAACTTCAGAGAAATCAATATGAAAATCTACTGACCAAGGGCTGCTCGTTGGTAATGAATAGTCCAAAGACACATACAAACTTTCATCTGGAGCGTAAACTAACTCGGTAGTGCTTGAGCCATCAGCAGTCAGAACCTCAGAATCATTGTAATCTGCTGCAATTCTCATCATCAATCGATCAGTAAGGAAAGCAGTCACGTCAAGTTCAGCACCTTCTATCTCTGCTCCACCACTGTTGTCATTATAAAACTGACCAGGATTTAATGGGTTAGCAACCAATTGAATCATGTCATTCCAATCCATTTGATAAATAGAAGCTTGTACCATTATCTTACCGTCCATAAGAGTAGTTTTTAAGCCTAATTCAGTATTCTCTAGTTCATCGCCTTCGAAAAGAAGAGACTGCCTGAGTGCATCAGTAACAGGGCCAGTTCCTGCAAAACCTTCATACTGTTGTATCGAATTTAAAAGCCCATTATCAAAATTTCCTATCCTAAAACCTGTAGCATAGCTTCCGTAAACTAATAAGTCGTCAGAGACTGTCCAAGATAATACAAATTTTTCAGATGTAGGGGAGTCATCTGTACCAGTAGTAGAAGTAGTAAAAGATTGTTCAAGGTCAGAAGTTCTGAAACCAACTGTAGCCTCTAAATTATCTAAAATAGCGTAACTCAGTTCTCCAAAAAATGCTGTCTCCTCAAGTGTATCAACATGAGTATTTGCTGGAACCACCCATAGGGGGTCCATTAAAGGTCTAACTACAGCCTCTCTAGAGGGATTATAGTATGCCTTTTGTTGAGATTTGATGTCCTCTTCACTGTCTTTCCAAAATGCACCCACTGTCCACTTAAGACGACTATCATCAGTTGAAACTAATCTAAACTCCTGAGTTTTTCTTTCGCTGATGTAATTATTGTAACTATTCGCCGCAAGCAGATTGTAACCGTCACCGACTGTTGTTCCAGCTCCAAGAGTAAGGTTGAAAAGCCCCGGGAAGCCAGGACAAAGTCCGAAGGCAGCACCTGCAGCGCAGAAAGGGTGATTTTCTATCCCAGGTGCATTAGAGCCGTTATAGTAAAAATCAAAAACTGCCAGAGTAGAAGCAGGTCCTTCTTGGATCTCAGAAAGCTCTCTATCTGTATATGAAGATATTGAAGTGAATTCTGCCCATCCAAAATCTTTCTCGATAACTAAACTAAAAATATCAGTTGCATCCTCTGACATAGGTATTACACCCGGAAATCTCACAGCATTAGAAATAAAAGCTTCCGTAGTACTTTCAGCTCCGTCGGCTTCTTGAGTACTATGATGATAAGTTGCCGTCATTGATAGCGTTTCATCTACCTCGTAAAGAAGAGAAGCTCTTAATCCATTGGATTCAGCAGAATTAATATCTTCTTCAACAGGATTTAAATTATCTATAAATCCAGGTGTTCCAGATGACCAGCCTGTCAACCTGACAGCAGCATTATCACCCAAAGGTGCGTTTACCATGAAGTCCACTCTTCCAGCCATATTGTCAGCTTCATCCATGCTTGCAATAGATGCATTGAAGGCATAATCAAATCCCGAAATATCGGGTTGATTGTAGATAAACCTAATGGTGCCTCCCTGCGATCCCTCTCCAAATAAAGTGCCTTGTGGACCTTTAAGAACCTCTACCCTATCAATATCAAAAAGCACTCCGTTGGATTGTCTGTTAGGGCCCATAGCAGAAGTAACAGGAACATTATCTAAATAAACTCCCACAGATGCACCGGTTAGCTGATAAACATTTTCTCCAGATTGAGATGATATTCCTCTTATAGAGTATCTGTTTGTACCATTCGCACTACCAGTCATTGTCAAGCCTGGAACAGCTGTATGAAGGCCTTCCATACTTTGAGCTCCCATGTTTTCCGCTAAATCATCTGAAATAACAGACATAGAAACGGCTGTGTCCATTAAACTTGTTTCTCTATAAGTAGCAGTAACAATTATCTCATCGACTGCTTCATCATTTTCCATCTCATCTGCAGTTATAGAGTAGTTTATACATAACCCCATAGCTGCAATGAAAACCACTTGCTTAAATATTGTTTTCATAAATTTTCTCCCCTAAAACCAATCTCCAATAAACATTTATAGTATAAAATATACTTATATAGTTTATATACTTAACTCAGTTTGCCTAATATTTTGACACATAGCAACACCTAAAGAAAAAACAAATAATATAGTAGAATTACAAGAAGTAATGGCACAAGAAAATAAGATAAAAAAAATCTATCCACTCAGAGACAAAAAAAGAACTAATACTCGGGCAGCCCTAGTTTCTACCTGCGTTAAGTTGTTATCTAAAAATGGATACAAAAATTTAACTATGCAGGCTGTAGCTGATGAGGCTGGCATACATGTCCAAACACTTTACAAACACTTTCCAACAAAATTTGATCTTGCATCTACTGCTTCTTGCGAGGAATTAAGGAGAAGGATGAAAGTTAGAAATCAAGATACGTTTAGCGAGTGGAGTAAATACGTTATTGAGAGAGCATCAGAAATTACAAACTTTGATAAAGGTAAGTTATTTCTGGGCACTATAGATAGCACTATCAGTAGTGAACATTCCGAACAATTAAGTTTAGCAATCGCAAGTGAATATACCGACATATTGGCTCGAAATATTGCAAAAGATCTTTCAATGGATCATGAAAAAGACCTACTGCCGAAGGTTATAGGCAATATAATCTATACCTCTAGCACACATAACACACTTGAATGGTATAGGGCAGGGGGTAAAACTGATCTGATTGAGCAATCTAAAAAGATGTTAATTAAAACGAAAATTCTAGTAGATGCAATAATTTCAAAGAAAGATTGAATCATTAAATTGATTAAATTTAAGTTCTAAGGAAATTAACTTCTTTCCAAAAAATTAATATTAATTAAAACTATATTTTATATTAGTATAGTTTATATAATTATTTGTAAGATCAAGTGAAGATAAAGAGTTTTGAAACATTGCATGCTGATGCAACAGGTCAAGGGTTTCAATCTGTTTCATTTTTAAAAATAGAGACGGATACAAATATCGTTGGATGGTCAGAATTTGTTGGGTTTGAGCTCAATAAAAGAATGGGTCTTGATGCGTTAATAAAATCAATGATGAAGAACCTGATAGGCAAGGATCCAAGAAAAATAGAAAAAATATATGCCGATCTGATAACAGGCATCAGACAATCACAAGGCGGCTTAAACCACCAGGCTATGGGAGCAATTCAGAACTGTCTTGTAGACATAACCGCAAAAGACCTCGGTGTTCCCGTATATAGTTTATTTGGAGGGCCAATACGAACTCAAATACCTTTATATTGGTCGCATTTCGGCAGCAATCGCTTACCTCCTTACTCAAAAATAGTCGATGAACCTTCAATAATGTCTCAAAAAGACTACACAGATCATGCTATCGAGGTTAGAGAAAAAGGTTATAGAGCATTAAAAACAAAAATAGTTTATTTTGATGAAGAGGGAGGAAAATCCTTTTATCCAGCTTATGGAGTTCATCCTGGGGGACCTGAACTTAACCTTGAACCAAAAATGTTAAATTATATCGTCGATCAAATGAGTGCCTTGAGAGATGCTGTTGGTGCAGAATTTGATCTTATCTTAGATCTAAACTCAAATTTTAAAGCGAATGGCGTAATCAGAATTTCTCAAGCTTTAGGTGAACTTAATTTGAGATGGCTTGAAATAGATTTATTTGATCCTTTGGTGATGAGTGAAATAAGGAAAAAATCTCCAACTACCATAGGAGGAAGTGAGTTCATATGCACGGCTAAAAATTATAAACACTTCTTTCTGAATAATTCTATAGATGTACCTCTAGTTGATGTAGCTTGGAATGGCTTCTCAGAAGCACTCAAGATTGCGTCTTTAGCAGATGTTTTCGACCTTAATGTCTCCCCTCATAATTACACATCACACCTATGTACTATGATGCATGGTCATTTTTCAGCTGTAATCCCAAATCTTCAATTGATGGAAATAGATATTGATGAGGTGCCCTGGATGTCTGAATTTTTTACTGAACCATTAGTCATCAATAATGGTGAGCTGGTATTAAATGACAAGCCAGGATGGGGAATTGATGTAAATGAAGATGCAGTTAGAGCTCGGCCACCGAGAGTCAAAATTGAAAGTTAATTAAAGATGAAAAAGGTTATTTTCCTTAGCAAAGAATGGATAGATATAGCTGACTCTGTTTTGAAAGAGATTGTTGCTGATCTAGGGGAAGAAGGGGAGAAATTTAGTGTTTCAGAATCTTTGGCAAATGCTCCTCCAGAAATAGCTGAAAAAGATGGCTTTGTTTATTACCACATTCTAATCGATGGAAAATCAGCCAAAGTATGTTCAGGTAAGCTTGAGGTAGCTACTCTGAAAATTCAAGCTAGTTATGATTCTGCCTTGAAGAGTGCATACATTTATTACACACCAGAACTAATCGAAGAATATACCAAAAATCCTCCGAAGAGAGATTATGATCCATATGAAAAAGTAGAGGGTGATATGGCCTCTAGTCCTGGCTATATAACCGAATTTCATAATCAAATGGTTGCCTTTACATTGTGAAATGATTGCGGTTAATTCTAATAATCCTGATTACATAATTGTCGGTGCAGGTAGTGCAGGTTGTGTATTAGCTAACAGGTTGACAGAAAATGCAAAAAATAATGTCCTATTAATAGAAGGAGGGGGCAAAGACAAAAGCTTATTTATTGATATGCCCTCTGGTTATTCACAATTAGTCTCAGGAGCAAACAAATATAACTATGCTTATGAAACTCAAGAAGAGACTAAACTTTCCTATAGGAAGATGTATTGGCCTAGGGGCAAAGGATGGGGAGGTTCATCATCAATTAACGGTATGATCTATATCAGAGGTCATGCGTTTGATTATAATCTTTGGAGACAATTGGGTAACCCTGGTTGGTCTTATCAAGACGTATTGCCGTATTTCAAAAAGTCCGAGTCTTTTGAAGGCGAGAATTCGAAAAAATATCATGGTTTTGAAGGGCCTCTTTCAGTTACAAGAGCAAAAAGAACTGACGACCTCTTACTGGATAAGTTTCTTGAAGCTGGCCAACAGGCCGGACATCCTGCAACAAAAGATTTTAATGGCAAAAATCAAGAAGGGGTTTCGCGGTATGAACATACAATGAAAGGCTCAAAGCGTTGCAGTGCTTCTAAAGCCTACCTCCATCCAGTTCTTAAAAGAAAAAACTTAGATACAAAATTAAATGTAACAGTAAATAAAGTCATCATAGAAGGCGATAAAGCCATAGGAATTGAGTGTCAAAAAAAAGGAAAGAAATTTACTTTCTTTGCCAATAAAGAAGTTATCTTATCTTGTGGGGCCATTGGCTCGCCAATGATTTTAATGAGAAGTGGTATAGGAGATTCTAAAGAACTTTCTAAACACGGTATAAAAACTTTATGCAATCTAGAGGGAGTTGGAAAAAATTTACAAGACCATATTGCTGTTTCTACACAATTTGAATCTATTAGACCAGTGACGCTCCATAGATCTGCGTCTAAAACTCGAATGGCTTTAGCAGGATTACAATATTTATTTTTTGGCAAAGGAGATGCGGCTAATCCGCCATGCGGCGCCGGGGCCTTTCTTAGATCAAGCCCAGAAAAAGATATCCCAGATCTACAGTTATTTTATGTATCTGTAGCTTTAAATGATAGTCATGGGAGAGACGGTATCCCTAAAGATCATAGATTTTCATTGGGGCTCTATGTTTTAAGACCACAGAGTAGAGGGTATATAACGCTTAAGAGTAAAGATCCTGAAGATTCTCCATTAATATTTCCTAATTATTTTTCTGATGAACAAGATCTCATAGATACAAGAAACGGACTAAGAGTTGCACATAAAATATTTATGCAAGAAGCATTTGATAAGTATCGAGGAGTGAGAATACGGCCAAAAGAGAATATTGATATTACACACGATAACTCTTTAGACGAATATATTAGAAATACTGCCGAAACTCTTTATCACCCGGTAGGAACTTGCAAAATGGGCACTGATGCAATGTCTGTGACTAATGAACATGGACAAGTAAGAAAAGTACATGGATTGAGAGTGGTAGATGCTTCACTAATGCCAACATTAATAGGTGGAAACACAGATGCTCCTACCATGATGATCGCTGAAAAAATATCAGATCATATAAATAGAATTAATTAAGGTTAAGTATATGGAAACAAAAGTAACAAGAATGTTTGATATTGAATTCCCCTTATTTGCATTTACCCATTGTAGAGATGTTGTAGTGGCAGTTTCAAAGGCAGGTGGATTTGGTGTCTACGCTGCTGGTGGTCTTACAAATGAGCAGTTTGAGATAGATCTAAAATGGATCGATAATGAAATAGGCGGAAGGCCATATGGAGTTGATCTATTAATACCCAATAAATCTCTTGCTCAGGACGAAGAGTTTGATTCAGAAAAACTTAAAGCAATGATCCCAAAAGAGTATGGTGATTTTAGAGCTGACATACTAGAAAAGCATGGTATCGATGGCTCAGATTTTAGGTCTTTTGAGCAAGACGATGAGAGGGGTATGGGGCTAGCAAAAAATACTAAGGAAGAAGGATCCAAAAATATAGTTGATATTGCCCTTAGTCATCCTATTTCGTTAATAGTAAATGCTTTGGGTGTACCTCCCCTTTGGCTTTTGGAATTAGCTAAAGAGAAAGGAATTAAAGTTGGCGCTATGATTGGATCTTCAAAGCATGCCATTAAGCAGGCGGAAGCAGGGGTTGATCTGCTAATTGCCTCTGGAACAGAAGCGGGTGGACACACTGGAGAAGTTAGTACGATGGTTCTGATACCTGAAATCTTTGAAGCTATAAAGCCATATGATGACATCCCAATACTGGCAGCTGGAGGAATTATGAATGGTCAGCAAATGGCTGCTGCAATGGCCATGGGGGCCGCTGGTGCATGGTGTGGATCGGTTTGGCTCACAACGATAGAATCAGAATTACCTCTTGTCATGAAAGAAAAAATGATTGAAGCAAACTCTAGTCAAACCATAAGATCTAAAAGTAGAACTGGAAAACATTCGAGACAATTAGTGTCTTCTTGGACAGAGGCCTGGGAAGCTCCAGATGCTCTTGAACCATTACCTATGCCGTTACAAACAATGGTCACTGATCCTCCCTTAATAAAAGCTTTTAAGCTTGCTGAAGGCGGACATGAAGGAGCTAAAGAACTTGTTACGTACTGGGTTGGTCAGGGCGTTGGTCTCTTAAAACACAGCATTTCAGCTAGCGATGTGGTTCAAGAATTTAAAGAAGGTTTCATAGATGGATATGAAAGACTGCATGAATTTATGCAAGAATAAATCTTAAGAGTAAAAATTTCATCGTGTCTGAGAATAAATCTGAATTAAAGAAAACTAAATTATTCTTTTACTCGTCAGTTAATTTTCCTTTAGCTGTGGTAGGTCTGCCTCTGGTACTTTTTATACCTCCGCTTTATGGAGAGTTGGGATTAAATCTTGCAAGCATGGGCTTTATTCTTATGCTTGCAAGATTATCTGACGTTTTCACAGATCCTTTAATTGGTCTGCTATCTGATAAAACAAAAATAAGCCTCGGAAGAAGAAAGCCTTGGATACTAGTGGGCTCTCCTCTTCTAGCAATCTCTACATATTTTTTATTTATCCCTCCTGATCAGCCTGACTTGATTTATTTTTTACTTAGCATAATGGGTATCTACCTTGCTTTTACGATCATCCAAATACCTTTTGCTTCTTGGGGAGCAGAATTATCTGGAGATTATAATGAGCGGTCAAAAATCACTGCTTTGAGGGAGCAGTTTGGTTATATAGGGACAATTGTTGCGGTATCTCTTCCAATATTGCTTTCGTATTTTGATATTGTTGAAATGAGATCAATACTTACCTTCGAGGCAATTGTAGTTATTTCTTCGATTCCAATAGTTATATTTGGGGCGTTTTGGTTTGTTCCAGATGATCCTCCTCAAAGTCTTCGTAAGACGGCGATGACTCTTAGGGAATATTTTAGAAGCCTTAAATTTGTTCTTAAGAATGGCCCATACATTAGAATCCTTATTGGCTTTACTGGGAGTGTTTTGGGTATTTCTATGGACGGTGCTTTATCATTCTTTTTTGTTAAGCATGTAGTAAACGCAGAATCTTATTATTCTGTAGCGATATTATTATCCATTGCTACGTCTGTAATATTTATACCAATTTGGAAAAGAATAGCTGCTAAAGTTGGTAAGCATAAAGCTTTAGTCTATTCTATACTTTGGTTTTCTGGGTGGGCATTCTGCATGCCCCTTCTATATTTTATCCCTGAACAAGCTTTATACTTTTTCTTGGCTCTTCAAGTTTTAAAAGGTATGGCTTCTGGAGCATTAGTGTTTTTAGCGACCTCAATGGCGGCAGATGTAATAGACATAGACACTATCAGAAGTGGCCAAGAAAGATCAGGATTGTATTTTTCAGCTTGGGGAATTATTCAAAAGGGAGCTGCAGCAATTGCTCTATTTATTGCCCTTACAGTCATAGACGTATTTGGATTTGATCCTACTGCAGACCCATCTCAGAGAGGCACAATTAATGGAAATAGCAATATGGCAATTCTAGGTTTAGCGATAATGTACTCAGTTGTGCCAAGTTTATTTAAGATATCTACCCTTCCTTTTATTTGGAAATATCCTCTCACAGAAGAGAGGCAAGTAAAAATTAGGGGTTACATAGATAGAAAAGTAAAAAGAATGGCAGATAAATCATAGGTTTATTTAAATAAAGGAAATAAGAAGAATGAAATACGAAACAATAATTACAGAAACAATTGACACTATACAGGTCTTAAAAATGAATAGACCGGAAAAATTAAATGCTTGGAATCCTATAATGGGAAGAGAATTAACAGATGCAATAGTTCAAGCAAATAATGATGAAGACATAACAGCATTAGTAATTTCTGGAGAAGGAAGAGGATTTTGTGCAGGTGCTGATATAGAAGGTTTCTTCAAAAAAAAATCGGAAGGAAAGGAGGTTAAAAATAGTAACATCATGAATAGTTGGGTGGAACTAATTAGAAAGTCAAAACCTACTGTAGCTGCTGTTAATGGTGCAGCAATTGGAGTTGGGCTTACCAAGATTCTTCCTATGGACTTTATACTAGCCTCTGAAGAGGCAAAGCTTAGCATGAGGTTTTCTAAAATGGGTCTTGTGCCAGAACTAGCAAGTTCTCATTTTCTTCTATCAAGAGTAGGTTTTGGAAATGCGAGCGAAATTATGCTCTCTGGAAGGACCTTGCTTGCAAAGGAAGCCAAAGAATTGGGTCTGATTGACAGGGTTACTAATAAAGAGAATTTGATGAATGAAGCAATTTCCTATGCAAAAGCAATGGGCGAAAACCCGCAAATTTCAATAAAACATATTAAAGAACTTCTAAGTATTAATGGAAGTGAAACCGATATTGAGCTTATTCAAAAAAGAGAACAAGAAGCATTGCAAGAATGCTATACGACTGAAGAGCACAAAGAGGCTATAAGTTCTTTCATTGAAAAAAGAGAGCCTGATTTCAAGTCCGCTAGATTAAAAAACAAATAAAAAATGGTTATTGATTACATAAGTGGTGATTTCTTAGAGCCAAAACAACTTCTTCATGACCAAAAGTATGATGGTCATAAATCATTGCATGATGAAGATATGGCTGAAAGTCTTGGATTCTCAGGGGCGCCAATAGAAGGCTGCACTCATCTAAGTCAGTTTGTTCCATTATTAAAGAAAATCTTCAAAGATGAGTGGTTTATTAGTGGATGCATAAGCGTACATTATAAAAATATGGTGTTCGAAGGTGAGAGAGTTAAAGCATTTGTTAATCTACCAAAAAAAGATTCAAAAATCACTGACATCTGGATGGAAAAAGAAGATGGAACTTATGTTCTTGCGGGAACAGCAGGAATTGGTCCAAAGCATGAAACTAGTGCGCTCGATTCCTTGATTTCTAAATTAGATAAGCCAGAAAAATTAGTTATCCTTTCAGATATTAAGGAAGGACTAAAGAGTAATAAAAGAGTAAAAGTGAAGATGGGATTTGATCAACACATGGGTGATCTCTATCCCTTTACTTTAAATGATAAACTGGCGGTTATTACAGAACATGATGAATGGTATTCAGAAGAAAATGGAAACAAATCCCCCTGGAGAAAGCCTATTATTCCAATTGAAATGATAAGTGTCTTAACAAACTTTTCAGGAAATCCGTCCAATTTTTCAGTCAAAGGTCCAGTTATTGGTTTATTTGCTAATCAAGAAATTAAACTCTTCAATGGTCCTCTCTTCGTGGATGAGGAATATCAAATTGAAAAAGAGATTATTGCACTCAGTCAAAGTAAAAGAGTTGAAACTTACTGGTGTATGACTTCTGTTTACGATAAGGAGAATATTCTTGTTGCAGAATGCTTACTCAACCAAGCTTTCTTAAAAGATAGTTATAAAAACTATGAACAAGAACTTAAAGATATTTCTGGATAAGAATAGTCTAGAATGATTTATTAAATATTGAATGAAACTGATATGAATGCTGCAGATGCCTTATTGAAAACTCTTATCAAAAACGGTCTAGAAGTTGTTTTTGCAAATCCTGGGACATCTGAAATGCATCTTGTAGCCGCGATTGATCACCATCCTGAAGTTAGACCAATACTTGGTTTGTTCGAGGGTGTTGTTTCTGGCGCTGCAGATGGTTACTCCAGAGTATCCGGAAAAGCGGCTGCCAATCTTTTACACCTTGGCCCAGGGCTTGGTAATGCTATCCCAAACATTCATAACGCAAAAAAAGCAGTTACGCCTATGTTAAATATTGTCGGTGACCATGCTACCTATCATTTACAACATAACGCACCATTGACATCTGATTTAGACGGTCTTGCCAAAGCCAGTTCTGATTGGGTAGGAAGGAGCGAAAGTCCTAAGGATCTTTGCCTAGTTGGGGCTGAAGGATGGAAACAAGCTCATAAATTTCCAGGTCAGATTTCAACTATTATTGTACCTGCTGATTGCGCATGGGGTGAAACAGATGTAGAAGGTCCACTAGTACAAGCTGAAGGTCCAGAGAAAGTTGATGATCAAAAAATTGAAGAGGCATTTAAAGCTTTAAGCTCCAATAAGCAGTCAATGCTCTTTCTAGGTGGTGATTTTTTAGATGAAGAGTCCCTCACCTTGGCAGGAAAAATAGCTACAGCAACTAACTGCAGGCTAGCTACAGATACTCTAACAAAAAAACATAGAAGAGGTTCTGGGCTAACTAAGGTGCAGAACATACCTTATTTCGCTGAAATGGCAGAAGAGTATTTATCTGGGATAGAAAATATAGTCTTTGTAGGTACAAGACCTCCCGTATCATTCTTTGCATATCCTGGAAAAAAAAGCTTTCTTTCACCTGAAGGAGCAAAACTTATAGAAGTTGCAAATGTTTATCAAGATGGAAGATATGCTCTTAATTGTCTAAATGATTTATGCAAAGGTAAAAAAATTGATGAGAGATTTATACCTTCAGGAAACATTGATGTTCCTCAAGATGGAGATTTATCAGTAGATAATTTGGGCCCATTAATGGCAAGTTTACTTCCTGAAGATACGATAGTATCAAATGAAGCAGGAACTTCGGGTTTCATTTTTGCTTCTCATGTTTGGGATGCTAAACCTTGTGACTGGCTATCTATAACAGGTGGTTCAATTGGACAAGGCATACCGGTGGCAACTGGCGCTGCTGTTGCAGCACCAGATAGACCAGTAGTCTGTCTGCAAGGGGACGGGGGAGCCATGTACACCATTCAGTCTCTATGGACTCAAGCTAGAGAAAGTTTGAATGTGACGAATGTCATTTTTTCCAATAAATCTTATGCAATTTTACAGGTTGAATTGGAGAGAGTTGGTGCCCTTAAGACAGGAGATAGGGCAGAATCCATGCTATCAATGGATAATCCAGAGATAGACTGGGTATCATTATCAAAATCTTTAGGAGTACCTGCTAAAAGAACTCTAACAGTTGAGGAATTTAAAAAATCCTTTCAAGAAGGGCTAAACACAGATGGTCCTAGCCTGATTGAAATAGTAGTTTAAATATCAATCAACAAAGATAGCCCAATCTTCAAATGGTCTGCGCTCTGTTCTTAGTTCATTTATTTTAGCGTTCTTATCTTTATATCCGATTGCCATTCCACAAAACAACATAAGTTCATCAGGTGCTTTCACAAATGAAGTTACGCTTTCCTGCTTAATTGCCCAAGCCTCTTGAGGACATGTATCTAGGCCTGCTTCTCTGGCCAAGAGCATAAAAGTTTGAAGAAACATTCCCAGATCTGACCATTGTGGCCTGCCCATCTGTCGATCGACAAAACAAAAGAACGCGGAAGGTGCACCAAAAAATTTAAAGTTTTCTAGCATTTGTTTAAATCTTCCCTCTTTATCCTCCCTGCCTATTTCAAGGATAGAATACATTTGTGCACCTACTTCATATCTTGAAGTCTTATAGGGTTCGGTAAGGTTTTCTGGATAAATATCATAAGCAGGTGTCTCTGGATCAGTCCATTCCTCCTGAAACTTCAAAAATTTCGACATAGTCGAATTATTAATGATGAATATTTTCCAGGGCTGGAGATTTCCTCCCGATGCAGCTCTCGATGATTTTTCTAATAGTTCTTGAATTAAGCTATCAGGAACTTCTTGATCAGTAAAAGCCCTGATCGATTGTCTTGAATGTACTGCTTCAGATACGTCCATTACCTACCCTTGTCCAAGTTCTTTTTCTGCGGTTTCTTTAGCCCATTTGTAGTTAGCCTTTCCATTAGGTGCTCTCATTACTTCCTCCACAAATAATACTTGTTTTGGCAATTTGTATCCCGCTAAATATTCTCTAGTGGACGCAATGAGATCTTGCTCATCTATTTCTTGACCATCAATAAATGATGCTAAGGCGACTACTTTCTGACCAAACCTATCGTCTGCTAAGCCAACAACAAGACAGTCATATATAGAGTCATGTCGTTTTATTGCCTCCTCAACCTCTTCGGGATAGACTTTTTCTCCTGCGGTATTGATACAGTTACTTCCTCTGCCTAATAAAGTTATAGAACCATCCTCCTCAACAGTAGCATAATCTCCAGGGAAGCTATATCTCTTCCCTTCAAAATCTTTAAAAGTTTCAGCGGATTTTTTTGGATCCTTATAATAACCCTCTGGGACAAGTCCACTTGTGCCTATTTTGCCAATAACTCCTGATCCTGGTAACACATGCTCTCCTTCATCTGTAATTACGATGACTCCTGGATTAAGTTGAAATTTTGCTGTTTCAGGTGAGGAATCTCTTGAAGTCCTAGAAGATCCCATGCCTCCTTCAGTTGAACCCATTGCATCAACCAGATCAAATGCATGATGCTTAAGTAATCCTTGTTTAACCTCAGAACTCCACATAACTCCGCTGGAAACAATTGAGTTAATGGTGTCTAATTTATATGGCTTTCCCTCATTTAAAGCATAATCCAGGGCATCTACCATAGGTTTTGCAAAAGCATCTCCAACTATAACCAAATTTGTTGCTTTGGTTCTTTCAGCCTCCTTAAAAAAATGATGAGGATCGAAACCTAGTTGAGATATTGTTACAGCACATCCGCCTACTAAATGAGGTATTAAGGCACCTAGCCACATTCCCGTACCATGCATAAGAGGGCATCCGGGGATATTAACTGTTAAATTATCCTCATGAGATATTTTTAAGACTTCTTTGTGTATGTCTTCTATTTCTAAAGGTTTGTCAACTGGCACAAGCCCCCATGCCCCTGCTGTATTAAGTAAAGACCTTACATGCCCTCCATGGGTATACATAACGCCTTTGGGCATTCCAGTAGTTCCGCCCGTGTAGAGCATATAGATATTTTCTTCAGACCTTTCGTAACGTGCCATTGGTTCGTGATTTTCCATTACTGCATCGTAATTTTCTGCAAAATCAAGTTGATCATTTCCATCTTGTATTTGGATATATACCTTAATCTTGGGAAGCTTATCTTTGATTTTAGATATTTGGTCTCTGTAGCATCCTTGAAAGAAAACAGCCTCAGAATCGGAGTTATCTAATAAATAAATAAGCTCTTCTTCTTTGTATCTGTAATTTACATTGATTGGCACTCCAGAGATCTTAAATGAAGCGTAATGTGCCTCAAGATATTCATTTGAATTATGAAGATATAGTCCAACTTTTGAATCAGGACCTAAGCCATGACTTTTGAGCATGCTTGCTAACCTTGCAGCTCTATCATCGTACTCCTTCCATGTTCTTACAACATCCCCGCAAATTAAAGCCGGTCTGTCGGGTATGGCATCCGCGTTCTTCTCAAATATTGTTGCGTAGTGTGCTTCCAAAATAACCTCCTAATTTAACTTTGAATCCAACTTCCA
>CEQX01157510.1_pt1 | contig 19133 bp, 18 predicted proteins | sample 356261 | NCBI WGS metagenome assembly CEQX01 (sample SAMEA2621076, study PRJEB7988) | marine metagenome | isolation source: saline water (ENVO:00002010), including | reverse complement strand
GCCTTAGCTTTTTCTTCAGCGGCTTTTTTCTCTTCTGCTAGTTTCTTTTCTTCCGCTAATCTTTTTTCTTCAGCCTTCTTCGCTTCTTCTGCTTTTAACTGGGCTGCTTTTTTAAGCTCCTCTGCATCATTTGGTTTTTCAAGTTCGGGCTTTTCTTCTACTTTTTGAGAGTTTTCATTAGCCTCTTCAGTAACAACTTCTTCGTCAGAGCTTTCGGTATTTTCATCTACACTTTCTTCCGACTCTTCAGAATCATCTTGGATGGGAACAATGTTTTTTGCCTCTTGTTGAGTAGGCTCAATCAATTGTTTTTCTGTCTGGTATTTATCGATGGTGTTTCCAACAACATAGATTAGGGCAATCAGAATAATGGCACCGATTCCAATTATAAATTTAATCAAGGGATGTCTGTTGGAGTTTGCAAACTTTACGGCGTCTTCATCAGAAGCTGTGTCCTGAGCATTGGCCTTTCCACGAATGCCTGTAACTGTTGTTCCCATTTCTGCATGAAAAACTTCAAGAACACGCTCTAAGTCAGTTTGTAGGTACTTAGCGTAAGATTGGACAAAACCGCGAATAAAAGTTTTACTAGGCAAGTCTTTTAAATCACCTTCTTCGATGGCCTTTATCGTGGATTTTTTAATTTTAGTCGCTAAAACAACATCTTCAATAGAGATGCCTTTTTCTTCACGAATTTTACGAAGTAAATCACCTGTTTCTTTCATTCTTCTTTACCTTAATTGCTGCTAATGCAAGATGTGCTTTTTCTGCATAATCACTAGATGGATATTTGGTTACTAAGTTTTGCAGTCGGTCCTCGGCTTGTTCCAATTGTCCGTTTAAGTAATAAGACATCCCACCGATATAGTAGGTTTGCTCCAAGTCTTCCTTGGGACAAGCGTATACATTGTGATCAGACATTTTTGAGCTACTAGTAAATTTCTTTAGAGCAAAAAGTGTCTTAAGTTTATAGAACTTAGCCTGACAAAATTCTCTGTTGGCTTTTAATGCTAAGTTTAGTTCTTCGTTGGCTTTTGAGAAATTTGATAAATGATAGTAAGTAATTCCTAGATTGGTGTGAATCTTCTCAGGGTTTTGGTAGGTGAGATCATCACGAGCAATCAATAGTTGCTCTAGTGCCTCGGAATACATTTTTTTCTCAATGTAGGCTTGTGCTAAGTTGGATCTTGCATCGGTAAGATTTGGGTCGAGGTGAAGAGCTTTTTTAAAAGTTTCGATGGCGATATCACTTCTACCTCGAAATTGATAAGCGATGGCAAGATTGTTGGTGATGTTTGCATCATTGGGCGCTAATTTTTTTGCAATCAATAGTTGCTCAAGAGCTGCCGGGTACTTGTCTGCCTTTAAATATCCCATTGCAATGTCCTGGTGCAAATAAGCCTCTTGAATGTTTTCTGAGGAGGCTTTTTTTTCTGAGTTTGCACAACCAGCAAAAAGCAGGACAAAGGTACTTAAAAAGATAAAACATAGAAGTGATTTCATACATTTATAAATTAGCAAAAGCCTGACTAAGGAACAAGATTACATTCAGAAATCTTAGGAAAAGGTTGAATAATGCAGTGCCAAATTTGCCGGGTGTCTAGTTTAATTTCTAAAAGGAAAAGGGCCTAAGCTAAGAGAAAAGAAAATTGCCTACAAAGCGTCTATTTAAGACGGATTCTACTTAAAACTTCCAGATGGTAAGTTTGAGGAAACATGTCTAGAAGGTCCAAGCTAAGAATATCAAAGTCCCTGTGTTCCCTTAATCTTTGTAAGTCTCGAATCCAAGTACTTGGATTACAAGATATATAGATCAAATCTTTCGCACCTGTGGATTTTAAAGAGTCTATGAACTTTTCATCACAGCCAATGCGAGGTGGATCAATGATTAAAACGGAATTTTCATCGGCTTTAATTTTTTTAACCACATCTTCTACTTTGGCGGCAAGCCATTCTATTTTGGATTCTGATCCAGCAAGCTTTTTTCCTCGCTGGATAGCCGCTTCTGAAAATTCGATGGCAAACAACGAATTCTCCAGACCTTGATTCTCTAAGAATCTAGAAAAGTTACCATTGCCAGCATAGAGATCATAAATTTTTCCGTTATTAGATGTATCAGAAATTTGCTGGAGCACCCAATTTTGCATTTGCTCATTCATTTGGTTATTTACTTGAGAAAATCCATCTTCCTCACCATGTGCTTTGTCTTTTCTTAAAATCACCTCGTCATTTTTATCATAGAGAAGTTCAAACTTTTGCATTTTTGTAGAGGGATATTTCTTCAAGATAGAATTAAATTGGGCAGTGAGCTTCTCTTCGGTAATTAGACAATCTTTGATGTTTACGATATCGTTACTTGCTTTTTTAAAGAAGCCTATTTTCTTGGATTTGGTTCTAATTTGAATGCGATTTCTATAGCGAAACTCTTCGCCGGAAAGAAAGCTGTTTATACGAATACCGCGCAGGAAATCCACTTTATCTAGCATTTCGTGAAAAATAAGTTCTTTCTGATTTTTCTGTTCTTGGTAATCAAACTGTTGCCACTGACAAGCACCACATTTGTCCGTGTATTTACATGGCGTCTCCCTTCGAAAAGGGGAGGCACTAATTACTTCTAAAACTTTTGCCTCGGCAAATCGCTTTTTCTTTTTAGTAATCTCAACCAGTAAGTTTTCTTGTGGTGCTGCTCCAGAAACAAAAATAACTAAATTATCAAGTCGTGCAATTCCAGCACCACCAAAACTCATCTTTTCAACGAAGACTTTTAATTTAGATCCCTTAGTTATTTCTTCCATAGCCTACCAATTACAAAAAAAAAGAGAGGTCGATTAAAACCCCTCCCTTTAAAACTTTAATTATTTTCGAATTACATGATTTCTGTAGTTTCGAAAAACAAAGCAAGTTCTCTTTCAGCAGAAGCAGTGCTGTCAGAACCGTGAACAGCGTTTTCTCCAACGTTGTCACCAAAAAGTTTACGGATAGTTCCTTCTGCAGCCTCTTCAGGATTTGTTGCACCCATGATTTCGCGGTTTTTAAGAACAGCGTTTTCACCACGAAGAGCAAGAACAACTACAGGACTAGAAGTCATGAAATCAACTAACTCACCAAAAAATGGACGCTCTTTGTGTTCAGCGTAGAACTCTTGAGCTTTTTCAGAAGTCATGTGGATTTTCTTCATTCCAGCAACTTCAAGGTCAGCAGATTCCCACTTATCGATAATTTTACCGATAACGTTTTTCTTCATTGCGTTTGGCTTAATGATCGCGAAAGTAGTTTCAGCAGCCATTGTTTTCTCCTTATATATAGATAGTTTTTCAGGTGGCTTTTTGTACCCTGAAATAGCAAAACTCGCAAGCAAGGAAATTGGTAGTAATATCAGTTATTTATATTTGGGCCTTGGGGGAGAAAAATAGACAATGGATGGATTAATTCCCATATCTTTTGATCTAAAATCCAAAGAGCTTATTAGTGATTTCAATAACTTATCTTGTCTCAATTTGAGAATTGTTAAGTATCGGAGTGATCAAAACCTAAAAAAGTGAATTTTTTCAGGAGTTTATACGCTTTAGGGGATAGCAAGGCTTCACTGAGTGCTTTCTCTGTTGGTGGAATAAAAAGATGATAGGAGTTTCTATAAAGCTAAAGGAGCTAATTAGGACCCTATCAATATACACGGATTAAGGGTGTAGATCTAATTTAATGTCGTATTTTCAGTTACTTATGCCAATATTTTGATTCCAACTGTTTACAAATGTCTTCTTAAATATCTGAATATCTGAATATCTGAATGCTTAAATTCCTATCGTAGCTTTTTGCGGTCTCAAGACTGTCTGTAATTAATCCACCTAGGTGACCAATTTCGTCGGCCGAAACATACGGGACTCTCTATTGTTAATAGAATCGGTATAGAGCTGGAATGGGGCTTGCTTTTTAATGTGGGGAGGAGAATTTATGATGTTAAAACTTAGACGCACAATTGCAGTACTAATGATCGCTGGAGCTTTTTCAGCCTGTGGAAATGACAACGCCAAAAGAGTTGCTATTGGTGTTGGTAAAAAAACAGAAGAAAAAACCACTCAAGTAACTCCACTTGAAAACAAAACTTTCGATGCGATTATGAACTTGGCAATTGATGCTCGAGCCAGTTTTGCAGATTCTCTTTTAAAAGACATCGCGACTAAATATAAGGAAGCCTATCCGAATATAGATAAAATTAGCAAATTTGATTGTGGCACTGAAGATCCGTTCAAAATGGATTTCAAAGAACTAGAAGAAACTGAGGATGTTAGAAAATTTCATCTTGCATCAGCCGCGAAGAAACTTTTAGAAAAAAAATTAATTAATGCGACTCAGTCAGATGCCATTAATAAATCTGCCAGTGCAGAAGAAGTATCTGATAAAGATAAGAAGAGCCAAAAAACCTCTACAGCTAAATCAGTGTATAGCATAAAAAATTATTCCTCTTACACAAACTCAGTTGTGTACTCTTGCTTGTATACACCGGCTGAAGACGGTGAAGAGCTAGTAAAAATAGAGTTTAGTATCGACACTGAAGGACAGTATCATGTTGGTAGCTTTAATAATAAAAACACTGCTTTATACACTGAGCTAACATCCTTAAAAAGTTTAGTGCTTACCAAGGGCAACCAAACTACTGATTTGTTTGATAACGATGCCTACAAAAAACTATCTAAGACAGAAGAAAATCGCACAGAAATTTACAGTTTAACGGAGGCTCAATAATGAAGTTAAGTCTTCGACCATTTATTGTGGTTAGTCTAATGAGTTCTATTCTTTTTGGCGTAGCTTGTTCGAAACAAATTCCATCAGGTAAATGGAGTTTTAGCGATGGAAGCTGGACTTCTATGGAATGGTTTAGTGAAAAACTTGTTCTTGAGAGAACGGAGAAAATCGAAAACAAAATGAATATGCAATCGGCACCACTATTAAAATCAATAAGCGCAGAAATTGATAATGACTATGCGGAATTAAGTGGCCAGGATTCTGAAAAAGTAAAGGGTTCAACGGTTTGTGTTTTAAAAATCAATAATCTAGAGTTTGCAAAAGACACTAGAGAGATAGATGTTTTAAAGTCTGAACTAAAATTAAATAAACAGTCTATTGCAAAGATAGAACAAGAGCTCGATCGACTAGGCGATGAAAAAAATCGTTCTGTAATTAAAGTTTCAGAAGAGCTAATTAGTACAGTGCCCTATGAATTTGGCACGAAGATGATATGTACGATTGATAATGATATTCATAAGATTGTTTTAGAATCGGAATCCGTTCCGTCATCGGCTCAGATCCGTTTTTATCAGGCTTATACATTGGGAACTTATGACTTCACTCGCTGGAGAAGTCTCAATGAACGTGAACTTAATTTAAAAGAAATTCGCCATAATGCAAATCTTGATAAGGCAGAGATGAGTTCTATTACCTTACTAGACATTTCATACCAAGGCCTGAATTATTTAGATCTAAACGGCCTTTACACTGACCAAAACGAGCATGAAGCACTTTTACATCATGAGCTTTGTACTAAAAAAGCTTGGCAGCCAAAAGACCCTAAGCTTTGTGATAAGTCGAATGCAAAAATGCAGTTGGCTGTAGAGACAAAGCCTGAATATTTTTATGACAAAAATCATATGAAAATAATGTCAAATGAAGACGCGGATCAATCTCATAAGTTGGATCAATTTTTTGGTGACAGTGTACATGTCAATGTCGATCAATTTCTATCACACTTAGAATTGGACTCTTATTTAATAGAAGTAAATACAAATGAAATAAAAAAGAAATATAAAAATAGTCGAATATTAAAATAAAGAGGAAGAGAGAGATGAAACAGAATAAATATTTTTTAAGCCTTATGTCAGGAGTGATGCTACTTGGAGTAGCCTGCGCCAAAGACATTGATAAGAACAAAATCGGAAAGGCAAAAGATAAAAAAGTAGCAGAAAAAAAATCTGAAGCTGAGAACAAAGAGAATCTGTCAGTTCAAGATAATGATAGTACGCTCGCTAAAAACGATGAAAGCAAAAAGCAACAACTAGTAAGATACAAAATGCCGACTGTTACCAACTATAAATTAGCTAGAGAAATTGAACAGTCTTTGAATAAAGAAAGTGCAGAGAAGGTATCAAAATTAGTCTTAGATTCCTTAGTAAGCTCTTTAACTGCTTTAGATAAACCTGCGGACTTAATTTCTGAGATGAGGTGTGAATTTGTAGTATTAGACCTGGATCAAGGAAGTTCTAAAGAAAGCATTCAGTTTAGTGACAAAGCAGCAAAGGAGAGTTCTGAGTTAAAAACTCTAAGTCCTTATTTGTTATCTAGAGACAAAACCAATCAAAATTTGATCGACATATATCTCCTAGATAGTAAATTGGATTCAAGCATTCCATACGATATGCGTTTGGGAATTGAATGTGTTGGCGGAGGAGAGATCGTAGAGTTTAAACTAAGATCTTTTATTGATGGTAACGATAGCATTAGAATAACTAAAGATACAGTAAAGTCGATTGAGTTTAAAGGCACAGATATTACTGATTTAAATACCCAAGAGGCAAATGAAAAAGTAAAAGAATCCTACTTGTCAGCAAAGGATTTACTGGAAGATAGCTATACGGGTTACACTGAATTTGTAAATATGCCTAAGCTTCCTTATAGTCAAATTATGTCATTGATGCAGTTTAGTGGTAAGATGAAACCAAAGTACGACGCCGGCATCCCTAATAAAGAAGTACAATGTACTGTGATCGAGAATGACTTAGAAATCGCTGAAGATCGCGCACATCAAAAAGAAATCGAAAGGCTAACTTCAGAATTAGAAATTTGTGTTAGCGAGCTAAGGGAGATGAAGGGCTTAGATGCTGATAATAATGATCTTCTAAAACAGTATAAATCAGACGTAAGTATTCAAATCGAAGAGCCTACTAGATTAACGGCTCTAGTGCGCTTGGATTGGGCCTCAGTTAATTTGTATTCTGAAAAGTCTCACAGAGAAATTTTAGATACTACTGATGCAAACATATTACGATCTCTACAGGAGGCACAAAAAGATCAAGCAGCACCTGCTGATTACGTAGCGCCTAAATTTGAGGAGTCAAATTTTTTAAACTCCTTAAACCTATTAGATGCTGTTGGACATGTATGGGAAAAAATAAACTCTATAAATATCAAGTCTCCTACACCTTACGGAACAGGAAGAGCTCATAATACGTTTTAATTGGAAAAATGAAATTTTAGAAATTAATTAAAAATAGAATAAGGAGAGAACAAATGAGAAATAAATTTATTTTAGGTATGGCTACAGCAGGAATTTTACTTTCAGTTGCTTGCGCTCAAAAGGTTGAGAAAGAACAAACTTTTGAAGAAATGAGTAAGCCAATAGTTACTAGTGAATTGATGGAAGCAAAAGTAAACGAAGTTATTACGAATCGATCTGAAAACGTAATTAAAGCCATCGAGGCGCAAATGAATGCCCAGGTAAAAGATTATCTGGACGAAAACTTAAATGATTCTGATAGAGCAGATATGGCAGAAGCTGGCCAAGTGGTTTCTGATGTAGACATGAAATGTAGTGTTTTTGTAAATGACGTTTTAGAAGTTGCTAAAGAAAACATCGAAGGTCTTAACCTAAAGATGGCTGAAAAAGTAGATACGACTGCAATCGAAACAAAATTAGAAGAAAAAGAAGTTAATGGTAAAGTGGATGTGATTAAGTTAAACACGAAAAAAGCAGAAGCAAGTCAATACACAGCTACTGTTAACATAGAATGTGAAGGAAACAACGAAATTATTACTGTAAAGAGCAATGCTCAAGGGCAAACTGCTTTTGATATTGATAAAGTGAATGGCGCTATAATGAAAAATATCATTGTCGGTAAAGCCACTCCGAAAGAGAAAGCGGATTTAATTAAAAAAGCAAAAGAGAATATTGTTAAGTTAAAGTTTGTTGATGGAGTAATGGTTGAAGTTGTTACGGGAGATTTATTGGTTGACGGTAAATTAAGCCTTGCGACTACAATTGTTGATGACCAAGTATTAGCAATTAAAGCAAAAGAACAAGAATGTGATGAGGTCAGAAGTGCCACATTGCTTGCTGTAGGTGAAGTTGAAGCTTCTTTGAGAGAAAAGTACAATCTTTGTCTAGATGACAAAGAAAAATTAGAGGCGATGGCTGATACAGACCTTGGGTTTTTTAGCCTGATGGATCGTAACACTTTAGATAGTGAAGAGGGCATGACACTTTCGATTGAGTTGTCAAATGAGCAAATGGCGAAGCTTAACCTTGTTAACGAGCCAGTGAATGTTGCTGATCTAAAAGCTGTTGAAATGATGAAAGGTAATGACGCTATAGCAAAAGAATACCAACAAAAGGCTGCGGCTGCACAAACAAAGATTGCTGCAGACATTAACACTAAAATTGCACAAAAAGCTATTGTGGGTAACAAACTAGTAAACGATCAAGCCCAAGCAGAGGCAGATGCAAAAGCAAAGGCAGACGAAGAAAAAGCAGCACAAGAAGCAGCGGCTGAACTTCAGAATACAGATGCTCAAGACCAAAACGCTGAAGAGACAGAAGATACTACAAAAGCATAATAGGTAAAATATATCTCTCCTTAATCCTCAGGTAGCATGGCTATCTGAGGATTTTTAGGTGAAAGCTAATTAAATACTTATAGGAATGGTCTTTATTTTTATAGCGGCAACAAGCTCAGTCTTGCAAAGAGCTGATGATGATTTAAATGAAACAACGAAGCTTACCAATAGTATTGACCCGGAGTCAAAATTCCAGACCTGTAAATCCGATTTTGGCTTTCGAATTAACAAAGGGAATAGGAATAAAGATTTTTTGGATTTAGAAGTTATACCTAGTTATCACTCTTCTTGTTCTAATGCATAAATCGAAGACGAGTTTGTTTGTCTTCTGGTCGATGCTCATGAGTCGTTGGATAGAACTTATCCTGCCGGCTTCCTAAAAGAAGGACATATAGATAGGCTTGGAGTATGTTCTGAATCGGACCGAGTAACTTATATGATTAGAGGGCGTTTCAGAGGATTAAGCTTAGATAACTTAAGAAAGTGGTTTTCCCCAAAACATGTCGATGCTTGTTTAGATAAATACTAAAAGATGACTGCCGGCCTTTTGGTAAAAGGGGATAAAAAAAAGGAGCCGCGAAGGACTCCTTTTTGTTATTTAAAATGTAGATGAAAACTAGCTTAAAGCTTTTTTCATTGTGATACCAAGCTCGGCAGGGCTTCTTGAAATGTGGCAACCTGCGCTTTGTAATGCTTCGTATTTTGCTTCGGCTGTACCTTGACCACCAGAGATGATCGCACCAGCGTGCCCCATACGTTTTCCCGGAGGAGCCGTAGCACCAGCTATGAAAGATACAACTGGTTTTTTGAATTCACGCTTAATGTATTCGGCAGCTTCTTCCTCAGCAGTTCCACCAATCTCTCCGATCATGATTACTGCATCTGTTTCGTCGTCTTTGTTAAAAAGCTCAAGAACATCGATGAAGTTAGTTCCATTAACAGGATCTCCACCAATACCTACACAAGAAGACTGTCCCATACCTTGTTGACCAGTTTGGAAAACCGCTTCGTAAGTTAAAGTTCCAGAACGACTTAAGATACCAATACGACCTGGCTTATGAATATGGCCAGGCATAATTCCAATTTTACATTGGTCAGGAGTAATCACACCAGGACAGTTAGGACCGATTAAACGAGTCTTTTTACCTTGCATGAATTTTTTAACCTTTACCATATCCATAACAGGGATACCTTCAGTAATACAGATTACTAAATCTAGATCGGCATCAACTGCTTCCATGATTGCATCGGCAGCGAAAGCAGGTGGTACGTAAATCGCAGATGCGTTACAACCGGTTTTTTCTTTCGCTTCTTCCACAGTATTAAAAACTGGGATACCAACATGTGATGATCCACCTTTACCAGGAGTTACACCACCAACCATTTTTGTTCCATATGCAATGGCTTGCTCAGTGTGGAAAGTACCTTGTGCACCAGTCAAACCCTGACAAATTACTTTTGTGTCTCTATTTACCATAATAGCCATTGTTCTATCCTTTCACCGCAGTTACGATTTTCTGAGCAGCGTCTGTTAAATCATCTGCAGGAGTAATGTCTAAACCACTTTCCGCCAATAATTTCTTACCAGCATCTACGTTTGTACCTTCTAGACGAACCACTAAAGGAACACTTAATCCAACTTCCTTAGAAGCTGCGATTACACCTTCTGCGATGATGTCACATTTCATGATTCCACCAAAGATGTTCACTAAGATTCCTTTTACGTTTTTGTCACTAAGGATGATTTTGAAAGCTTCAGTTACTTTCTCTTTATTTGCTCCACCACCAACATCTAAAAAGTTAGCAGGCTCTGCGCCATTTAGTTTAATGATATCCATAGTCGCCATGGCAAGACCAGCACCATTTACTAAACAACCAATCTCACCATCAAGTTTAATGTAGGCAAGGTCATATTTTGAAGCTTCAATTTCAGCTGGATCTTCTTCCGTAAGGTCACGGTATTCCATGATGTCTTTATGACGGAAAAGAGCATTCGAATCAAAACTCATTTTTGTATCTAAAACTAAGATATCGCCTTCTTCTGTTTCTACCAAGGGGTTGATTTCAACAAGTGCGGCGTCTTTTTCTACGAAAGCTTTGTAAACGCCTTGGAAAACTTTTGAAGCTTTACCAATAGCTTTACCAGACAAACCTAGTTTGAACGCCAATTGACGACATTGGTAACCAGCAAGCCCAACCGCAGGGTCTACTGTGATTACGTGGATTTTTTCAGGAGTTTTTTCTGCAACTTCCTCGATGTCCATTCCACCTTCAGGGGAAACCATCAAGCTCACCATACCAGAAGCGCGATCTAAAAGAGCGGCACAGTAAAGTTCGTTTTTAATGTTACAACCTTGCTCGATAAAAACTTTTCCAACTTTTTTACCTTCAGGTCCAGTTTGGTGTGTCACCAACTGCATTCCCATAATAGCTTTGAAGTGCTCAGCAACTTCTTCTGTGGATTTTGCTAGCTTAACACCGCCACCTTTACCACGTCCACCGGCATGAATTTGAGCTTTTACAACCCAAACACTTCCACCTAATTCTTTAGCGGCAGCAACTGCAGCTTCCTCACTCTCCACAACTCGGCCCTCTAATGTAGGTACACCAAATTGTCGAAGAACTTCTTTACCTTGATACTCATGAATGTTCACTCGTTCCTCCAAAGCGAAAAGTTAAATAAATATCGATAATAACAACCAAATTATTGTTTCAAATCTTAAGTAAAAGGTCCAAAGCTCAATAAAGCTTTCTCGACCTTAGACGGCTTTTACTAGGTTCTTTCTTCCAGGTCTTAGTAAAGTCCTAACCTAATTGAAATACTAGGTTTTGGCTAGTTTTGTTTCATTGAGTTAGAGACTGAAAATCAATTAGTGCAAATGTTTTTTGCAACTTTTCTCTTGGTCGAATTTTAGGAAGATTGCTGCCTTAAAATTAGAAGGATTTTTTCGTTTTTGCACTGTCCTAGCTAATGAAAATCAAACCCAGACGAGGTTCAATTTTACCTAAGGGGAAAATTTAGGGGGTTATATGAAAGTACTTTTAGTATTACTGAGTTTTTTGTTGATGTCTTGTAAGGAAGCAACGGTCACAGAGGACTTCCACTATGTTTATTTAAATTGGGCAGATGCCAATACCTCAAATACGATGCAAGTGAATATCACTACAACGAAAGAGTCGGACCAATGGCAAATCGTTTATCGATTGATCGGCGGTGATGAAGTTTTCAAAATGAGTCTTGCACCAAGTAAAAATGATGATCTTAAGGGAGTGTTTTACCTTCACTTTTCTTTGAGTCAGTTGAAGGCTGGTTCAGTTTACGAGTTCTTTATTGAAGGTCAAAATTACCAAGGCCCTGTTTATCGCTTTAAAACTTTCGCCAAAGATGAAGAACATCTGCGCTTTGTTGTAGGTGGAGATACAGGGGCGGGAGAAAAATTTGCCATCTTATCCGATCTTGCAAAGAGCACAAATTTTGACTTTGCCGTTTTTGGTGGTGATATTGCCTATGCTAATGGCGACATTGAGAATTACAGGGATTGGATGAATTGGCTAGAAATATGGACAAGGGCTAGCAACCACAATGGTATGTTAAAACCCTTTATCGTAGCGATCGGTAATCATGAAACCAACTACAATTTCTTTTTATCAAAAAGGCAACGCGCGCCCTTTTACTTCAATCTTTTTGAGCAAGATAAGCGTACTTACTTTCGCAGAGAAATTGCTGGGAATAATTTCTTGATTTTAGATACAGGACATATTTCAAGCTATTCTGAGCAAAAAGAGTTTATCCAGCAAAATACATTTCCAAGCATCGAGGCCTTTCAATTTAGTTTTTATCATATTCCATTCTTCCCAGGGCATAGAAGCTTTAGAGGTACTGCGAGTATGGGACGAAACTCATGGATGAATCTTTTAGAAGAAGGCGGAATAGATGTCTCTTTCGAGCATCATGATCATGTTCTTAAACGAACCTTTCCTCTTAAAAATTTAGAGCAAAATGAAGAAGAAGGGATTGTGTATCTAGGCGATGGAGCAATGGGCAAGTCGACAAGAGAACTTAATAATGAATGGTATCTTGAAAAGGCTTACTCAGAAAATCACTTCTGGTTAGTGGATATGTATAGAAGGGAAGCTCGTTTTGAAGCCATTGGCTTTGAAGGAGAGATTCTCGATCAGTTTGAGAAGAAGATTGATTAGTTAGTGGTGTAAAAAGGAATCTACAATTACTAAATCACTGCCAAAAGCGGTTTTGTAAAACTTTGTTGAAAGTTAAAATGCTTTATTGGCTTACTAACTCGTACTTTTTTTAGGCGTACTAGGTTTCCCGCACTATCTATTTTCAAGTTCTAAGAGTTGGTGATACCTAGACTCAATGGTGTCTGTAATGGTTTTATGGTCAAAAGCTTGGTGTTTTGAAGGAAAATTGTATTTCTTCAAGAAGCTATTTGAAAACTCGTTCGCAAAATCCAGGCTCCGCACCAAGGTAAATGGGTCCTCTGAAAAATATTTTCTAAGATTTTTGCTATCGAAACGATGTTCATTAGGGTGCTTAATTAAAAAAATGCCTTGTCCCAAAATGTAGTCCAAACGAGACGAGATTATATCTAATTCGGCTTTGGCATTTAGGAGACTTTCTTCATTCAAATCAGCATTTTTTGAAAAGTCATGGATGTATAAAAACAGAATTTGAATTTTTTGTCTCAATTGATGTACTAGAATTGGTGGTAGCAAATTGGGACTTAAAGTGTGCCAGTTTAAATCATGTAGCATGGTTCTATTTTTCTTTGCTATGGGCAGTTGTCCGTTAAACGCAAAGCGGTACAGGTAAGTGATGCTTGATAGCTCCTGTTGTGGAGAATAGAAATCAACTTGAAAGAAAGCCTGGTTCTTTTTATTTGCTACTTTAAGCTGTCTATATCGGTGAATAAACTCAGCTGCACTGGGGTATTGTATGGTGTCGTCTTGTATTTTCATGAAACCTAATTTTTCGCTTAAATATGGTCCCCATGATTCAATACTCATGAGTAAATTTCCCTGAACATCAGGTGCAGATTCAAAAGACTCCCATGACTGGACTTTTTTTAGTTCATAAACTAGATCAAAGCTTCCCTTTTTTGATGAAACAAAGTCCACTGTATCAGCACTCTGGCCTTTATGAGAAATATAAGTTTTTGTCAGTCGACTCGCGGGGCGAAGAATTTTTCTGCCGAGGAATTCTTCCCCTTCAAGATTTGAGATTTGTGTGGAAGTTGCGCAGAGTTGGGCGCTGTGGCTAAGGCTAGGAATTGTTAAAACCAAACCTAAAATAAGAGGTAAAAATGCTTTGCAAGACTGGTACATTGGTACCTATTTTATCACAGAAATGTAATTGGTATTTGCTCTATAATTGAGTAGAAGAAAATGCTTAGAAAATTTGAAAAAAAGTGTCGATTGTAAAAAAATAAAACAGTATTTACCTGAGGCATTCGACTATGCAATTCTGGGCCGACTTAAATCAATCTCAAGTAAAATTGTTATAAATGAGAACAAATCCCTATTTTCTATTTTGAAGACCAAAGTCTTTACCAACCTAGGCTCTAATGCTTTAATAAGGCATGATCGAATTCAAAGAGGTCAGCCTTAATTTTGATGGCCGGCAAATTTTAGACAAAATTAGTTTTAAATTGGAGGAGGGGAAGTCTCTGGTTTTGGTTGGCCCAAGTGGAGAGGGTAAAACTTCAATTTTAAAACTGATTTCTGGTTTGATTAAACCTAGCTCTGGTTTTGTTTACGTAAAAGGTAAAGATATTAACCAATTATCTAAGCAAGAGCTTTTGTCGTTGTTAAAAAATATGGGAATGCTTTTTCAGAAAAATGCCCTTTTTGATTCTATGAAAGTTTCGCAAAATATGAAGTTTCCAATGCTAGAGACTACAGATTTTACTGAAGAAGAAATCGAAAAAAGAACTCGCTATTTTTTAAAGGAAGTAGGAATTGATCATGCCTATGATCTATTCCCAGCAGAAATATCCGGTGGAATGCAAAAGCGTTTAGGCATTGCGAGAGCCTTGGCCTTAGATCCACAGGTAATATTATACGATGATCCAACCGCAGGTTTAGATCCGATCACCAGCCGAAAAATCATAGACCTTATTTTACAGCTTAAAAAAGAAAGAGCTTCTACATTAGTTACTGTCACGAACGATATGAACCGAGCTTATCAGTTGGCAGATCATATTGCTTTGGTTGTAAAAGGGGAGTTGCTTTGGTTAGATTCTGTGCAAAAAGCACGAACTAGTGATGACCCACGAGTGTTTCAATTTTTAAATGGAAAAACCCAAGGGCCATTAACTGAAAAGCTCTAAAGATATTAAAAACTTAGAGCTAAAGCATAGACCTCTATTCAAAATCAAACTACTATATAGCTGATTTATGATTCAGTTTAAGAATGTTGTTAAAAGATTTGGGGAAAGAACTATTCTAAAAGGAATAAGTTTTGAAGTTAAAAAAGGAGAAATTCTTTTTATCCTCGGTACATCTGGAACTGGAAAATCAGTAAGTCTAAAAAGCCTAGTTGGCTTACTGCGCCCTGAAGAGGGAGAAATTTATATTGATGATCAAAGAGTGGATCAACTTACAGAAGAAGAATACCTACCCATTCGTAAAAAATGTGGAATGGTTTTTCAACACCCCGCCCTTTTTGATTCACTGAGCATTTATGAAAATATCGCTTTTGGGTTAAGACGCCATTATGATCTCCCAGAAAAAGAAGTAAAAGAGAGGGTACTACGCTGTAGTGGGTTGGTAAATATCAATGCTGAGCTACTTGAATTACTACCTCAAAGTATTTCCTACGGAATGCAAAAAAGAGTAAGTCTTGCGAGGACCTTGGCGGTGGAACCAGAAATTCTTTTGTTCGATGAACCAACCACAGGTTTAGATCCGATAACGACTAATACAGTGAATGAATTGATTTTTGATCTTTCTAGGGAGTTAAAAACCACTTCTTTGGTGGTTAGCCATGACATGGGATGTGCATTAAACATAGCAGATCGAATCATCGTATTAGATCAAGGAAATGTGGTCGATCAAGGAACTCCAGAGCAATTGCGCAAAAGCCAAGTTGCATTAACCAAAGATTTTTTAGCAGAGGTATTAGAAAATGAAAGTGTTAACTAATACCTTAACTGAAATCGGTGGACTTAGTGTTTTTGTTCAGGAGCTGTTTTCTGTGGCTTATCGAAAAGGCATCAAGCAAAAAGATGTTTTAGATCAGTTGTGGAAAGTGTTTATTCAGAGCTTTCCGACTACGGCAATGGCTGGTTTTTTTGTTGGTGGTATTTTAACCCTACAATTCACACTTCAAGTAAAAACTTTTGGTGCTCTCGGGTTTTTAGGTGGTCTGGCAACTAGTTCTACGGTGAGAGAGGTAGGTCCTCTATTGATTGCCTTTATGTTAAGTGGGAAAATCGGTGCCTTCACATCTGCAGAGCTTGGCACCATGCGAGTGACAGAGCAAATTGATGCCATTCGTTGTTTAGGAGCTGATCCGTTGCAGGAAATTATACTCCCAAGATTCTTAGGAATTATATTTGCCAGCTTCTTTTTGTTGGTGGGTGGACTTTTTATGTCTATATTTGGTGGAATGTTAATGGGAGTCTTGTTTAGTGGCATAAATCCAGAGGAGTACATCAGACATATTCCCACATTAGTTTCAAAAGTCTCACTAATTAATAGTGTCTTTAAATGCTTTGTCTTTGCATTTGTTCTAGCAGCGATTTGTACTTACAAAGGCTATACTGCGAGCGGTGGCTCAAAGGGTGTAGGTATTGCCGTCGTATCGACATCTGTACAAACTATGATCTGTCTTGTTTTCATGGATTGGTTTACCAGCGTAATTAGTGATGCTTTCTTCACTGTGGTGGGGTCCTAATGATAGAAGTAGCAAATCAATGGATCTATCTTTCAATAAAGAATCTTGTAGAATTTGTTCTACTTTTGATACAGGGTTTTATTAGTATTTTTATTCGTCCTTTCCGTTTTAAGGAGATCGCAAGGCAGTTTCATTTTGTTGCTAACGAATCTGCACCCATTGTTTTTATTTGCGTAAGTTTCTCGGCAGGGGTGGTAATCGTTGAAGCTGCATTTCATATGAAGCTAGTCATCCAAAACTCCTCAATGGTTCCAGGATTCGCGGCAATGTTGATTTTAAGAGAGTTAGCAGCAGTTGTTTGTTGTCTCTTATTAGGATCAAGAGTCGGTGCAGGCTGGGCAGCTGAAATTGGTAGTATGAAGGTTACTGAACAGATTGATGCTTTAAAAATGTTAGGAATTGAACCCGTAAAATACTTATTAAGCCCTAGATTGATTGCCGCTAGTTTTGGCGCCATGTTTTTGGTCGCCTTGTCTGGGATATTATGTATTTTAGTCGCAATGTATGTGAGTACGTTAAAACTTGGCTTCACCATGGGGAGTTTCTTTTCAGCGATGAGATCTTTTGTTAGCATGCAGGATCTATATTTTTCCATGATCAAAGGCTTTTGCTTTGGAGCAGTGATCCCCGTGGTTAGTTGTTTTTATGGTTTTCGTTGTAAAGCGGGGGCTGAAGGTGTTGGACGAGCAACCACGAATTCGGTGGTGGTTATATCTATTTTAATAATTATGCTAGACTTTTTGTTGAGCTGGATTTTTTCAAATTTTTACTAGGAACAGAATATGAAAACAGAATCAAAGGTAGGAATCTTAGTCGTTGCAAGTATCGCTGCAATCATGGGCTTTAGTTACTTTTTGGGAGTAATTAATCCATTTGCAGATACTGAAGAGATCTTTATCACCTATAATTTCGCAGGAGGCATTGAAGTGGGGTCTCCAGTTAGAGTGATGGGGATTAAGGCTGGTAAAGTGAAAGAGATCATTTTTGAACCAGGAATGAAGAGCGATAGCGGAGAAGAAGTGAATTTAAAGCTTCGAATAGCTATTGACCGTAAAGCTTTCGAAACCGTTCGAACGGATTCTCAATTCTTCATTAATTTGGCTGGAGTGATCGGAGAAAAGTATTTGGAGGTTTCTCCAGGTTCTTCCCTTAGTCCTAGAGTGAGTCCTGGAGGAGTGTATCGTGGGGAAGATCCACCAAGGATTGATCAACTCATATCGCAGTCTTATAGTCTGGCTGGAAAATTGATTAAAATTGTAGAAAACAACGAAGGTGACTTTGAAAGTCTAATAAATCGTTTCAATGATATGGTCAAAAACCTTAATACCACTTTAGCTATTGTAAACAAATTGGATAAGGAAAGAGGTCTTCAAGACCTGATCGCTAATTTGAATGTAGTGCTTGGCGATGTAAAATCGGTGAGTGGAAAATTAAAAAGTAAAGACACTGAGAAAACATTAGACCTTCTTTATCGATTGATGTGGAGATTGGATGATTTGGATAAAAAAGCAATAAAAGAGTTTTTGCAAGAAGAAGGCATAAAGGCTAAAATTTTCTAGAGCCAAGTAATCCATGGGAGGATTGATTTTGAAGAAGATGATTTTAATTAGTGTATTCAGTTTGATCTGTAGCCAGGTTTTTGCTCAAAGAGTGAGTGTTAAAAACGGTAGATATACAGAACAAAGTTCATATTCAAAACAAGCAAATTCTGGCTTGGGGCTAAGAAGCATTCGACGAGCAGGTGTTTCGTTGGTGGCCGCTGGAGATCTTGGTACTGGTGGAGCGAAATTAGAACTAAATTTAACTCCAACATGGTCTTTTTCGACAGGTTTTGGGGGAAGCTCTGATTTTAGCGCTTTTAGTTTTCAGGTAACTCGATACCTTAGTGGAACGAACTTCCTACCTTACGTTGCGATGGGACTTACTCGTTGGTATGGAAATGCTGATGGCGAAATTAGTAGCACTAACCCAAGCATTTTGGCTGACGAATTGATGAATGATGGAGATCGTAGAGATGGAAAGATCCGTGAGTTTCTATTAACTCCCAAATTAGGTCTTCAGTATCTGGCTCCAAATGGTGAATATGCTGGATATGGTTTTTTTGCCGAAGTATTATTATTTTTGGACATTCAAGATCTGGTTATGGCACCGACGGGCTCTGTCGGGGTGAGCTACTACTTTTAACTAAATTAAAAATCCTTAGATACTACAAAGCTCGATGTTCCAATCGAGCTTTTTTTATTTAAATGCACGAATCAGGCTAAAGTTGACTGTTAAGCGCTGGTCCTATTTCTCGCAATGTCCTCTGGTATTAAGATTCAGCAAGACATTTATCTGAATCCTCGGGGTATTAGTTATTCCTAGTCTATGAAATCCGGTAAAAAAGGCATAAAAAAACCCGGCACGATATGTGCCGGGTACTAGGTGCTAAAAAATAACGGGTTTCTTACTTCTTTTTGCGAACAGCAGCTTTTTTAGTAGCTTTTTTCGCAACTTTTTTCTTAGTAGCTTTTTTAGCTACTTTCTTTTTAGCAACTTTTTTCTTAGTAGCTTTCTTAGCAACTTTCTTCTTAGTAGCTTTTTTAGCTACTTTCTTTTTAGTAGCTTTTTTCTT
>CEQX01157589.1_pt1 | contig 19158 bp, 18 predicted proteins | sample 356261 | NCBI WGS metagenome assembly CEQX01 (sample SAMEA2621076, study PRJEB7988) | marine metagenome | isolation source: saline water (ENVO:00002010), including | reverse complement strand
AAAAAAAAATTTAAAGATTTAGAACCTAGCCTTTCACTAATTAAAAATAAATTAAAAAATGAAAACATTTTAATGGAAGAATTTGCATTAAAATATGTTTTAGAAAAAAAATACATTAACAAGGTTTTAATTGGAGTAGATAATTATCGTCAAATTAAAGAAAATATAAAAATTTGTAATATCTCAACTAATCTTAATTTTGATTTTATTTCGAATATAAAGTTAAAAAATAATGAGATGTTGTATCCAAAAAATTGGTAAACTATGAAGATTTTAGCTATCACACAAGCTAGAGTTGGTTCCTCAAGACTACAGAAAAAAATATTGAAAAAAGTTAATGATATTTCTTTACTAAAAATTCATTTAGATCGAATCAAAAAATCTAAAAATATTTCTAAACTAGTTATCGCAACAACAAATGAAAATGAAAGTGAAAAAATTGTTAAAATTGGCGAAGATGCTAAAGTTGAATCTTATCGTGGATCTCTAAAAAATGTTTTAAAAAGGTTTTACGATATTTCTGTTGTTGAAAAGCCTGATTGGATAGTTAGGCTAACATCAGATTGTCCATTAATTGATCCTAAACTAATTGATGAAATAGTAACATTTGCCATAAATAATGATTTTGATTATGTTTCAAATACATTAAAACCCTCCTATCCAGACGGTTTAGATGTAGAAATATTTAAAAGCAAAGTTTTAAATGTTGCTTATAAAAATGCTAGCCTCAAATCAGAACAGGAACATGTTACCCCATACATATGGAAAAATTCAACTTTTTTTGGTAAAGATAAATTTACATCAGCGAATTATAAATGTGAAAAAAACTTTTCAAAATATAGACTTACTGTTGATTATATTGAAGATTTAAATCTAATATCGGAATTAATTAAAAAGCTAGGTGTAGATTTATCATGGAAAGAGTATGTAAATTATTTAAATTTAAATTCAAATCTTCTTAAAAAAAATAATAATATTATAAGAAACGATGGATATCTAAAATCAATAAATGATGAGTAAAGGTCAAGATCTATATAATTATGCTAAGAAAATAATACCTGGCGGTACAATGTTATTGTCAAAAAGACCTGAAATGTTTTTACCTGAACTGTGGCCATCTTATTATAGTAAAGCAAAGGGTTGTAAAATTTGGGACTTGGATGGAAAGGAATATATAGACATGTCTTTAATGGGTGTTGGAACAAATACATTAGGTTATTCAAATGATATTATTGATAAAGAAGTTAGAAATGTAACTTACATTGGAAATATGTCAACTTTAAATTGTCCCGAAGAAGTTTATTTAGCTGAAAAATTAATTGAAATGAATCCATGGTCAGATATGGTTAGATTTGCTAGAACAGGTGGTGAGGCAAATTCAATTGCTATAAGAATAGCTAGAGCAGCTACTGGAAAAGACAATGTAGCTATTTGTGGTTATCACGGATGGCATGATTGGTACTTATCTGCTAATCGATCTCAAAATGATACATTATCTAATCATCTAATTCCAGGATTGAGTGTTGAAGGAATTCCTAAGAGCTTGGCTGGAACAACTTTCACTTTTAAATATAACGATTATGAAAGGCTCTGCCAATTAGTAAAAAATCATAATATTGGAATTATAAAAATGGAGGTTATAAGAAATGAAGAACCTAGGAATGATTTTTTAAAAAAAGTTAGAGAATTAGCTGATAAAAACGGTATCGCTCTTATTTTCGATGAATGTACATCTGGATTTAGAGAAAATTATGGAGGAATTCACTTAAAGTACAACATTGAGCCTGATATTGTAATTTATGGAAAGACAATTGGAAATGGGTATGCTCTTACAGCAGTTGTTGGTAAACAATCGGTAATGGATGCAGCACAAAAAACATTTATAAGCAGTACATTTTGGACAGAAAGAATTGGTTCAACAGCATCATTAAAAACCTTGGAGTTAATGAGAAAAATTAAATCTTGGGAAATAATTTCAAAAACTGGAGAAGAAATGTCTAAAAGATGGAAGAAACTTGCCAACGAATATAAATTAAAAATAAAAGTAAGTGGTTTAGCAGCAATATCAACATACTCTTTTGAAAGTAGTAACCATCTTAAATATAAAACTTTTATAACCCAGGAAATGTTAAAAAAAGGTTTTTTGGCTAGCACTAACTTTTATGCGTCAACGGCGCATGATGAATCTCACTTATCTTCATATTTTAATGCATTGAATGAAGTATTTAAAAAGATATCTGATTGTGAAAGAGATGTAATAAAAATTGATGAATTATTAGATACATCTATTTGTCATGGTGGATTAAATAGGCTGAATTAGTATCATGATTTTCCCCAAAACTTATAAATCACTTACAAAACAAGAGTTTATTGGAAATGGATATAAAATCAGTCCAATTAAATATGAACACAGAATCAAAATTTTGAAATGGAGAAACGAACAAATTATTCATTTAAGACAGAAAAAATTATTAACTAAATCCGATCAAGATAATTACTTTAATAATGTTTTAAGAAAAACATTTGATGAAATGCTTCCGAATCAGATCCTATTTTCATTTTATCACAAAGATAAATTTGTGGGATATGGCGGATTAGTTCATATTGATTGGAAAAAAAAAATTGCTGAAATTTCTTTTCTAATGAATACATTATTAGAAAAAAATTTTTTTGTTGAATATTGGATAAATTTTCTTGATTTAATTGAAGACGTAGCATTTAATGATTTAAAATTAAATAAAACTTTTTTGGTTGTTTTTGATGTTAGGCCTTTGCTTCATAAAGTGATAGAAAAATCAGGATACCTTTTTTCAAAAAAAATGAAAAATAGATATAATTTCAAAAATGAGAAATACAATATTCTTCATTATGTTAAATATCCCGAAAAAATTAGTTTTGACCTTGCAACTATGGACGACATAAATATTTTTTTTGAATGGGCTAATGAAAAGGAAACAAGAGAAAATTCATTCAACAATAAAGAGATTTTTTATGATGAGCATAAAAATTGGTATACTAGCAAGATAAATAACGAAAAAAATATTTTTCTTGTTTTTAAATTTAATGATGATCCATTTGGGCAAGTTAGACTTGAACCCTTTGATAAAAAAAATTATATAGTTGGAATTTCTCTTTCTCACAAATACAGATCTAAAGGTTTAGCTTCTGTAATTTTAAAACTTGCAACTGACTATTTTTTTAATAAGTTCAAAGGCTACAATCTTTTAGCTGAAATAAAATCAGGAAATGATAAATCAATTAAGGTTTTTGAAAATGTAGGGTTTAAATTCTTTAATTATTTAATTAAAAACAATCATAATGCTCTAGTATATGAGAAAAAAAATTAGAATTGGATCATTTGAAATAAATCATTCAAGTAGACCCTTTATTATTGCTGAATTATCAGCTAATCATGGTGGATCTATAGATTTAGCTTTAGAAAGTGTAAGAGCAGCAAAAAGATCTGGAGCAGATTGTATTAAAATTCAGACATATACACCAGATACAATAACGATTGATTCAGATAATGATGATTTTTTAATTAAAGGAACAATTTGGGATGGTGAAAAATTATATGATCTATATAAAAAAGCTTATACACCTTGGGAATGGCATGAAAAAATATTTCAAGAAGCTGCAAAAAATGACCTAATTTGTTTTTCATCACCATTTGATAAAACTGCTGTGGATTTACTTGAAAATTTAAATGTACCAGCGTATAAAATTGCATCTTTTGAAATTACTGATGTAGGTTTAATAGATTATGTTGCAAAAAAAAATAAACCTGTATTGATTTCAACTGGAATTGCCTCACAAGATGATATTCAGTTGGCTTTAAAAACATGTTATGATGCGGGTAATGATAAAGTTATTCTTTTAAAATGCACTTCCAGTTATCCAGCACCTATTGAGGAAGCAAATTTATGTATGATAAATGAATTTAATAATGATTACAAATGTTTTTGTGGTCTTTCCGATCATACTGAGGGATACATTGCACCGGTTGTAGCAACTTCTTTGGGAGCTAAAGTTATTGAGAAACATTTTATTATTGACAAATCAATAGGTGGTCCAGATGCAAGTTTTTCTTTAGATGAAAAAGATTTTAAGTTAATGGTAAAGAATGTTTTAAAAGCACACAATTCAATAGGAAATAGATCATACAGTCTTACAGATAAGCAGATAAAAGGAAGAGATTTTTCACGATCTCTATACTTTATTAGAGATTTGAAGAAGGGCTCTGTCATATCTCATGAAGATATTAAATCAGTACGTCCAGGTTTTGGTCTTCATCCAAAGTTTATGGACAGTATAATAGGTAAAACTGTAAAAGTTGATGTTAAGAAAGCATCTAGAGTGTCATTAGATAAAATTAATTTATAAATATGATTGGTAATTTAATTTATGATTATTGTAGAGAATTATTTTATATAAATCGAAGCATTACAGGAAATGGTGTTAGAGAGACGCTTAAATCTATTTCAAAAAAAGTCAATAATTTTCAAATAAACGAAGTTCCATCTGGAACTAAATGCTTTGATTGGAAAGTGCCTAAAGAGTGGAATGTTAATGATGCATTTATTGCAGATGAGAAAGGAAATAAAATTATTGATTTTAAAGATAACAATATTCACTTAGTAGGTTATTCCAAAGCTGTTGATAAAGTTGTTTCATATAATGAGTTAATGAATAAATTATATACAATTCCTGAAATGCCAAATGTGATTCCATATATTACATCATATTACTCTGAAGATTGGGGCTTTTGTGTCACTGAAAACCAAAAGAATAATTTAAAGAAACAAAATTATCATGTAAAAATTGATTCAAGTTTAAAAAATGGGTCATTAACATATGGTGAGGTTTTAATTAAAGGTGAAAGTAAAAAAGAAATTATTTTTTCAACTTATATATGTCACCCATCTCTTGCTAACGATAATTTATCAGGACCTGTTCTTGCTACTTATTTAGCTATGTACCTTCAAAAAATTAAAAAATTAAGATTTTCTTATAGATTTATTTTTATTCCAGAGACAATTGGCGCAATTGCTTATCTCAACAAAAATCTAAATAATTTAAAGAAAAATACATATGCAGGCTTTATCCTTACATGTGTTGGGGATAATAACAATTATTCATACTTATCATCAAGAAATGGAGATAATATTTGTGATATTGCAGCATTACATGTTCTAAATTATTCAAAAGTTCAATATAAAAAATATTCTTTTCTTGATAGAGGAAGTGATGAGAGACAATATTCTTCACCTGGAATTGACTTACCTTTTTGTTCTGTTATGAGATCAAAATATGGTGAGTTTGATGAATATCATACTTCCCTAGATAATTTAGATTTTGTTTCACCAGAAGGTTTTGAAGGGTCATATAATATGCATAAAAAAATAATTGATTTATTTGAATGCAATTTCAAATATAAATCAATTATTCTCGCTGAACCCCAGCTCGGTAAAAGAGGTCTATATCCAAATAAAAGTACTAAAAAGTCTCATGAAAAGGTAAGAGATATGATGAATTTAATTTCTTATTCAGATGGGAAAAAATCTTTGCTTGAAATTGCTAATGAAATAAAGGTTCCCATTTGGGATTTATCATTATTAGCAAGTAAGCTGATTGAACATAAAATTTTGAAAAAAGTTTAATTTTCATGAAAAATAAAATCATTCAGTATTTACCTCTTACTAGACCATTAGCATCTTATGCATTAACTAGAAAATTAGTTAATCTTGGCATTAATGTAATTCTAGATTTAGAGGATAGTGCTCAGGATATTTTTGATGATAAAAAAAATATACAACTAAAGATGTTAGCCAGAAATGGATTAAATGAAATATCAAAATTTAAAATACATAATAAAAATTCTAGAATATATGTTAGAATAAATTCACCTGAAACTGAATTTTATAAAGAAGATATTTTAACTATAAAAACTAGTCTAATTAATAAATTCCCAATAGATGGTATTTTTCTTCCAATGGTTGATAGTTATGATGTTATATTATCCCTTTACAATGAACTTGATAATAAATTAGAAATTGTTCCAATGATAGAAACTAGTTCAGGCATGAAAAATATTGAACAAATATTAAAACAAGATGTAAATGAAATTATTGAAAGAGTTCATTATGGTAACTTTGATTATTCTTACAGTTTAGGTCTATGGCCTTTTTTAGATCCAAATCACGACATTTATTGGGATTTGATTTCTAATATGTTAAGAATATTAAAAAAGTATAATAAGTCTTTTGTAAGTTCTCCTTTTCCTTTTCCTCACAATGAAAAATTGTTTTGGGAATGTGCAACTTATTTGGAGGAAAAATCTGAACTGAATGAAGTTTGGCATTGTTGTGTAAATTCAACCCTTGCTACATCAAAAAAACCTAACTCGATTAAAAAACTGGAACTTTTAAAGTATAATTTTAAGGTTGAACAAAAAATTGAAATAGCCAAAAAAATAATTTTTGATTTTATTGAAGGCCGTTCAAACAAGAGATCATTTGGTGTAAGTGAGCATAGATTTATTGCTCCTCACCAATATATAGCAGCAAAAACCTTTTTGAAAAAAAATGAATGAAATAGAAAAAAAATTACAGAATGAATTAGTTCAATTACTTAAAAATTTAGGTTTATCTCATGGAGATAAAGTTTTTGTAACAGGCAATATTGCATCTTTGGGCCGATTAAGGATCTTAAAAACAAGAAAAATGGAAATTTTATTAAATTCTATTTTTGAAGTTATTGGCAAAAATTCAACAATTTTTTCACCATCAGCATCGATGAATCTTTGTAATACTTCAATTCCTTTTGATATAAAAAATACTCCTTCTGATAAAATGGGGGCTTTTGCAGAATATATCAGAAAATTATCGGATTCTGTTAGAAGTAATCATCCGTTTTGGTCAGTTTCTGGTATTGGAAAAGACGCAAATATCTTGAAAAATGTTTCAAAACATGCATTTGGAGTAGAATCTCCCTGGAGCCATTTTTTAGATATGGATGTAAAGCAATTAAACTTGGGTTTGCATCCTTCAAAAGCTGTGACTTTAATTCACCATATTGAAACAATCTACGGTGTACCGTATAGATATACTAAAGAGTTTAACCATCCTATTTTAAAAAATGGAAAGATTATAAAAGATTACTTTTATCAGTCAGTGATGTATTTAGATTCTGACATTAAAAAAAGAGTTTTACTTAATGAACATTATTTTGAGTCTTTAAAAGAAAAAAAATTACTTCATGAAAACACTCATGAAACAGGTTTAAAGTTATGGTGTTTTAAAATGAAAGATTTTTACAAGGAAGCTATCAGATTTTTTAATGAAGATATATATAATTATTTAGAGTATGAACCTAAAATTAAACCCTATAAAAAATAAATTTTATGCTCAATAAAATTGCTAATCTAGCTAGTTTATTAATTTTTAATTTTGTCAAATTATTATTTGGCAAAAATCGCGCAAATTATTTTGTCTCAATATTATCAAATAAATTGATTCCGATAATATCTATGAAAAAAGATGATAATGAGATTAATTTTTTTAGTCCTAATGATTTAGTAGTTTGGAGAGCGAACAGTATTTTTTATAAAGAATCAGAAACAATTGACTGGATTGATAATTTTAAACAAAATGATTTACTGTGGGATATTGGAGCCAATGTAGGTGTTTTTTCGTTATATGCAGCATCAAAAAAAAATAGAGTAATTTCATTTGAACCATCACCAGGTAATTATTATATTTTATCTAAAAATATAGAGATTAATGAGTTTGACAATTTAATATCTGCTTATCCAATTGCTATAAATGATATTTCAATTTTAGATAATTTTTTTATGGAAACAACGTCACTAGGAAGTGCTCTTAGTAACTTTGGTTCTGCTACAAATTGGAAAGGTGAAAAAATGAATTTTTCATACAAACAATCTACTATTTCTTATTCAATTGATGATTTTATCGATACATATAATTTAGAGATTCCAAACCATATAAAAATTGATGTTGATGGGAATGAAAATAAAGTTTTAATAGGAGCAAAAAAAACATTAAAAAATGAAAATCTTAAAACCATTTTAATCGAACTTGATACAAATAAAAAAGACACTTACTTTGAAACTTTAAACCTTTTAAAAAATTGTAGATTTAAAATCAAATCGATTCATGAATCAGATTTTGTAAATCCTGAATATTTAGGTGTAAAAAATCACATTTTTATAAGATGAAAAAAACCCTTTGGTTGGTAGACTCTCCATCAAAAATAACCGAGGATGATATTTTTTTTGGTGCGTGGTGCTTCAATGAAAATTTCCAAAAAAAAGCTGATGAAGATTTAGAATTTATCTCTTTGGATGAAATGAGATTATTAGAAAATAACTCCAATGAAATTATAAGTGATTTAATAAATTTTTTTGAAAGTAATTTATTATCGATTGAAAATCAACCTATTCCAAGGAAGTATTTGGATATAATGATTAAACCGTGGCTGAATGCTTTTGTTCATCTGGTTGTCTTAAGATTCCATAGATTTAAAAAAATAATAAAGCTTTATAATGATGATTATTTTGATGTTATTTTATTGAAAGATAATATTTCATGGAAATTTAATGATACGTTAGATTTTGTAATTAACGGTTCTTTAAATAAAATTTTTAATTTTTGGTTGATATCACGGATAATTGAGAATAATAAACCTGCACGCTGGAATTTAAGCTATATATCTGAAAATTATGACAATAAAAAAACAATAAGAAATATCTCTTTAAAAGATAAATTATATAATCATTTGATTTCACTGATACCAATTTATTCAGTTAAAGGCTTAAGTTTATTAAATTCTGTTTTATTACAATTTAAATTAGGCTTAAAAAAAGCAAACTTTATCAGTGAAGATAGAATCAATCGAAAAAAGAAAAGCAAATTAAATTCAGATTTTAATTGGGAACTATATGCAATGAAACTTTTACCCGAAAATTTTAAAAATCTTAAATTAAATCTAAAAAATAAAAAAATCCATAGATATATTATTTGCTGTGGTTCTAAGATGTATTATGATGAAGGGTTTAAACAAAAAATTGCCGAAAGAGTGTGTTCTGGAGATAAATTGATTTTATCGCAACATGGTGGAGTATATGGATCAGTTGCCGTGCATGCAGCTGTAAATTCTGTGGAATTTTCAAACTCTCAAAAATATATTACATGGGGATGGAAAGGAAATAGTTATTTAAATGAAACAGTTCCTCTACCATCACCTTACCTTTCAAAATTTAATTACATTAATCAAAATGGAAATATAATTTTTATTGATTCAAATGTAAATTTATATTCCTTTCGTATAAATTCGATAAATTTAAGTTTTGAGAATTTAAATCGACGAAACAACCTATTTAAGATTTATTCTTCCTTGGATGATAAATTAAAAAAACACTTTTACTACAGACCTCCATTATCTCAGTCTGGAGGAGAAGTTTTATCTTTAGATTTTAAAAAACAATTCAAAGAAAAAGTAAATATTATTGAGGGCGACTTACATACAGAAACAATGAAATCTAAAGTTGTTTTAATTGATGGACCCAATACAACAATGAATATTTTACTTTCAGCTAAAGTTCCTACAATTGCTTTTTGGAACAATAATTATAATTTTTTTGATGAAAACATCTTAGAAATAATAGAAAAGCTAAAAAAACATGGTGTTATACATGATTCACCCAATAAAGCTATAAGAAAATTAAATGAAGTATATTTCGACATTGATTCTTGGTGGCTAAATAAAGAATTACAAAAAACTTTAGATGAATTTAACAAGAACTATGCATTAGCAGATTACAATTATATGAATAGTTGGAGTAAGTTTATAAAAAATTTAAATTAAAATGAGAAAACAACAAATAGGAACATGGATTACATTATCTGAACCTTCTATTACTGAAATTGTTACAGAATTTCAATTTGACTGGATTTGCATAGATATGGAACATTCTGTTATTGATTACTATCAAATGCAAATTTTAATTTCTATTATTCAAAACAAGAATAAAAAAGCATACGTAAGAGTTGGAGAAAATAATGCTGTTATTATTAAAAGAGCCTTAGATGCAGGTGCAGACGGAATTATTATACCAATGATTAGAACTATTAATGATGTTAAAAAGGCAGTAAACCACACATATTATCCACCGTTTGGGGAAAGAGGTGTTGGATTGGCAAGGGCTCAGTCCTATGGATTAAATTTTGAAAATTATAAAAATAGGATTAATGATGATGTTAAATTAATTTTACAAATTGAACACATAGATGCAATAAATATTTTAGAGGATATTATTTCTTTTGATGGTGTTTCTGGAACTTTTATTGGTCCTTACGATTTATCAGGTTCAATGGGTAAACCAGGAGACTATAATGATGACGATGTACAATTAGTACTAAAAAAATATATAAATATTGCTAAAAAGTACGATAAATTAATTGGTATTCATGTTATAGAGCCAAATATGGTTGAGGTAAATAAAAGATTTAATGAAGGTTATGATTTTATAGCACTAAGTTCAGATATTTTATTTTTTAGTTCATCTATAAAAAAACAATTTATAAAATGAATATTCTAGGTATTATACCATGTAGAATGGCTTCATCAAGATTTCCTAATAAACCCCTTGTGGAAATCCAGGGTATGCCTATGATTGAGCATATCTATAAAAGATCAATTATGTCAAAAGAAATTGATGAAGTTTTTATTGCTACATGTGATGAATCTATAGTAGATTTTTGTAATTCTAATGATTTAAAATTTGTATTAACTAGCAATGAACATGAAAGAGCAACAGAGCGTTGTGCAGAGGCTTTAATTAAAATTGAAAAAAAACTTAATAAAAACTTCGATGTCATAGTTATGATTCAAGGTGATGAACCGTTAATAAACCCTCAAATGTTAGATTCTTTAGTAAAACCTTTTATTATTGATGATAGTTTACAGGTATGTAACCTTATAAATAAAATTAAAAAAGACATAGATGTTAATAATCAAAATGTAGTAAAAGTCGTAAAAGACATTTATTCAAATGCAATGTATTTTTCGAGAGAAGCTATTCCCTCGAGTAAACTATACAAAAAAAATATTAGTTATTTCAAACAACTTGGATTAATATCTTTTTCTCGTGAATCTATCTTAAAATTTATTTCGTTAGAGCCAACTGATTTTGAAATTATTGAATCAGTTGATATGAACAGATTTATTGAAAATAACATTCAAATAAAATTAGTAGAAACTACTTATGAAAGTAAGGGTGTTGATACTTATGAAGATTTCCTTGTAGTTAATGATGTTATGGAAAATGACGATTTATTCCTCTCTTATAATGTATAAAATTAAGGTAACTAGCATTTCATTTTCTAAAAACCATTATTTAGTTTCAGAGCTTAAAAATTTTTTTCCAGAAACCATTATTAATAGTAAATATTTAAGGTACGAAGGTGATGATTTAATTAAATTTCTTTCTGATGCTGATGGTGCTATTATTGGTGTAGAGAGTATAAATGATTATGTACTGAAAGGGCTACCTAATTTAAAATTTATATCAAAATATGGTGTTGGTTTAAATAATATTAATATTGATTCATGTAAAAGAAGAAATGTTAAAATAGGATGGGTTGGAGGAGTTAATAAATATTCTGTTGCTGAGCAAACAATATGCTTTATGATTATGCTAGCAAGAAATCTATATATAAACTCAAATGCTTTAAAGTATAATTATAATTGGGTCAAGAATGGTGGTTTCCAAATTAGAAATAAGAAAATAGGAATTATTGGATTGGGCTTTATTGGTAAGGAGTTAGTAAAGCTCTTAAAACCATTTAATTGTGAAATTTTTGCTAACGACATAAAAGATTTAACTAAATACGCAAAAGAAAATAATATTAAATTAGTTGATAAAGAAACAATTTTAAAGTCTTGTGATTTTGTGTCGATTCATACACCTTTGGATAAATCAACAATTAATATGATATCTAGAAAAGAGTTGGATTTAATGAAAAATACCTCTTTTATTATTAATACGGCTAGAGGCGGAATTATAAATGAAAATGATTTATTTTATGCATTAAAAAATAATGTAATTAATGGAGCAGCACTTGATGTATATAACGATGAACCAAATCCCTCAAAAAAACTTTGTGAATTGAATAATTTAATTTGTACACCTCACATTGCAGGAAATTCAATTGAATCAGTTATTGGAATGGGTATGGCTTCTATTGATCATTTAGTAAAATATTTTAAAAAATGAAAAAATTTAAAGTTGCAATTATAGGTTATGGTATTGTTGGAAAAAGACGCCATAACTTTATTGAAAAACATCCTCTTCTTGAAACAGTTGCTGTTTGTGATGTTAGATTTTTAGACAAAAAATTTCGTGATGGACGAGGAAGCATTTATAATAACTATGATGAAATAGAAAAGTTATCATCAAAGAAAAGAACTAATGGAAAAATGTCAGATAAAGTTTTATTTTATAGTGATTATAATGATTTATTTGAATCTATCTCACCTGATATTGTTTTTGTTTCAACACCAAATTATTTAGCCCCAAAAATTACAATTATGGCTTTAAATAATGGGTGTCATGTTTTTTGTGAAAAACCACCTGGTAGGACAGTCAAAGATATTGAAAATGTAATTTTAGCAGAAAATAATAATTCAAAATTAAAACTAAAATATGGCTTTAATCATAGGTATCACGGTTCTGTAATTGAAGCGAAAAAAATAATTGATAGTAAAATTTTTGGAAAAATTATCAACTTAAGAGGTGTTTACGGAAAAAGTTCAATAGTACCAGTTAAAAATGAATGGAGATCATTAAAAAAGTATTCTGGAGGAGGTATTCTCTTAGATCAAGGAATCCATATGCTCGATTTATTTAGATTTTTCTGTGGAGATTTTAGTGAGATAAAAAGTTTTATTTCTAATGATTATTGGAAACATAATATTGAGGATAATGCTTATGCTATAATGAGAAGTGATGATGGAATTATTGCAATGATTCACTCAACTGCTACTCAATGGCAACATCGATTTAGATTAGAAATAACTTTTGATAAAGGCTATATTGAACTTAGTGGAATTCTTTCAGGTTCTAAAAGTTATGGTCAAGAAAGGTTAATTATCATTGACAGAATACCTAAATCTAATGTAGGATCATTGTCAAAAAAAGAAATTAATTATTTGAACGATGACTCTTGGAAAAATGAAATTGATGATTTTGTGGAGTGTATTTCTAAAGACAAAAAGGTTCTTACTGGAAGTAGTAAAGATGCTTTGAGTGTTATGAATTTGGTTCATAAAATATATAATTCAGATAAATAAGTATAATATATGAAAGATAAAATAGTACATGCAAGCGATGTTAAGCCTGATTTTAAACAGGTAAAAAAGGCTTGGGCAGAAATAATTTCCAATTATTATGATGATAATGGTGATTTAAAAGATAAATATACTGAGGAAGTAAGTTGTCCTCATTGTTTTTCAAATGAAAAGCACAAGTATTTTAAATTAAACGGATTTGTTCATGTTAAATGTAAAAACTGTAAATCTGTTTATGTAACACCCAGATTGAAAGATGAATATATAGATAAACTTTATACAGACTCATATTATTCTGAAATGTTTACTAAAAGTATGATTCCTTTTTTTGATAAAAGAAAAAAACTTTTAGGTGAGAAGAAATATACTCAAATATTAAATTACTCCGTTGATAGAGGAAAAATTTTAGATATTGGATGTGGTGTAGGTGAATTAATTGATGTTTTTAAGGATAATGATTGGGATTGTGATGTAGTAGAACTAAATCCTGCAGCAATTAAATGGCTAGAAAGTCGAGGACACAATGTTCACGAAGTTCACTTTGCTGATTTTAATACTAATAATAAATATGATGTTATAATGGCATGGAATGTTATAGAACACGTTTTAGATCCTAAGGATTTTGTAAAAAAGGCATATGAGTTGTTAAAGCCAGGTGGAATTTTTGTGAGTGAGGTTCCAAACGGTAATTCATTATTAGTAGATTATTGTAGAAATTCGGGAAAAGATCCATTAAGAATACTCCAGGGTGAGCAACATATAATGTTGTATTCTGTTGAGGCATATGAAGATTTACATTTAAAATCTGGCTTTGAAAAAATTCAAGTAAAAACAAATGGTCTAGATTATGGAACCATAATGAATATAAATAATATTAAAATAGATTCATCTATAATCTTAGATGTACAAAACTTAGTAGATGAAAAAAATTACGGAGATTTGACTAGGGGATTTTGGAAAAAATAAATAAGAATGAATAGAAAAAAAGACATAGAAAAATATTTTGAAAATTACACATCAAGATTAAATAAACTAATTCAAAGTGTAGATATTGATAAATTAACAACTGTAATTGAACTAATGATAGCTGCATTTAAAAATAATAAAACCGTGTATGTTTGTGGAAATGGAGGGAGCGCATCTACTGCAACTCATATGCAAGCTGATTTTTCCTTTTTCACTAGATATTTTACGGATTTTAGACCTAAAGTTAAAGCACTAACAGATAATATATCATTAATCACAGCCATTAGTAATGATCAAGGTTTCGACGATATATTTGTTGAACAAATGAAAGGAAATATTATAGACGGTGATATTTTGATTTGTATTTCTGCTAGTGGAAATTCAAAAAACTTAATTAATGCAATAAATTATGCAAAAAAAAATAATGTAAAAACAATAAGTTTTATTGGTTTTGAGGGTGGAGAATTATTAAAAATTAGTGATATATCACTTTTTACACCTGGAAATAATGGGGATTATGGACCAGTAGAAGATGTACATTTAATTTTTAATCACTTAATTGTAAATTACTTATCAATTGACGATGAGTTTTTATCTATAAAATAATATTTTATTTGATGGATAATCATGATATTTTGAAAATTGGAATTAGTGCTGTAAAAGAAGCTTATAAAATTCTTAGTAGCTCCAAATTTTCATCTAAAATTATAAATAAAACATATCATGATGTTAAGATTCAAGGAGATTTAGAGTCAGAAAAAGTCATTATTAATTATTTAACTAGTAAAACACAATTTAAAGTTTTATCTGAGGAATCTTATAATGATGTAGATTATAGAGATGATTATTATTGGATAGTTGATCCTATAGATGGAAGTGTTAATTACTCCAGAAAAATACCATTTTATGCTATTTCTGTAGGATTATGGAAAAAAAATGAACCTATTTTAGGTATTATTTATGATCCATCTAATGATGATTTATATACAGGAATTGTAAATGAAGGAGCGTGGTTAAATTCAAAAAAAATTAAAGTAAGTAGTTGTAATATATTATCAAACGCTATTATGGCTACTGGTTTTCCTGTGTCCTCAAGCTTTTCAAAAAAAAATATTTTAGAATTTGTTGATTTGGTTAAATCCTGCCACAAGGTAAGAATATTTGGATCGGCAGCATTATCATTGTCACTATTATCATCTGGAAAATTAGATAGCTATTTAGAGAATAATATAAAAATTTGGGATGTTGCCGCGGGTATTGCAATAGTTAAGGCTGCTGGTGGATGTTTTGAAATAAAAAAATCAAATCATAATCATATTATATCTTTAAAGGCAGCCTCAACAAAAAATTTATTGAATTCAATATGATAAAAAAAATATCATTTTCAATCAGTGAAAATATGCCTATGTATGGTAATAAGAACCATTTTGAGTTAAAAAAATTATCTTCTATAAAAGATGGTGACACTGCAAACTCATCATCGTGGATTTTCCAAACAAATCATATAGGTACACACATAGATTTTCCTAAACATTTTTGTAAGACAGGTAAATCAATTTCTGATTATCCTAATCCTATTTGGATTATGGATAAGATCGGTTTAGTTGAATGTGGAATTGATGGTTTCGAAAAAGAAATTGATAAACTTTCAAATGATATAGAATTTTTAATTTGGAAAAGTGGTTTTGGAGAGTATAGAAATCAAGAAATATACTGGAAGGAACAGCCTGTCATCCCATCTGTTTTTGCTGACCTAATCAATCAAAAATTTAAAAATTTAATTTTTTTTGGATTTGATATGATTTCTTTAACAAGCCAATTGGATAAAAATGAAGGTAAAAAAATTCATAATAAATTCTTGTGTGACTATGAAATCTTAATAATTGAAGATATGAATCTCAAAGTTGTAAGTAATGATGAAAAAATCAATAAGGTTATAGTTTCAGCTCTCGATGTTGAAAATGCAGATGGAAGTCCATGTTCAGTTCACGCATTTATTTAAATTATTTTGAATTATACAACTCTTGATTTAACAAAACTTTCAACTAATCAAATTAAAGCTTTAAATCAAATATCTATTGATTTAAAACCAAAATTTAATAGTTATGTAAGAGAAATTTACTCATCTTTTAAAAACTTAGACATTTATAATATTGTAAATGTTATAACAAGTAGGAACAATTATATAAGCACATTTTTTATTGATTTATGTTTTCTTGAATTAGTAAGAACAAATATTAACGATGATCTTAAGTTAATTATTACCCCAAATAGAAGATTAAAAATCACTCTTGAAAACTATATTTTAAAAAATAAGTTAAATACTAAAGTACAATGTAAAACTTCTATCAAAGATATATTTCAAATTTATTTAATGAGTTTTAAAAACCTCATTTATATAATCATGTACACTTTAAATCTATTAATTACAAGAAGAAAAAATAGATGTAATTTTAAAAATGAAATACCAATAATACTTATTGATACATATCTTTCAAGTATTGAATTAAAAAACAACTCTTACGATTCAAGATATTTCCCTAGAAAATATTTTTGGGATAAAATAAAAGATAATAGGAAATCAGGTGTTTTTTTTGTTCCTGAATACGATTTGTCTTTCAAAGAATTATTAAAATTCAAACTATTCAAATTAATAAATATAACTTATAAATCAGACACTAATTTTATTTATAAAAATGATTTTTTAAAAATAAATGATTATAAAGAAGCGATTATAAAATTAATATCCCAAAAAAAACCAAATTTTTCTAATTTTAAATATTTTGAATTTGATCTTAAGGAAATTTTAGATTATGATTTTAAAATAAATAGATTCAATCATCAATCATATCTTGGAATATTAAATTATAAGTTTTTCAAGAGATTAAAAGAAAAAAGATTTAAAATTGAAAAAATTATTTCATGGTTTGAAAATCAACCAAATGATAAAGGTTTTGCACTTGGAACTAATAATTTTTTTCCAAAATCTAAATTTATTGGTTTTCAGAACTTCAATGTTTCTTATGATTATTTTCATTATTTCTCACCAACTAGAATTGAAAATAAATTGAAATTAGTTCCAAATATTATTTATACTATTTCAAAATATAATATTGATAAAGTGAAACAATTTGACAATACACTAGATGTTAGAAAAGGACCTGCCGTTAGATTTTCACACATTCATAAAAAATTACATAAAATTCAAAATAAAAATAAAATTATTTTTATTTGCTTACCATTTCATGAACAATTGTCAAGAAATATTTTATCTATATGTTCTACAGCTATAAGCATTAAAAAAATAAAAATTTATATTAAACCTCATCCATCATCACATAATTCAAAAAAAATATGTAGTAATTTTAAGAGTTTAATGCAAAAATCCAAACTGGTTGAGGGTCATTTGTCATCATATTTTAATGAGATTGATATTTTTATCAGTGCAGGTGCTTCACCATGTCTTGAATCTATTTGCTATGGTATTCCAACAATTATAATTGGATCATCAACTGATTTAGATCAAAACCCTATTAACAATAAAATCACAGACAAACTATGGAAAATTTGTTATGACAGTAACGAATTTAACTTAGCTTTGAATGAATATATAAATTACAATGATACAACATTAAATGAACTGAGTTTAATTGGTCAAGATTTAAAAGAAAATTTATTTTGTAAACCTACAAGTCAACAAATTGAAAATTTAATCTTTAAATAATAATAAATGAATATAACAGTTATTGGAACAGGATATGTTGGATTGGTTACTGGAACTTGTTTGTCAGATTATGGTAATAAAGTTAGGTGTATAGATGTTGATAAGGATAAAATTAAAAGTCTTAATAAAGGTGTTGTAACTATATATGAACCAGGTCTTGAGAAAATTTTTAAAAAAAATCTCAATAATGGAAACTTATTCTTTAGAGATAAATTAGATGATAGTATAAATGACTCAGATTTAATTTTTCTAGCTTTACCTACACCATCTAATGAAGACGGATCTGCTGATTTAAAGTATGTTATTGAAGTTGCTGAAAAGCTTTCAACTATAATCAATTCATACAAAATTATTATAAATAAGAGTACAGTTCCCGTTGGAACAACAAAAAAAGTATCCGATATATTTAAAAGAAATTCAGAAATAGATATTGACGTAATTAGCAACCCAGAATTTTTACGTGAGGGTGTGGCAGTAAAAGATTTTATGAATCCTAAAAGGATTATAATTGGGTCTAAATCAGAAAAAGCTAAAAATGTTATGAATAAATTATACAAGCCTTTCACAAACAAAGGATCAAAAATTTATTTTATGAATGAAGAATCATCTGAATTGACAAAATATGCTGCTAATTCATTTCTTGCCACAAAAATTTCATTTATGAACGAAATTTCACAGATTTGTGAAATATCCCCTGCAAATATTGAAGATATTAAATTAGGATTAGGATCAGATTCAAGAATAGGTAAAAGATTTTTAAATGCGGGAATTGGTTATGGTGGAAGTTGTTTACCGAAAGATGTTAAAGCATTAATTAGTTTCAGCGATAAGATTAACTATGACTTCAAAATTTTAAAATCGGTTGAAAAAATTAATGAATTACAAAAAGTACATATAATTTCTAAAATCCAAAAATTCTTTAATAATGATATTGAGGGTAAACACTTTGGGATTTGGGGTTTGGCATTTAAACCAGAAACAGATGATATTAGAGAAGCACCATCTCTAGAAATTATAAAAAATTTACTTGAATTAAATTCTGAAATTACTGCCTATGATCCAGTTGCTTCTTCACCTGTTAAAAAAATTCTAGGAAA
>CEQX01093180.1_pt1 | contig 19178 bp, 20 predicted proteins | sample 356261 | NCBI WGS metagenome assembly CEQX01 (sample SAMEA2621076, study PRJEB7988) | marine metagenome | isolation source: saline water (ENVO:00002010), including | reverse complement strand
GATGATAAAAAAGCAGCGGTAGCTGCTGCTATTGCCCGCGCTAAAGCTAAAAAAGCGGCGCAAGCTGAGCAAAGTGCAGAGCCACAAAACGATGAAGCCGCCCCGCCCGCTGATGACAAAAAAGCAGCGGTAGCTGCTGCTATCGCGCGTGCTAAAGCTAAAAAAGCCGCTAAAGCGGCTGCGCAAGCCCAGCAATCAGATGAACCAAGTGCTGCTGAGCAAACAGGTGAAGTTGAGCCTGAAAACTCACAAACACGCTCTCCTGCTGATGACAAAAAAGCGGCCGTAGCTGCTGCTATTGCCCGCGCTAAAGCTAAAAAAGCCGCTAAAGAAGCAGAGCAATCAGCAGCAAGTGAACACAGCACACCTGAACACAGCAATGAGCCACAAACCAGCAGCGGTTCAGACTCTGAGCAAACGGCCTCTGAGCAAACTGCAGCAGAGAAGAAAAAAGCCGCCGTGGCCGCCGCAATAGCGCGCGCCAAAGCTAAAAAGTTACAAAAAGAAGGAAATGATCAGTCATGAAATTAACCATGGCCAGTTCGCCGCACAACCATAGCCATAAGTCGTTAACGCGATTAATGCTAACCGTAATTGCTGCGTGTATTCCTGGGCTAATAGCGCAAGTGGTATTTTTTGGGACTGGCGTACTTATTCAGTTAATACTGGCACTTGTTGCTGTAAGCGTATTTGAAGCAGCCATTATGTTAATGCGTAAACGCCCTGTTTGGCCTGCATTGAGTGATGGTAGTGCTTGGCTTACTGGTGTGCTGTTAGCACTGAGTATTCCGCCGCTGGCGCCTTGGTGGGTCATTATTATTGGCTGTTTATTTGCCATTGTGATTGTAAAGCAACTTTATGGTGGGCTTGGCTTTAACTTATTTAACCCAGCAATGGCCGCATACGTACTACTTTTAGTCTCGTTTCCGGTGCAAATGACCGCTTGGTTACCCGTTACCGATTTACTTAACGCCCCAATTGGCTTTATTGACCAATTACGCCTTATATTTACCGATTTTACCGCTCTGGGCTTTAGTGTCGATCAAGTCCGTGCCGGCGTTGATGGCCTCACCATGGCCACCCCGCTTGATACAGTTAAAACCGATGTAGCACATGGTCTAACCGTTAGCGAAAGTATGCAAAAACCGATTTTTTCTCAATGGGCTGGGCTTGGTTGGCTATGGGTTAACCTAGGCTTTTTAGCCGGTGGTTTATACCTTTTAAAAGCTAAAATTATAAACTGGCATATTCCAGTAAGCTTTATAGGCTCACTAGCGCTGTGCAGTGCCATTGGCTATATTGCCGCACCGGGTACCGAGCCGGGTATGGTATTTCACCTATTAAGTGGCGCAACCATGATGGGCGCATTTTTTATCGCCACCGATCCTGTTTCGGCTGCAACTACCAATAAAGGGCGCTTAATTTATGGCGCATTAATTGGCTTGTTGGTGTATTTAATTCGCACCTTTGGTGGCTTCCCTGATGCGGTAGCCTTTAGTGTATTATTAATTAATATTGCTGTACCGCTGATTGATTACTACACCCAACCACGCACTTATGGCCACGGAGCAGTAAAATGATTATTTCATCAATGGCTAAAAATGGCGCGATATTAACAGCCTTTGCACTGATAACAACAGGCTTAGTTGCCTCAATTGATGCCTTTACCGCCGATAAAATTGCCGAGCAAGAACGCTTGCAACTAACCTCACAATTACAAGAGGTATTAAACCCAAGCAGCTACGATAATCAGCTCAATACAAATTGCGTAATTATGAGCGACGAACAACTTGGTCCTTACCCCGAGCAAGTTATTTACCGCGCTTATAAAAATCAGCAACCTGTTGCACTTGTAATAAGACACATAACACCTAGTGGTTACAGTGGCGATATTAACTTATTAACCGCCGTACTTGCTGATGGCACCATTGCCGGCGTTCGCACTACTAAGCACGAAGAAACGCCCGGCTTAGGCGACAAAGTAGAAGTTAAAAAGTCGCTATGGATCACTACATTTAACGATTTAACGGTTCAAAGTGAAGACGATGCCCGTTGGGCGGTAAAAAAAGATGGTGGCCAGTTTGACCAATTTACCGGTGCAACAATTACCCCTCGCGCCGTGGTAGGCTCGGTAAAAAATGCCGTATTATTTGCAAAAACTAACTTTGACGCCATTTTTAAACAGCCTAATGCTTGCCAAGAGGTAACACAATGAGTGAGTTAAAAACCTTATACAAAGAAGGCGTATGGGCTAATAACCCCGCGCTAGTCCAGCTACTCGGTTTATGCCCGCTTTTAGCTGTTACATCAACTGTAACCAACGCGCTTGGCCTAGGCTTAGCCACTTTATTAGTTTTAGTAGGCTCTAATATTACTGTTTCAGTTGTGCGTAATTGGGTGCCTAAAGACATTCGTATTCCGGTATTTGTAATGATTATTGCAGGCTTTGTGACCATAGTTCAGCTACTTATGAATGCGTACACCTTTGGCTTGTATCAATCATTAGGCATATTTATTCCACTAATAGTAACTAACTGCGCCATTATTGGCCGTGCAGAGGCGTATGCTTCTAAAAATCCTGTTCACCTGTCTGCATTCGATGGCCTAATGATGGGCTTAGGCTTTATGGCCGTACTGTTAGTGCTAGGTGCAATGCGCGAACTGATAGGCCAAGGTACATTATTTGATGGAGCCGATTTGCTTCTAGGGCCATGGGCACAAAGCCTACGCTTGGAAATATTTAGTTTCGATAGCCAGTTTTTACTTGCTATTTTACCACCCGGCGCCTTTTTAGGGCTTGGGCTGCTAATAGCAGCAAAAAATGTTATTGACGCACAAATAAAATCAAAACAAGTAACGCCGCCAGAAGCCGAAAAAGGCCCACGCGCACGTGTTACTAGCTTAACTTAAGGGGAAAACGCATTAACGCTATTAGCTAATGCGTTTTAAGTTGCATGAATAAAGAAAAACGTCACCAAATACTCTCGCGCTTGCGCGAGCAAAACCCGCATCCAGAAACCGAGCTTGAATATTCAAGCCCATTTGAGCTACTAGTAGCCGTTACGCTCTCTGCACAAGCCACCGATGTAGGGGTAAATAAAGCCACCCGTAAATTATTTCCGGTTGCTAATACGCCACAAGCCATTTTAGATATTGGCCACGATGCGCTTCGCGATTATATAAAAACCATTGGCTTATTTAATTCAAAAGCCGCAAACGTGTACAAAATGTGCCAAATATTGGTTGATCAACATAACGGCATTGTTCCCGAGAACCGCGAAGCTCTAGAAGCCCTACCCGGTGTTGGCCGAAAAACCGCAAATGTAGTGCTCAACACAGCCTTCGGCTGGCTAAAGGATAACGAAGGTAGATACTTCTTAGCGGTTGATACTCACATCCAACGCCTTGCAAACCGCACTGGTTATGCTAAAGGAAAGACTGTAGAGCAAACAGAACAAGACATCATTAAAAAAACACCTAATAAGACTGAGTTCATGTTTAACTTGCACCACTGGTTTATCCTTCATGGTAGATACGTTTGTACTGCGCGTAAGCCTAAGTGTGGTTCATGCATCATCGAAGATCTTTGTGAATTTAAAGAGAAGACCGAAGGATAAAAATTGACCACATTACACCATGCCGATGCAATTAGAGTAAAAGCCAACTCAGCCCTAGACCCTAAAATTAAAGGCAACTTGGGGCAGTTCTTCACTAGCGCTCCTATCTGCTTATACATGGCATCACTATTTGATAATATTGGGCGTGACGTAAAGCTATTAGATCCTGGTTGTGGTTCTGGTTCATTGTCAGCCGCATTTACCGATGAAGCTATCGCACGAGGGCAAACAGAGTCATTGTCACTGAATACATTTGATGTTGAGGAACGTGTAGTTCCATACATTAATGAAACCCTCTCCATTTGCTCCTCAGAAGCGCTGAGAAAGGATTTAAACCTAACCACCAGCTTTACCCTTTCTGATTTTGTAATAACCTCAGGAGAAGCCTCAGGGCTCTTTGGCGAAGATGCAAAGTACACTCACTGCATCATGAACCCTCCCTACAAGAAGATTGCAACAAAGAGCGAGCATAGACTAGCCCTCAGAGCTGCTGGTGTAGAAACCGTAAACCTGTACACAGGCTTCCTCGCTCTAGCAATACAGCAATTAGTTGAAGGAGGTGAATTAGTAGCTATTGTTCCTCGCTCATTTTGTAACGGCCCATATTACAAACCATTCCGAGAGCTTATGCTCAAAGAGACCGCATTAAGACATATTCATATATTCGACAGCCGGAGCAATGCATTCAGCGACGACGAGGTTTTACAAGAAAACATTATTATCCACCTTGTGAAAGGAGAGCAACAAGAGAGCGTGACGATCACGTCTAGCCCTGTAGCTGATTTCCACATAGACGTAGACAGTAATACTGTCTCAGCATCTGATATGACGACTCGCACTGTAGCTTTTGAAAGTATTGTAAACCCACAAGATAAAGACAGGTTTATTCATATCGCCGCTAACCAGCGAGACCAAGCAATAATTGATCGCCTAGGGTTATTCACTACGTCTCTTGATGAATTGGAGGTCAAAGTAAGCACAGGCCCTGTAGTTGATTTCAGATTGAAGGATGACCTCAGGCAGGAAATAGAAGAAGGTGCTGTGCCACTTATATACCCTGTTCATTTAAATGGAGGCATCGACTGGCCTAAGAAGTCGAAAAAGCCTAACGCTATAAATATCTCAGACAAATCTCGTCCATGGCTGTGGAAGCATGAAGGTCACTTCGTCATCGTTCGTCGCTTTAGCTCTAAAGAAGAGAAACGACGCATAGTTGCCACACCATATGATTCTTCATTGCCAGGAGATTTAATTGGGTTCGAGAATAAGTTGAACGTCTTCCACGCTCAGAAAGAGGGCCTAGATAGAGAGCTTGCATTAGGGCTCTACGTTTACTTGAACTCAACTTTACTGGACAAATACTACCGCCTTTTCGGTGGTCATACACAGGTGAACGCAACAGATTTACGAAATATTCACTACCCTACAGTCGAGTCACTTCGTCATATTGGAGGCCAAGTAACACACTCAGACTTAAGTCAAAAACAAATTGATGATTTATTAGACAAGGAGTTCTATAGCATGACAGGCAATAACAATAATAACCCACTAAAAACACAAGAAAAAGTTGAGCAAGCCATTGAAATAATTACCTTGTTAGGTATGCCTCCAGCTCAACAGAATGAGCGTTCTGCTCTAACATTCCTTGCGCTGTTGAATCTGCATCCAGAAGGTTCTTGGCAAGAGCTGGAGAAACCTATGCTTGGGGTTACCCCAATAATGAGCTGGGCTAAAGATGTGTTCGGCAAGGAATATGCTCCTAACACACGTGAAACTTTCCGTAGACAAACTCTTCACCAATTTGTTGATGGAGGGTTAACTTTATACAACCCTGATAAGCCAGACCGTCCTGTAAACTCACCTAAAGCTTGCTATCAAATCGCCCCTGAGCTGTTTGAAGTGCTATCTACTTACGGCACTGAGCAATGGGAATCCTCTGTTAAAGGCTGGCTCTCAAAGCGAAACACATTAGTAGCTCAGTATGCCGCCGCGCGTGAGATGGAAATGATTCCTCTGACGCTAGATGATGGTACTAAAATTAAGCTTAGCCCAGGTGATCATAGCCAGCTTATCCATGACATCGTAGTCGAGTTTGGCCCACGTTTTGCTCCTGGCGCAGAGGTTATATACTTAGGGGATACGGGTGCCAAGGAAGACTTTTTCAAGAAAGAACGCCTAGCGGAATTGGGGGTCACTGTAGACCGTAAAGGAAAATTACCAGATGTTGTTCTTTATTGGCCCCAAAAGGACTGGCTTTTACTTATTGAATCTGTAACCTCACACGGCCCTGTTGATGGGAAGCGTCATAGTGAACTACGTGAACTATTCAAGCATTCAAAGCCTGGCATTGTGTATGTCACAGCCTTCCCTGATAGAAAAGCGATGGGAAGATATCTTGCTGACATAAGCTGGGAAACAGAGGTTTGGGTAGCTGAGGCTCCCACTCATATGATCCACTTTAACGGTGATCGCTTCCTTGGCCCTCATGAATAAACGTCAAAGCACTTCTGAGCAATCATTGAATTAGTGTGAAAAATAGCCTCCCTAGAACAGAAGGGGCTGAGAATGGAATGCACCGTTCCTAAAATAGGACAGGTGCATTCTAGATACATTCGTCTATGAATTACTTTTGAATTCAGCCTGCAACCGTTTAACCGTTGAAAGCGACACACCAAGCATTTCGGAAACTTGAAGAAGCGTGTGACTTTTTCTTAGCTCCACTACCTTCGCTGGTGTTGCCTTAGGCGGCCTACCACATGATCTGCCTTCTGCTTTCGCTCTTGTGACTCCTTCTTTCACGCGCTCCCGAATTCTACTTCGTTCAAATTCCGCAAATGCGCTAAACATTTGAAGCATCAGCTTTCCCTCGGCAGTCGATAAGTCCTTCGTTGGTAAATCTAAGCAGTGAACCTTTACTCCTTTGTTAATTAACATTTCAATTGTATGCTGTACATCTATGTTGTCCCTACCAAGCCTATCTAGCTTTAATACCACAAGGGTATCTCCATCGTAGAGTTTGTGTTTATACATATCTCGAAACCCTTTTCGCTGCATCGCGCACACGGCTCCAGACACTCTCTCACTTACAACAAAATGCTCATTTACTTCGTAGCCGTTATTTTTAAAGGCTAGCACTTGATTATCAACCGTTTGCTCTGTAGTAGAAACTCGACAATAAAAAAATGTTCTTTGACTCATACCTCAAACCCGTAGCTCAAAACCCCCCTCACAATATCAGGCCAGGCTCAAAATCCAAACCCCCTATTTTTGAGCCCCCCTTTTACCGGCTCAATTTAGTAGGCCCAAAACCTAATGGTTTTGGGCCACTAGACCATCATTTCGTTGGAGGTGTTTAATTAGTCTTATTACCAAGGCTATTAAAGTCATCTTGGGTAAAAGCAGTAAACCGACTACAGAATTGTTCAATAACCTGAGTCGTCATTGCTTCAAATATAACGGCGCTGACAACATCGCCTTTTTCTAAAACGTTTCCATACATATCTAATAGGGCAAGCTGCTGCCCTTCCTCTAATAGTAAGCTTTGGTTGGTTGCTTTAATGGGGATCATAAAATTCTCGTGCCTCAATAAAAGAAACACTCGCCTCTTTGCGGTGTTTGCTAGTTGTTCATCAATTGGTTAATCAATGGGACACTCCATTAGGTATCGGACCAGACATGTATAATTACTATGTTTGGATTTTCCTATCTAACGGGCTTTAGGGTTACACGGGCGAAGGGGCCAAGTATTGGGCAATGTCTGATGGGCTCCCCTAAAGACGTCGGCATATTAAATCCAAATAGCTTATGCTGCAAGCCTTTTAAGAGCAAAAACAGCTAGTTGCTCGACAAACACACAGGGTTGTACAACGATTTCTAAGGCTAATATCCAAGGGTTATATGAGGAGTTTAGGGGCTATCGTAAAAAATTCATTAAAGTCATCTCTAAAAATCGACTGCACAGTTGGTTCACCCTTTAAATACAGGGCTAACTTCGAGACTTATAAGCTGAGTCCAAGTAAAGTAACGCAGTCTCACCCAACGGGCAGACCACGGTTAATGAGCTTTTTTCCTCTGCGCCGCAGTAGCCTAGTTTTTCGTAATGAAACAACGCCTTTATAAGTGACTGTGCTGCCTGATATCCTTTAAAGCCTTGAAGGCTCTACAATAGTTGCATATAGAGACTATGATACACATCAAGCAATCACTTAAATCAACGCTAAAGCCCCCAAATCCCCTGCCCCATAAGTAAATTGCCAATGCGTTGACTTAGTCAACAGTTACAAGTTTACATATGTACAAGGGCTAGAATACACACCATAAGTACTACCCCCCTTAACTCTTGCTCAGAGCCGCTAAGTGGCACCAATATATAGCCCCCTTCTTATAATGAATTGAGCCTCTTACTCAGCGTGCTGCTCTTATGGGAGCCCATCATAAACATAAAAAAGAGCTAGATACTAAGCCCCTGTCCTAAATGTGTGAATCGAGTATTAACATTGGATTAGGAACAAACAATCAGCGGTTTGCAGCACAGATTGCTGCGCCTATTCTACTCATGTATCAGTGTACATGTACTTTCCATGTGATGGCGTTCATGTCTATTGTAGATGGAACGATAATAGCTACTTCCTATAAACTTAAATGAGCTATGTCGCCTTTAAATTCATTGAAGCTTCTGTACGTCAGCCTGTCTCGGTGCCTGTTGATTGTGAACACGTTCCCAGCTCGCAAGTGTTGTTCTATGCTTTGTAATTGAAAGCCAGTCCAAGGAAGTGAGCCGCTCTTTTTAATGGAGTTTGGGGGCCTAAGCTTGCTAGAGTCATACTCATTCGCATTTTTGCATTTACGCGAGGAGTCCTTACTAGCCTCTTTCGTAGCATATGACAAATGGTACAATAGACTCCAGTATAATGAAGGGTCTTTCCTATCAAGCCGCCATGACGTGCCTTCTAAGTAGAACAGAGCGAAGTTAAACCTACTTGCAATCAGTCTTAGCTTCTTAGAGAGCCAGTAAGCACTTTGAATTTGACTACCATCAACCAATAGCCACAAGTGATAGTGCGGGTATTCCCCATCTTTAGAGAACTCCCTCACCCAAAAAAATCCCAGCCTAGTGATCTTAATTAATCTTCGCCCAGGCTTCACTCCCTTTGCTAGCTGTTCTTGTTTAAGTTCCCGACCATAAGCCGACCTTAGATAGACCCTAAAGGCCCTCATCATCTCCGACATCAATGTATTGTTACCAGCATTAATAAGCTCTAAACATTGCTGGTAGCGCTCGCAGTTATCGGATGCCTCAGTCATAAAGTTAACCGTTAATGGGACTGCCAGAACCTTCCTATTATGCTCTAGCATGAGGTCTACTTGTCGTTTGCATCTACTAAACATCCTCTCATAACAACCAGAGTCTTTAATAGCGTTTATATGACTTGGAACACCATCAATTAGTACCCAACCTTCTCTTAATACTTTTCTTTTACTCACCACTGCTTAACACCCATTAGGATAATAATATATACCTAGCAACAGTTGCATTCGATGGGCTAATAGTCATTGTTCATAATGAACTGCTATGTAGAGTAATACAGAAGGGTAATGTCCTGTATGCCACCAAAAAAAGTCATGACAATCTGTTGCTTTAATTTTGGTGCAGCATTCTTAATCAGCCCCCTTAAATAGTCAAGGCAAATCAGCAAAAAACCTTTTAAAATCATCGTTGTACAACGATTTTGGAAGGGTTCATTGTACAACGATTGTTATCAAAGAGTAGTAAGCTTTATAAGGTTTCTAACCATAAACCGTATTTAAACTCACGCCTTTCACAAGCTCACCTGTTTTTTTATTCATCCTTATCAATCGCTTCTTACCATTGTAGAACTCGCAAGTAAGATCTATACATTCCCCACTGTTTCCACCGAATGACTCTATGAATGAGGCAAGGCCTTTCTCTTGCTTTAGCTGAACGTCAACCTGTAAAGTAATAGACTTAAAAGTGTCTTTGACTAACTGACGAATATGTAGTCTTTCTTCACCTGATAGCACACGTAAATCCTTAGTTAAATTCAGCCAGCGCTCTGTAACTTCGTCACGATGGGTGTTCTTACTTTTAAGCTCATCATTGTGTAAGGCCTGTATTGCATCACTAACCTCCTGCTCCTCGCTTTCTAGAGCTTTGATTTTGTCCAATATGGCCTTTGCAGGGTTCTTATCTTCTATGATAAAGGTTAGGAGTTTTTCAATTTGCTGCTTTAGTTCAACTAACCTTGCTTCATGCTTAGCCTTCTCTATTAAGATTGACTGTTCATTGTCTGATTCCAACAAAATCCTCCTTAAATTCACATTATCTTGACAGAAGAGCACTATGGCTTTTTCGATTAACTCTATCTGTACTGTGGCTTTCATTGTACAGTTGTTATTACGCCGCGCTTCAACGCAACCATAGCGCTTATGACTGCTTTTAACTTCGTCAAGGAACTTATTCCGATACACAACGTGCGCACCCACAGATTTGCCGCACGTCCCACATTTGAAAATACCAATTCCCGCTAATATACCTACGAACTTTTGTGAGTGCTTAGTCGCTCCTCGCTTCTTCGAGTCCTGAATCAATAGATCAAACCGCTCTTTAGTGATTAACGAGGGATAATAATCACTAAGAACATAGTCAGTACCCCCAACAGTGACGTTCAATTCACCTAATAGGGTTCTCCTTTTCACTTCCTTATATACATTAGCACCAGTGTGATGAACAGTTCCCTTACCGAACTCCTTATTCAGCAATTCGGCTATTTTAATCCCACCATAGCCTTTCTCAAAAAGTGCGATTTTACGTAACATAATAGCCTTCTCATGGGGCTTGAGTTTAAATGCTTTTGCCTCTGCGTCCCACTCGACCCAACTAGGGGCTTTACCACACTTCACTCGAAAGCCTCGTTTACCATCTAGCCAGTCTACACATTGCTTCACTAATGCAGCTCTCACACGCAATGACTTAGTCTCACTCTCTTCGTTTGCCCTAATCAACACTAGAACGATATAAATTAAGTCCATCGGGTTCTGTTTAATCGTCTGTTTATTGAACTCCTTGCGATCTACAGCGGTTATCACTGTTATCCCTGCGTTGATTATTTTGGCCATGATCCCCTGGCTCTCTAAAGGCTCAGCTCTCGAAATTCGGTCTAAACTTTCAATTACTAAAACTGATCCCGATGGGACCTTCCCCTGTTCAATCGCGTCCAGAAATACACCTAAAGCACCTCGGGTTATATTAGCCTGATGGTACGCACTCAGCCCCATATCTCGCATAGTTAGAGACTCGTCTAACTCTAAGCCCTTATCTCTAGCGACTTCCTTGGCGTAATTTAATTGCCTATTAAGTGACTGTCCCTTCGCTTGGTCAACGGTGGAAAATCGAATGTAGCTGTACAGTAGAGGTTTTTGAAATGAAGTGTTTGCCATGTGGAATAGGTAGGTTGTCTAATTTCGGCGCAGTATATAGTAAGCCTAAGCACCCATCTACTACAATTATCTTTTGGCTGGCCGACCATTGCCGTAGACACGCATATTTTTCGTGTTTCAAACCGCACCAAATTTGCTATGGGTAAAGATGTAGTCGCTGTAGAACAAAAGCTTGAAAAGGTTGTCCCTAAAGAATTTAAAGTAGACGTACACCACTGGTTAATACTACACGGACGCTACACCTGCGTAGCACGCAAGCCTAAATGCGGCAGCTGTATTATTGAAGACTTGTGTGAGTTTAAAGAAAAAACAGAATAACCTCGAATAACTCTATTTTGGGTATTTTGAAAGTTAGACAGCTAATTAATTAGCTGTCTGTCGAGTCTATATTATTTATAAATTGCGCCATATTAACTAAACGCTCACCGACAATAAATGCAATGGTGCGTTTAACCCAAGGCGCTTTAATATTTGTGTAGTTTAGTTTAGCTAATACGCAGCTTGTAATTATTAAAAGTAGAAGCGATGACACGCTGTAAAACCAAACCATGTGTTGCTCTAGGTGTGCATACAAGTCAATTTCAAATAGCTCGTCAAAGCCAATAAAAACATAAGCCATATAAAAAGGAGCTGACATAAGCAACAACTTAGTTAGTTGTAATTTATGTGAGCAAAGGCGGTAAACGTCTTTTTGAAGTTGGCTAATTGGCTTTGCATAATCAACTTTAGCAATATGCACTATTTGGCCGATATTACCTGCAAGGCCAGCAATGGAAAATACACTCAGTATCAACGCAGATATTGAAGGCGCTGAAACACTAAAGTTATTTGCAATATACTGCCCCAATAAAACAATAATAAAAAAGAAGGCTGCGCTTTCAATAATACGTGCCCACTTCATAGTATTAAGCTCTTTCATTTGTTTATTCACTTTTGTTTCGCTCAGCAGTGATTGGTTTATTGTAATGGCCGATTCGTTAACACTATTTTGCTGCTGCCATGTGTTTTTAAAATTATCTAAATTCATTTTAAGCCCCTTGTTTTTCAAATTGATTTTTTAGTGTTTCTTTAATTCGGCCAATTCGCGTAGCGACGTTGGTTTTACTTATGCCTAAACTCGTCGCTATGCTTTGATGGGATTCGCCTTCTAAATACAGCAATACTATGGCTTTATTTAACTTATCGAGCTTTGCTATAAATTCATAAAGCTGCTTAACCTCTTCGCTTTTATCATTGTGCGCTGAGAGGTCGGCTATGTGCACAATGCACTGCTCACTTTCATTGGCTTTCTCTTCTCGTTTACTGTCTTTGCGGTAATAGGAAATCGCCACATTCAGTGCTATTCGGTACATCCACGTAGAAAACTTATAGTCTTTGTCGTAATTATCATAAGCAAGCCACATGGTGGTGAGTATTTCTTGCGCTAGGTCTTGCCTGTCGTGTTGGTTTTGACAGTAAGAGTTTACAACTTTATAAATAATGCCTTTATGCTGCTCCATTGTTTGAGTAAACAGTGCTTTTTTATTGGTGTTCATTTACGCATAAATCCATCATCTAAATTAATCTCATCACGTAGTTGGCTCATCACAGTTTCATTGTGTTTAATTTCTAATGCATCTGTTTTTAAAAGTAATAAAGTGCGGCGCTTTGGCTAATGCAACATAGCCTGTACACATTTATATAAACATTTTAGCTGCACGATAGTACTCACATAATCGCCTTATCTAGTTATTCGCAGTATCGCTGAAATAATCACAATTATTATTAAAATAAATTATAAACAAAAACTACGAAGTGATTCTTAATTACCTTCATTATCAATACCAATTAACTTTGTTATCTTCTCATTCGTCAACTCAAGACAATGTAGATTAATTCGGAAGAAATGTATCTTCCTATACTGTGGAGAATATTATGTTTAAGAATTTTGGTTGGATCGTTGAAGCAAAACTTAAAAAAGGCGAATTAGAAAACTTTAAAGCGGTGATGAATTCGCAAGTTAACCGCGCATTGACTGAAGAAGGTACGCTTAATTACCAATACTATTTGTCTGATGATGGCGATGTTTTAGTTTACGAGCGATTTGCTGATGCACACGCTTCACACGAACACATTGAAAACTGGGATGCACATGCTGAACGCTGGATAGCCGCTGCTGAGCCAACTCGTATGCTTCATCTTGGCGATTTACCTGATGATGTACGAGAGCGTCACGCTGCGCTATCACCAACATGGCTAAAACCATTAGGTGGCTTTGCTCGAGAAGTAGATGAAACAAGCATGATTAACACTGACAATGGCACAACCTTCGAAAATTTTGGTTGGATTGTTGAAGCTAAACTAAACGAAGGCCAACTTGAAGCATTCAAGGCGGTAATGAATTCGCAAGTAGAAAGAGCTAAAACAGAGCCTGGCACTTTAAACTATCAATACTACCTATCTGATGAAGGTGACGTATTGGTTTATGAGCGCTTTCGTGATTTAGAGTCATCCTTCACTCATATTGAAAATTGGAACGACCATGCCGAGCAGTGGATTAAAGCAGCAACCCCAACACGTATGGTCCATCTAGGTGACTTACCTCAAGAGTTACGAGATATGCATGCTGCACTTTCGCCACTATTACTAAAACCATTGGGTGGTTTTGCTAAATAACTAGTAGCTCCAAATGCCGGTTTTTATATCGATTATGATTACCGGCCATGTTTTAAACATCCATTGCCATTTAAAGGGATACTATGAATATTTCAAAAAAATACTTAAAAATAGTAAGTTTACTGCTTATTTCAGGTGCTCTTTTTGCCTGTACGCAAACGCCACCTGCACAACAAACTTATTCACTACAAAATTTACCTGCGCAGTTTAATTCTCCTGCCAGCTTTGCACTTGATGCTAATAACAATATTTTATTTACTTCACCAAATTTACATAATCAAACACTTATCGAAAAAGGGGTCATACAAAATGCCCAAGCGCCAACGATTGGCCTAATTGGTGAAAACGATCGCGTATCAGTATGGTATACATTTAAGCCCCGCGATCTTGAACCAACCAGCGGAGTAGTTACGCCTATGGGTATTGCTATGGGGCCAGATGGCAACATTTACGTAGTCGATATGCAATTATGGTTTGGTGGCGAATCGCGTTTATTACGCGTTAATGTACAAAACCCTTTAGCAACCACTGTTGATGTTGTTGCTAAAGGGTTTTCTTTTCCTAATGCCATAGCGTGGCACGGTAACGACTTATTCATCTCAGATACAGTGCTTGCAACTGAAGAAGGCAGCTCGACCACCAGCGGTGTGTACAAAGTAAGTTTAGAGGAATTAGACCCAAAAAATCCATTACAGATCGCTGCGTATAAAGGAAAAGATAATTTTGACGCACATTTATTTGAAGTCTTTTACTCAGATGGAAGCCTAGGTTTTGGTGCCAATGGTTTAGCTGTTGATGAGCTTGGTAACTTATATACCGGTATTATGGAAGAAGGGACGGTGTATAAAACCACCATTAGTAAAAATGGCACTAAACAATCAACCACGCTATTTAGTGAAGGCTTGATTGCAAGTGACGGTATTCAGTGGAGTGAAGACTCTCAAGCTTTATATATTACTGACTTATTTGACAATGCTGCTTATAGTATTGATGTAAATGGTAAAACAACTTTACTGACAAAAAATAAAGACAGCGACGGTACAAATAATGAGTTAGATGGACCTGGAGAAGCGATTGTTAGAGGCAATAACGTGTATATTACAAATTTTGATGCAGTGTTTGATGCACCAAACATGGCCAACACGCAAGCTGACGCACCGTTTACTATATCAACAGTGTCTTTAAAATAATGATGCACTCAAAACGGTCAGCGCTCACTGACCTTTTTGACTCTCCAATACTTTATCCCAATAAGGCGGGCTGCCATAGCTGGCTGAAAAAAAGTCGATAAATGCCCGCACCTTTGGGGCCACTAATTTTGAAGACGGGTAAACCGCCCATATAGAAGCATGAGACTCTAACGGGTAATCCCTTAGAATTTGTACTAATTGACCTGCTTTTAATTGCTCATAGGCAATCCAAGTAGAGCACATGATTACCCCCATGCCATTAATGCCCGCATTGCGCACCGCCTCTCCATTATCTGAGGCAAAGCTCCCTTTGGTTTTAACCGTCTTTGACCCACTAGGCGTTTTAAAATGCCAATGCTCATTGCCTATTAAATTAATACAGTTATGTTGTAAAAGCGCTTCGGGATTGGTAGGTATACCATGCTTGTTAAGGTAATCTGGTGATGCACATATAATTCTGTTGTCAGTTGCGAGCTTCCTTGCGACTAATGTAGAGTCTTTAAGCTCTGCGTTACGAATAGCAATGTCAAACCCACCTTCAACCATATCTACTATTGTATCGCTAAGGCGAAGCTCTACGGTTAAATCAGGGTAAAGATCCATAAACTTATTTAGCGCAGGAATGAGATGAATATGACCAAAAGAAACAGGGGCTGTTATTCTCAATTTACCTGCTATTTTTGCTCTTTCGCTTTTTACAGACGTTAGTGCGATATCAGCAGTAACAAGCACATCCTTTGCGTGGGGCAGAAACTCTTTCCCTTCATCAGTAAGCGATACTTTTCGTGTAGTTCTGTGTATTAGCCGAACTCCAATACTCTCTTCTAATTTATTAAGGTGAGCACTTGCTACAGCCGATGACAAGCCAAGTTCAGCTCCAGCTTTTGATATATTATTAGTTGCAGCTACTCTGACAAATAAGTTTAGGTAATCGAGGTTCATCATTATTTAGTTCATAGGTAAAAGTAAACGACAGATTAGTTTCACTTTACCGCTCCTTTAAAAAACACAGAAACTAAAATTACTTTTAGTTTCTAAAATTAACAATCTTGATACTAGCTGCGTACTTTTAAATACCACCAAATTAATGGCGCGAGTATTACTATTTCAATACCCACATTTAGCCACTGTTTTGCTACCGAGCCATCTAACATAATGCCAATAAGCCTTGCAATTAATAGTCCTACGAGTAACGATGACAGTGTTGCCGCTATGCTAGCTTGCCAAGGTACAAGCTGAAAATGAAATTGCAGTAATAAGCCAAAACCAATAAATAACCCCCACCAAATTCTGCGCTCTACGGCCTTAAAAATATCATTCGGAACTGGCTTATTGCTTATCAGCTCAGGGTTGACAGCTAACACTATGCCAAAAATAATGAATACCGCACCAACAACCCTAAAAATGACTATATTATCCATGATCAATCCCTCAGGCTGGTTGTTTGATCAACTGTTTGAACAATCGATTGCTCAACAAGCTCCTGAGGTAACTCCTTTGCTTGGCTCCACTGCTTTGGCGATTGCCCATACATACGTTTAAATTCTCGGCTAAATTGTGATGAGCTAACATAGCCTACCGACATGGCCGCCGAACTTACGTTCATACCCGCTGCAATTTTCATCGCAGCGGTATTTAAGCGCATAGATTTAACAAATTGAATCGGCGACATACTGGTCGCATCCTTAAATTTTCGATGCAAAACTGCCCTACTTACGCCAATTTTTGCTGCCATATCGTCTATGGTTATGGTTTCATCTAATCGAGATGCCAAATAATCAATTGAGCGTGCTATGTCGTTTCCTACGCCAAAGGCTTGGTGCACACTACTACCTGCCTGTCCGTTTAATATGGCGTAATATAATTCTCGCAGTCGCCCTTCGCCTAAAACCGCAATATCTACAGGGTTGCCTACAAGTTGCAGCAATCGTAGTAATGAATCGGTAAATGAGCCATCCCATGCTGCGAGTGTAAGCCCTTGCGTTTTGGGGCCTGATGCGTGTTTTTTTGCACCTTGTGCAGCCATGGTAATAGATAATTCGGTCATCACTTTTGTATCTAGCGATACAATAACGCCTAGCAAGGGGTTCTCAGGTGAAGCCGTGGGTGTACCCGCTTCTACCGGCATAGACATAGGGCAGCACATATAATTATTTTCATCGTATATAAAATGCTTACCATCGAGTATGGCTTCTTTAGCGCCACTGACTATAGCAACAATACACGGCTCGTATACCGCAGGTGCACAGCGCATAGCCTGCGTTACTTTAAACAACTGAACACCTTTAATACCCGTTTCTATTAGCCCTTGGGCATAATTTTCATCGTTGTTTACATCGTTAAAAGACAGGCTATTTTGTATAAGTTGCTTAATGTGGTGTTTGCTCATTCACCCATACCCTTTAAATATAGAATAAATCCAATCTAGCACCGTAAATACACATTCTCAATGCAGCGATACAAATAGGCATATTTTAGAGAGGATATCGCCTAGTTACACCTAGTAGCGAGAGTTATATTACCTAACAAGCAATGTGGAACAATGCGCATAGCCCTGTACTGCATATTTATACTTATATTGATAGGAATTTAACTAATGAGCGCAACTAACCCATTTGGCCCTTCTGGCTGGACTCCCGACCAACTCAGTTCTTTAGTTGGTAAATGCTATCTAATAACGGGAGCAAATACAGGCGCAGGCTTTGAAGCAACCCGACTATTACTCGCTAAAGGCGCAAAAGTAGTTATGCTCAATCGTAACCCTTTAAAATCAGATGAAGCTATTGCTAAGTTAAAACAGGAGTTTGGCAATAGTACCGATGTGAGCTTTATAAAAATGGACCTAGCAGAGCTTGCATCAGTACGCCATGCAGCCAACGAGGTATTACAAGCTGTGCCACACATAGATGCACTTATTTGTAACGGCGCTATTGCGCAGGTCGCGACTCAGCAATTTACTAAAGACGGCTTTGAAAGTCAGTTAGGGGTTAACCACTATGGGCACTTTTTACTGTGTGGTTTGCTATTTAATAAAATAGAGCAATCTAGCGGGCGTATTGTCGTAGTGGCCAGTGAAGGCTACAAAATGGGGCTTAAAACGATTCAATTTGATGACATGAATTGGAATAAAAACTACCACCCAAATAAGACCTACTGCCACAGTAAACTTGCACAAATGATGTTTGCTTATGAGCTGCAAAATAAAATAGCCGCCGCCAATAAAAATGTGCAGGTGTTTGTGTGTCACCCAGGTGCAGCTAATACCTCTCTTATTGGCGATAATGTTAACTTTGCAACCCGATTTACCTGGTCACTAATAGTAAAAATGGGCTTAGCGCAATCGGCAGAGCAAGGTGCATACCCTGAGGTTATGTGTGCCACCGAGCATAACCTAAAACAACGTGCGTATTATGGCCCATCAGGAAGATGGAATTGGAGCGGCCCCGTAGGAACATGCAAACTTGAGCCGTTTGCTTTAGATCAGCCTGTACTTAGCAAATTATGGGCGGTTACTGAGCAGCACACTGCTTTTAAATGGACAATATAATTACTAATAGCGAACGTGTGTAGGGTGTAAAAGTAATGAAAAAACCATTAGTAATCGGCCTAATACTTTTCCTAACCGGCTGTAAAAGTACCAATAATCCTCCTGTGCAGTATAAACCTAATGATGAGCTGGTAGTACTTGCCCATGGATTAGGCAGAAGCGATTGGGTAATGCGATATTTTGCCCAACAGCTTAAACGTGCTCATTATAAAGTATGCAGCCTAAATTACGCCTCTTTAGGGCAAAGTGTTGAGGCTGTGTTTACGCAAACAACCACACAAATTAATGCCTGTATTGCTAACGCGAGTAAAGTACATTTTGTCGGCCACTCCCTAGGTGGCTTAGTTATTAGAGCCTACTTGCAAAATAACCCTCGGGTATTTAATGGTAATACACTTGGAAATGTCGTGTTAATTGGTACGCCTAACAAAGGCTGCGAATTAGCTAATCATTTAAATGGTTCATGGTTAATGCATATAGCCGGCGGTGTAAGCCAATCTCTAATTACAGGCAGTAAGAGTTTGGGCAACACCATAAATGAGCTGGACATTGATTTAGGCGTAATAGCCGGTACTAAAGCATCCCCCCTGACACAGCATTATTTTAAAGGTAAAAACGATGGCTTGGTGTCTGTAGAATCAGCCAAACTGAGGGCGTGTTGATTTTTGCGGATTGAAATTTGTTCAATCTAGGGGCGATTAAATCGCGGCG
>CEQX01026799.1_pt1 | contig 19240 bp, 18 predicted proteins | sample 356261 | NCBI WGS metagenome assembly CEQX01 (sample SAMEA2621076, study PRJEB7988) | marine metagenome | isolation source: saline water (ENVO:00002010), including | reverse complement strand
TTTTTTTGGCCTACCCTCGCGGGCAGGGTGGGAAACTAGGTGCGCGGAGAGAACCCTGCAAGGGAAAATCTCCGATCTCGTTCATGGCCCAGCTTCAGGGAGTCCAGCGCCCCCGGAGCTTGCACCCTGACGCTGGATCGCGAACCTTAAGAATCAAGTGCTCATGAAACTTCTCCTGCCTGCTCTCCTCACCTCCCTCTTCCTACCGCTCATACCCGTCTCCAGCGCGCAGGACGACCCGCGGTCAGCGATTGGGGCGGAAAACCCACACCTGCATGTGCGGCGCGGGCTTGTATCCCTCAAGAAGAGGCTTGAGGTGGACCGCGAGTGCCATGTCGCCTTCCTCGGAGGATCAATCACCCAGAACACTGGCGGGCACACCGCGATGGTTCCGGCGTGGTTGAGGAAAGCCTTTCCGGATGCGGAGGTCACCGTCACCAATGCCGGATTGGGGTCGACCTGTTCCACCAGCGGAGCCTTCCGGCTCAAGCCCCACATCTTCGGCAAGGAAAAGGTGGACCTTCTAGTGGTCGAGTTCGCGGTCAATGACGACCAGGACGCCGGGCACGCCAGGCGCGAATGCATCCGGGGGATGGAAGGCCTCATCCGACAAACTCAACGGGACTACCCGCAATGTGGGATCATAATGGTGCATTACGTTAATCCCGGAATGCTGGCCAAACTGACTAAGGGTGAGGTGCCAGTCTCCATCTCCGCTCATGAGGCCGTGGCCGCCCGCCACGAGGTGATCTCGGTTAACGTAGCCGCAGAAGTAGCAGCCGCCACGAAGGAGGGGCGCTACCGGTGGCAGGATTACGGAGGCACGCATCCCGGCAGTTTCGGATACCGGGTGGCCTCCAACATGATCATCGCCGCGCTCAAGGCAGGCCTGGCCAAGGAAGAGCACGGCTCGCCAGACCAGTCAGCCGCCCTGCTGGATCCTGGGAGCTATGACCAAGGTCACTTTATCTCACCTGAGAAAGCGGTATTTTCCGATGGCTGGAAACTGGGTAAGGTCGGCCGGGAACTCCTGCCTCTGGGAGGAATCCGCCCTCAGTATTCCTCCTATCAGCTCCTCCGGGGGATCCAGCCCGGGGCCAGCCTGAAGCTGGAGTTCAGTGGGCGCACGATCGGGGCCTTCCTTCTCGCCGGGCCGGATGCCGGCATCTTGGAGGCTCGGATTGATGGTGGATTGCCCACCACCCACGATCTTTTCCATCGTTTCAGTGGCGGTCTGAATTATCCCCGGAGTGTAATTTTCCGCACCGATCTTAAGCCTGGCAAACACACTCTGGAGCTTCAGCTGGCAAAAGAGAAAGACCCTCGAAGCAAGGGAACTTCCGCCTCGATTCTGTTTTTCGAGGTCAACAGATAGGAGCGCAGCCACGGCCTCGGTATCGCCTGATCATAGGGGGAGATCCCGGAAAGCTCTACCAACACTGAACCTAGCGTGTTTTCGCGTTGCTGATCAGGTCCTGCCCGCGCTAATGCTAGGGCATGCACACTAGCATCCGAACCGCCCTTTCCGTTTGTGCCGCACTTGCGGCCCTCGCCTCCTCCGCACCGGGCAAGCAACCCCCTGAGAAAGCGGTTGCCAACCTCGATATCGGAGCCGGTCTCGAGACTACTCTCTTTGCCTCCGAGCCAATGATGCTCAGTCCCTCCAGTATTGACATCGACCACCTCGGCAGGGTGTGGGTCTGCGAGGTCGTCAACTACCGGGGCCATCGCAACAAGCGTCCGGAGGGAGACCGTATTCTCGTTCTTGAAGACACCAGCGGAGATGGCAAGGCTGACAAATCCACCGTCTTCTATCAGGGTCGCGAAATCGATTCCGTTCATGGAATCTGTGTTCTGGGCAACAAGGTCATTATCTCCGCGGGAGACAACGTCTGGATCATGACTGATGAGGATGGCGACCTGAAGGCCGACAAGAAGGAAGCTCTTTTCACCAAGATCGGCGGCGCCCAGCACGATCACGGGATCCATGCCTTTTCGTTCGGCCCCGACGGGAAGCTCTACTTCAATTTCGGAAACGCCTCACGCCAACTGGCAGATGCTGAGGGCAAGATCATCACCGACAAGGCCGGCAATGAAGTAAAAGCCAGCCGCCAACCCTACCAGCAGGGAATGGCATTCCGCTGCGACCTCGATGGGTCCAACGTGGAAACCTTGGGATGGAACTTCCGCAACAACTGGGAACTGTGCGTCGACTCCTTCGGGACTGTCTGGCAGAGCGACAATGACGATGACGGAAACAAGGCGGTACGAATCAACTTCGTGATGGAGTTCGGTAACTATGGCTTCCGCGACGAATTCACCGGAAAAGGATGGCGCGACAAGCGCACCAATATCGAAAAGGAAATTCCGCTGCGCCACTGGCACCTGAATGACCCCGGTGTCATCCCCAATCTCCTCCAGACCGGACAGGGTTCTCCTACCGGCATCATCGTTTACGAGGGATCCCTTCTTCCCGAAGGTTTCCAGAATCAGGTTATCCACTGTGATGCAGGTCCCAATGTCACCAGAGCCTACCCGGTAAAAACCAATGGTGCTGGCTACTCAGCCGAGATGGTGAACATTCTCCAGGGAGCTCGCGACAAATGGTTTCGCCCCTCCGATGTCTGCGTTGCTCCTGACGGATCCCTGTTCGTTGCCGATTGGTATGACCCAGGCGTTGGAGGCCACGGCATGCGGGACCTTGATGGAGGACGAATCTTCCGGGTGGCAACGCCTGGCTCCAAATACAGCGTGCCAAAGTTTGACCTGAGCACTGCTGAAGGAGCTGCCAAGGCCCTGACAAATCCCAACGGCGAAGTACGCTACCTCGCGTGGACCGCTCTACACGAGATGGGGGCCAAGGCCGTTCCCGCACTCGAGAAACTCTGGAAAGGAGAGAACCCCCGTCACCGAGCCCGCGCGCTCTGGGCCCTTGGCAAAATGAAAGGAAAAGGCCAGAGCGTGGTCAACGCTGCCCTTGCCGACGCGGATCCTGATATCCGGATCACCGGTATTCGGCTAGCGCGCCAGCTTGAACTCGACCTGATCGATACGGTTTCGAAGGTCGTCATGGACAAATCCGCGGCAGTCCGCCGGGAAGCCAGCATTGCCCTTCGCTTCGATGGCTCCGCCAAGGCCAATGCCCTTTGGGCCGATCTGGCTCTGCAACACGACGGCGCGGACCGCTGGTATCTCGAGGCCCTCGGGATCGGGTCCGACCTGCACGCTGACGCGCGGTTTGCGGCGTGGCTTGCCAAGGCAGGCAAGAAGTGGAACTCCGACGGCGGTCGCGACATCGTATGGCGGGTCCGCTCCAAGCAAGCGCCTGCGTATCTTGCTCGAATCATCAAGGATAAATCTCTCAAGGACCACGCCTCCCCACGCTATATGCGGTCTTTCGATTTCCACCAAGGCGAGGAGAAGAACAAGGCTCTCGAGAGCCTCCTTGACCTGTAGAAATCCAGCAATCTCCTCATGCGAATCTCCCATCACTGTCTTTCTGCCCTGGTGATGGGAGCCGCGGGGTTCACCCTGCCTGCCACCGGGCAGGAGGATACATCCCGCGACGCCCTGATCGTCGAGACGATCCTGCGGATCGAAGGCTTTGACCTATCGGGCTCGACCAAGGCGCAGGGAGCAGTCAAACGCTACCTCAAAGACAACTGGGGCGGGGAACGATATCTCGACCTTATTGAGCGTTTCGATCTCAAGGAGGAAGCTCCCGGACTGCTCCGCCTCGCCCTCAAAAAATCGGAATCTCCAGCAGGGGCCGAGGCCGCAACGCTGCTCGTCAGCCTTGGAAAGGGAGCTCTTCTCGCAGAAACGCTGGAGAAGGAGGACGAGGTTGCAGCGGGACAGGCAGCAAAAGCTATTGCCCACACCGGGGATACAACCCTGATGGCAGCCCTCCCCAAGGTTCTCGCTAATCCTGACCGCCCGGTAAGCGTCCGCTCATCGGCACTTGCAGCCCTTTACGGTAAGGACCCTGAGAGTCAGTCCAAGCTCCTGGCCATGGTCAAATCCAATGAACTGGCTGAGGACCTTCGCCAGACCGCCTCGGAGATTCTCATGCTTTCCCGGAATCCTGAGATCCGGGAAGAAGCCAAAACCATCTTCTCGGTGGCAGGGGGAGATTACCCATCCATTGCTGAGCTCCTCAAACGCAAGGGTGATCCCTCCAGAGGCAAGGAGCTTTTCGTCACCAAGACCTGCATGATCTGCCATGAAGCAGGCGGGACGGGCATCAACTTCGGACCGGGACTTTCCCAGATCGGAGACAAACTGGATGGCAGAGCACTTTACCAGGCAATTCTCCAGCCCAGCGAGAAAATTAGTATGGGCTTTGAGGGTTGGGAGGTAACGCTCAAGAACAAGACCAAGCTCGTTGGCATCATCGAGGAGACGGAGGAAAACCTCACCCTCACAATGATCGGTGGCGCAAAGCAAACCATCGACAAGGGCGAGATCACAAGTAAAGCAAAGATGAAGCAATCGCTCATGTATCCCGGGCTGCATCAACTGATGACTCCCGACGAGCTGGCAGACCTTGTAGCCTACCTGAGCTCGCTCCGGAAAGACGGTTAGAAAGCTGCTGGGGAAGACCACGATAATCATCCCCACGGCGACCGGCCAGCATGAGTGAACATAGACAATCCCGGTTTCGGATTCTCTGGGTAACAGCAGTCTTTGTGCTTGTTCCTCCGCTCCCGCGTGCCCTCGCCTGCCTGATATGCCTTCCCGTTCCTACTACCTCCCCGGTGGACTATCTTCTCGAAGCCGACCTCGTGATAATTGCACGGGAAGATCCCGGAGCACCTTACTGGCTAACTACGACTGAGGTTCTCAGTGGGGACGCTACCGGCCTCGACAGAAGCTTTTTCCTCGAAGCTCCCTTACGTCCCGGGCCCTCCCTGGATCGCAATCGGGAGGTGATCTGCTCCTACGGCTCTTATGAGGGCCTCTCGCAACCCGAATGGACCCGGGTTGGCGACGCGGATGGCGACTTCAGCGCTCTGGTCACAAAAATCCTGGAGAACCGGGAGCAATGGCAACTCCACCCAGATAAGCGTGCAACCTATTTTTCCAGCCGTCTTGGCCATCGAAACCAGCAGATCCGTACGGTTGCTCATATCGAGGTAGCTCGAGCCCCCTACGACCAAATCAGGCAATTTGAAGGCATTCTCCCGTTTCCAGAGCTCCGCTCCTCCCTTCAGAACTTTCGACTGACTGACTGGCATCCCCTTTACATCCTGCTCCTCTCTCTGAGCGGGCAAGCAGAGGATCTGGCGCTCATTTCGGGTAAGGTCCGGTCTGCAGCCGCCACCGGCCTGAGCCTGCACCTCGCTGCCTGGGTGACCGCATGGATCGAAATGGAACCGGAAAAAGCCCTTACGTTTCTCACCGAGGAATATCTTTCAGGCTCTCCCAGAGATCCCGCGGAGAGTCGAGCTATCTTCCGCGCGCTCTCCGTTCATGGAAACCGTGGGCATCAGCATTTACGAGAGCGCATCACGGAAGCCTACCGTCATATCCTCAAGCAGCATCCCCAGATGGCATCCGAGGTGGTGGAGGACCTGATGATTTGGAAACAGTGGGGACTGAAAAATTCTCTCCAACCTATCATGATGGACCCCAGTTCAGGTTTAGATCAGGGTTCCCGTCTCCAAATTGCGGCCTACCTCCGAAACGCTGAGGACATATCAGTAACCGCCCCACCAGATAGAAAGACCGAACTTCGCCGGGGCCTGCTTCTCTCGGTGCTACTTCTGCTCGTTGCATTCCCCGCTGGCCTAAGCCTTTACCGCTGGCGGGCAAAACGGGCGAGGCCCTGATAACGGAGTGGCCTTGGCGGCCTACTCCGAGATACAATACACAAACTTTCCTGAACGCAGGTAGAGCGCATCCTTCGACAGGGCTGGAGTGCCGCTGAAGTCAGACCGGTCATCGAACCGGTTCTGGGCGATCTGCTTCATCCCCGGATTCGCCTCGAAAACAAAGGTTCCGTTGTGGCGACTCACCGCATAGAGCCTCTCCCCTACCCGAACCATGGAAGCGTAGAAGCTAAAGCGCTTGGATCGCGTAATCCCTTCAACCGTCTTCTTGGAGAGGACTTTCCCGGTCGCAATCTCCATGCAGATTGCCTCCGCGGAATCATTGACCCAATAGAGGTTTTTTCCGTAAGCCAGAGGCGTGGGCACATAGGTGGTCACTTTGCTATCCCACCGGAGATTGCCGGTGACATCCCCACTTCCCCCACGCTTGAGGCCGATACTCATTTTGCGCGGATAACCCCCAAAGGCGCAGATCATGTCTTCGGTAATGACTACGGAAGGTGACACATTTCCGGGCACCCGTGTTCTTGCCAGCCATTTCCGTTTTCCAGTTGCCGGATCGAGGGCGAACAGTTCGTGCGGAATCGAAAGAACCATCTCATCACTTCCATCCTCAGCAACTGTCAGCTGCGGAGTGGCAAAGGCAAGCTCCAGCTCTTTAGACTGGTAACGCCATTTCTCCTCACCGCTATCCTTGTCAAAAGCAATTAGCGAACGCGCCTCATCCGCTGCGTTGATAATCACAAGATTCCGGTAGAGTAACGGACTCGCTGCTGAGCCCCAGCGCCGGTTACTCGACTGGGCTCCCACCGACTTGCTCCAGAGAGGCTTACCTTCGATCGTATACACGTGTAATCCGGACTTCCCCGTAAACACGAAGACTCTCTCTCCGTCGGTCGCAGGAGTACTGCTGGCATAACCATGCTCCATCAAGTAGCCCCGGTAAGGATCCTCGGGATTGGCAAGCTCTATGGACTTCTTCCAGAGAATCCGTCCGTCCCCTCGGTCGAGGCAGATCAATGTTCTTCCGAGGTCTCCGGCGGAACCTACCTTCTCAGGACTCGTTCCGTAACCCGTGTAGCAGGTCACGAACAGACGATTTCCGACGAAAACCGGACTGGAGGACCCCGGACCGGGCATCGGAGTTTTCCACTTCAGATTTTTCTTTTCTCCCCACTCCAGAGGGATCGCAGCACCATCCGGAGATGTCGCCAGCCCTCCGGGCCCGCGAAATTGTGGCCAACTTTCGGCCGCCGCAAGAATCCCAGTGAGAACACTCATGGCTATGAGGGATGCGATCGTCTTCATGAATAAGTTCTTAGCAGAAGCTCCCGGGAAGTCACCGCATTCCCCACGAGATAGACTGGCCCTCAGAATGAAGGCGGGATATAGATAGTTCCATCCGAAGAGCGGTCATGACCCATCCCTCCAAAACTGCCCGTTTCGCCCCTCTCGCTCTTCTCGCACTATGCGCAGGATTCGTGGTTCAGACCTTCATCCCTCTCTCCCTCGGGGAGGAGAAGAAGGTCGAGGCCTCCCGGCGTATTGAGGTGCTCTTTCTGGGAAGCAAAAATCTATTCAATCATGATCCTCCGTCTCGCTTCCGTGTTCTGCGGGAAGCTCTGGGACCCAAGGCTGTCAATATCACCTACGCAAATACCGTCGAGGCTCTCACCAAAGAGAACCTCGCTCAGTACGACGTGCTCCTGATCTTTGCCAACCTGTATGAACTGGATGTCAAAACCCAGGGACAGGCACTCCTTGATTTCGCACGCAAGGGAGGAGGCTGTGTGCTTCTTCATTGTGCCGCCGCATGCTTCAGGGACTCGGACTTCCCGGAGTATGTCGACCTTCTTGGAGCCCAGTTCAAGTCCCATGGCAAAGGAGTGTTTCGGGCCCGCATCGTGAACCAGGACCATCCGGTGATGAAGGGGTGGAAAGGGTTCGAGTGCTGGGACGAAACCTATGAGCACAAGCGCCACGGGAAGGACCGGATCATCCTGCAAAAGCGAGATGATGAGCCTTGGAGCTGGGTCAAGACCTACGGCAAGGGCCGGGTGTTTTATACTGCCAGCGGCCATGATCATCGCTGCTGGAACCTGCCTGAGTATCACGATCTCATCCATCGAGCCATCCGCTGGACAGCTAAGGATGACAAGGTGAGCTGGCTCTCTCCGCAGCAACTTCCCACTCTGCGGTATCGACGTGCAGCCGCCCCCAAAGACCCCAAAAATCCCGTCGGGCCCCTTAATCAGATCCAAAACCCCCTTACTCCTTCCGATTCTCTGAAGCTTGCACAGGTCCCTCCCGGATTTGAAATACGTCTTTTTGCAGCCGAACCACTGGTGGTCAACCCAATCGCAATCAACTGGGATCACCGGGGTCGGCTCTGGGTCGTAGAGGCGTTTGACTACCCCCATAAGGTGGGCTCCGAGACTCCCCGGGATCGCATCAAGATTCTTGAGGACCGTGATAACGATGGAGTCGCGGACAAGGTCACGGTTTTCGCCGAGGGCCTCAACATCTGCACCAGCGTCCTTCCTGTATCTGGAGGAGCTATTGCCACCGATGGGGCAGACATGGTTCTATTGAAAGACACAGATGGTGACGATCGGTTCGATCAACGAGAGGTTCTCTGGTCTGGAATCGGCCTTAGAGATACCCATGCCTGTGTCTCGAATCTCAGACATGGATTCGACGGCTGGATCTATGCCACGGTGGGCTATAGCGGTCTCGATGTCACTGTGGGTGGAACGCGGCATCAATCCTCTCAGGCGGTCTTTCGCTTTCTTCCCGATGGCTCCGATTTTGAGATCGTCCAGAACACCAGCAACAACACCTGGGGCTTGGGCTTCACCGAGGAGGGAGATCTCATAGGATCTACCGCCAACGGGAACGCCAGCTGGTATCTCTCCATCCCCAATCGCCACTTTGAGATGGTAGGTCGAAAGGGACAGAAAGTAGCTCAGGCCGACGAGCCTGAGGACCTTGCTCCCATTACCTCGGATTACTTCCAGAACAGTCCCAAGGGAAAACATTCCTCGGCAGCAGGGCACGCTGTCTACACAAGCCGCCGGTTCCCAAAGTCCTGGTGGAATCAAAGGGTCCTTGTCTGCGAGCCACCGATGCACCTCGTCTCAGCCTCCACAATTACCCGAGATGGCGATCGCTTCCGGACAACAGGGTTTGAACATAATCTCTACGCGTCGGCTGATGCTTGGTCTGCTCCGGTCTCTGCAGAAGTCGGCCCGGATGGCGCGGTCTGGATGGCAGACTGGTATAACCCTATCTGTAATCACAACCCCTATCGCGACCACTTTGAAAGGGGAGAAGGTAATGCCTTACGCTCCGACGATCGAGATCGTGAACATGGTCGCATCTACCGCATTTACCCGACAGGCACGCCAGACGATCCCTACCCAGACCTGACCAGGGAGCAAAGTGCACTGGAAGCATTGAAGCACCCAAATCTCTTCTGGCGTTTAACGGCCCAACGGGTCCTTGCCCAAAAGCTTGAATCCCGGACCCTTGTCGCCGCAGCAAGAGAGACCTCGTCTGCCCGTGCCCGTTTCCACCTCATGGCGGCCTCCGCACACCGCGAAACTGACGCAACTCAGACCGCAGCGATCGCTCATCGCCTTGGGTTCGGAGAGGCGCCCGAGCCGGCATCTAAATATCCCATCGTTCCGGTCGGCTTGGAAACCCTCGAACTCAACCTCGAGCGCGCGTGTGACCCCGGAAGAAACCCTATGGATCGCAAGGCTGCCGCCCTTCGATTGGTTGAGGCCGAACCCGATCCTCAGCTCGGCAAGGACCTACTCGAACTCGTCATTTCTGAACCCTCCCTCGCCCGGAGCAAGCACCTTGCTGACGCCATCCGCCTGGCCATCATCCGTCACCCGGAAGGCTTCCTCCGAGCCCTCCTTGAGAAAAAACAGGATGGCAAGGTTGGGGCACTACTCACCAGGATCATCGAAAACACCCTCCAGAGAGTGCGGCAAGACCCGGAGGTAATCTCTGACGGGCTACGCGTTGTCGCCCTGCAATCAAAATCCACTCTCGCCAGGCAACTCATAGAGGCAACAACCGCTCCTGCTCCCACTCCCCCAAGCACCTCTCTTTCCTCCAGTGCCCAGCGCGGCCAACAGGTATACCTTGCCTGCGTCGCCTGCCACCAGCCCGATGGCAAGGGTCTGCCCGGGGCGTTCCCTCCTCTCGTTGGATCCAAGAGACTTCTGGGACCGGCGGACCTTCCTACCCGGATTATCCTCAAAGGATTGCAGGGACCCCTGAAAGCCGGGGGCAAAAACTACAACGGGATGATGCCGGGACACGAAAATCTACTGACAGATCAGGAGATCGCCGACGTCATGAACTACACCCGGACTGTGTGGGGAAACCACGCTGAGGAGATTTCCAAAGAGACCGTGGCGGCCATCCGGTCTTCCATCGTGCAACGCACCTCACCTTGGACCGTGCTGGAATTGAGTCCGCAAAGGAAGCCGCTGAAATGATCCCACCCGCAGAAATCCCCGCTCCTCTCGCCCTCTACATGGATGGGCTTCGTAATCACGACTTGGCAAAGATCGAGGGCAGCTTCGCCGGAGACATTCGGTTCGTCACTCCCGCCCGGACTATGGAGTCCCGCGAGATCCTTTCCTTTCTGGCAGCTCTCTACCGGGGATTCCCCGACTGGAAGTATGTCAACGACCCTCCCATTCGTACCGGGCAGTGCGCAATCGGGGTCAAGTGGCACCAAGGTGGCACCCACTCCGAAACCCTCGCCTTCCCCGGCTTCCCCGCCTACGCCGCCACCGGCAAAACAGTGAAAATCCCAGCACACTTTTTTTATTATCTCGTCGACGACCAAGGTCTTCACGAAATTCGACCAGACCCCATCCCCGGGGGTGCTCCCCGCGGTATCTTTGAGCAGATTGGCGTCGAGAACCCTCCTCTGTAACATCAGACCTCTGGACTATACGGAGCTCAAAACGAGCTCTCCCCTCGCCACGATCACCCCATGCCATTTGCCATCATAACCCGGGACAAACCCGGACACACCGACCTGAGAGACCAGCACCAGACTGCCCACAAAGCTTACTTGGATGAGCACAAGGCGATCCTGCTTGCCGCTGGAGCGAAACTGGATGACGACGGATTACACGCCTACGGTGGAATCCTGATCGTGGACGTAGAAACCAGGGCGGAAGCAGAAGACTTTGTCCGCGATGATCCTTTCTCGACGGCAGGACTCTTCGCCAGTGTCGAAATCACCCGGTGGCGCAAGGCGTTCTTCCAATACGAAAGACTAGTGGATCTCTGATCGCGCACGAACCCTTCGCGAGGATCGACAGATGTATTTTGTCTGCTACAGCAAGGTAATGCACAAACAATTGCTGGCTCTCTTATTGGCTTTCCTCGGGCTGTCGCTTCCCGCTGCTGCAAAGGAATTCCGACTCTACTATCTTGGCGGCCAGTCAAATATGGATGGTTATGGAAAAGTCTCCGAACTTCCGGAGAGCCTGAAGAACGGGGAGGGTTATAAAGACGTCTACATCTTCCATGGGAATATGGGCCTCGACGGCAAGAAGCCAGATGGTCGCGGTGCCTGGCTGAAGCTCCAACCAGGACACGGAAGAAACTTCAAGTCTGACGGGTCAAAGCATAGCTACTCGGATCGCTTCGGACTGGAGCTCACTCTCGCCCGTACACTGAAGAAGCAATATCCCAGTGCCAACATCGCCTTCATCAAATACTCCCGTGGGGGAACCGCTATTGACTCGAAAGCAGCAGCTCAGAAGCGCTTTGGAGCTTGGGATCCGGAATGGGATGGCGGGGAAGGGGAAGGTAAGGGCATCAACCAGTATGATCACTTCCAAGCCACCTTGAAGCATGCCTTTTCCGACAAGGATCTTGATAATGACGGGGAGCCCGACACGCTGGTTCCCTCCGGTATTCTCTGGATGCAGGGCGAGAGCGATGCGGACAATGAGGAAGTTGCCAGGCGCTACGAGTCCAACCTCTCTGAACTCATGAACCTCATCCGCAAGGATCTGGGCAAACCCAAAACGAAAATCCCCGTGGTGATCGGGCGCATCACCGACTGGAAAGTCTGGAAATTTGGCGCAATCGTACGGAAGGCTCAGGCCTCCTTTGTGGAAGCAGACCCCAGTGCAGCGCTCGTTACCTCGACAGACTCCTACGGGAACTCGGACCCCTGGCACTATGACACTGCCGGCTACCTCGATCTCGGCGAACAATTTGCAAAGGCCCTGATCTTGGTGGAAAAGGGCCATTCAAAATGAGCTCTCTCACCCAGCTTCTACTCAAAACAGAGGACTGGCTACAAAGGTCAGCCAATCACCGATCCCGAGCTCTGGCATGGACACAACCCACGCGGGATCGCAGAGCACGCGGTGAAAAGCACCCGGTTCATGACTTCCTGCATACCTATTACCGACTCTCCCTGGGCCAGCTGGAGCGGTGGCACCCGGGAATTGGGGTGAACCTCGAAGATTGCTCGGAAGCTCGTCAGATGTTCCGTCAAACGCACTATCTCTTCAGGGAAGGAACCTGCTCGGTTGATCCCACCCAGTTGGCTCCCAAAGCACGCACACGCCTGAAATTCTCTCTTCAGATTCTTCAATCAACCACCAAAAGGCCTCCGAACTTCGCCTGTCACGGGCTTCATGAATGGGCCATGCTCTACGATGGCGCGGAAGTTCGTCATGGCGAAACAGTTCCCCTGCGCCTCCCACGGAAAGAAATCGATGCCGTCGTTCACTCTCGTCCGCTCCACTGCAGCCACTTTGATGCCTTCCGTTTTTTTGCCCCCGGGGCTAAGGAAATGAACCGCCTTCAGCCAGACCTCCGGGCCCGCGAGGAGAATGAACAACCCGGATGTATTCATGCTAATATGGACCTCTACAAATGGGCTGCAAAGTCACTGCCATGGGTCTCAAGCGACCTTCTCTGGAACTGTTTCCGGCTTGCAACCAAGGCACGCGAAATTGATATGCGAGCAAGCCCCTACGACCTGACCAGTTTTGGTTATGATCCCATAAAAGTGGAAACCTCCGAGGGGCGTCGCCTCTATGAAAAGTTGCAACGTCATCTTGCCGACGAAGCTCAGCCTCTCCGCGAGAGCCTCATTCTCCAGCTCACGAAGACCCTGAACGCAGACTGACGACAGAATGTTACTTCCAAAGCATCTCTCACCCGTTGGCCTCCTCCTAAGCGTGGTTATCGCCTCCATGCACTTTAGCTCATGCAGCACTCACGGAACACCCATGTCCCCAGACCCCAGGACTGCCCCCATGGATATCGCCCTCGATACAGCAGGCGAGAGGATGTTCTACCGAGGCACCGCCCTGATTCCTCGGGGCTTCAATTCAGACGAACCTTTTGACTTGGGGATCCAACTCTCACCTTGGGGAAATCCTCCCTCGAACGAAGCAAGCCAGAAAGCCGCAGTGATGCTGGCGGATGAATTCGCGGGAAAAGGCAGATACCAGCTGCGCGGCGAGAGGACAGGAGAGATCACCTTCGCCGGCCAGCGCTTTCAACTCCGCGGCCTGATCAACGATGACGGGAAAGAACTCGATGGAGAGTGGTTCTTGGACGGCGTCGAGGGCGGAGGCTTTCGTATCGTGCCCAAGGGATACCTCTTCGCCGGGGATTGAGCATCCGGAACTACCACAATGGAACCCTAGCAGCTAGGGCGACCTCCATGCGTTCTAAGTCAAAAGTGTCGTGTGGCTTGCTACCCACGAGACATTCCTTTACCCCTCTAGTCTGATATGATTCCGAACGTCCTAGCCGATCGCTACGCTTCCCGTGCCATGAAGGAGATCTGGTCCGCCGAGGGCCGCATCATCCTCGAGCGCGACTTCTGGATCGCGGTCATGCGTGCTCAAAGGGAGCTTGGCCTCCCCATCACCGAAGAAGCGATCGCGGCCTATGAGGCCGTTAAGACAAAGGTCAACTTGGAGTCGATTGAGGAGCGCGAGCGTATTTCCCGTCATGACGTCAAGGCCCGGCTCGAGGAATTCAACGATCTTGCCGGCCATCAGGAAATCCATAAGGGGATGACCTCCAGAGATCTCACCGAGAATGTGGAACAGTTACAGGTTTTCTCCTCCCTTCGCCTGATTCACGACAAGGCCATTGCCTCCCTTACCACGCTCGCGAAACGAGCTCATGAATGGAGGGACGTCATTCTGGCGGGCAGAACCCATAACGTTGCGGCCCAACCGACAACCTTCGGCAAGCGCCTCTCCATGTCAGGTGAGGAGCTTCTCGACGCACGGCAACGTCTAGAGCAGCTCGTGGAAAGCTATCCTGTCAGGGGATTAAAGGGGGCTGTGGGCACACAAATGGATCAACTTTCTCTCTTCGATGGCGATGTTGAAAAGGTCAAGAAACTCGAGCAGAAAATAGCTCTGCACCTTGGGTTACCAGGTGACTGGGTCTGCGTAGGTCAAGTCTACCCGAGGTCCATGGACCTGAGAACCGTATCAATTCTCACCGATCTCACTGCTGCTCCCTCTTCAATGTGTACCACCCTGCGCCTGATGGCAGGGCATGAGCTGGCTTCAGAGGGATTTGCCAAGGGACAGACGGGCTCAAGTGCAATGCCTCATAAGATGAACGCAAGATCGTGCGAAAGGGTCAATGGCTTTCACGTGATCTTGAAAGGCTATCTCGCAATGGGAGCAGGCCTGAGTGGAGCACAGTGGAACGAGGGCGATGTGTCCTGCTCGGTCGTGCGCAGAGTCATGCTCCCCGATGCGTTCTTCGCCGCAGACGGCCTGCTCGAAACCTTTCTGACAATCCTGAACCAAATGCAGGTCTTTCCCGGGACCATCAGCAGGGAAAACGAGCGTTACATGCCGTTCCTGCTAAGCACCTCTTTTCTGATGGCTGCGGTAAAGGCCGGAGCTGGTCGGGAGACCGCCCATGCCGCAATCAAGGAGCACGCACTGGCCGTCGCCAAAGATCTCCGGGAGGCAACCATCACCGAAAATGATCTACTGGACCGACTTTCTGCTGATGATCGGATCCCTGTCTCGCGCGATGAACTCCAGAGGGTATTCGAGTCCGGCAAGGGTAATACCGGGGCCGCCACTTTCCAGGTAGACGCCTTTGTTGATGCCGTTGCGGGCCTCAAAGAGAGGTATCCAGAAGCTGCTGCGTATCAGCCCGGGGATATCCTTTAATCAAAGCCCTGCAGAACACCGGGCCCCGGGATCTCATCGCATCTGAGCGCTTCAGAGAAGCCCTACTGCTCCTCTTCCTTTTTCTTCAACAATTCGCGATGCATTTTTTTGGCATCACGAAATACCTTACTGCCCTCCTGATAGATATTGTTGCCGGACGTTTTGCCGAGAACGGTCTCCATCGCCCCATCGAGAATCACAACCAGAGGGTAGGAGTTTCCCGCTCCACTCAAGCCTGTGATCAAGGCCTTAGGGACCTCATTTTCCTTTCCTCGCGAAGCGTCAACCACCTCCTGGTAGTTGCCCTTGACCACGAGGCAAAATGACTTGAGAGCACGAATAGCGTCATTAGTCGCATCGACAGACCGGGCCACTCCAGAGTCTTTCGTGTCCCATGCCGTCGGTATGAAGATAAAGGCGAAACCCTTCTCCTCTTTCTGGGCCAATTCCTTCACCTCCTTGAGTTTTTCCCATTCAACAACATCACGCGGCCAGCGAACCTTCGGAGCCGCGGAAGCCAGTGAGACCCCCAGAGCCATAAGCAGAAAGATAACAGGTAACTTCATCGGTAGAACATGTTAGGAGATTACAAGGAATTTGAAATTCCTATTTATGATTTCAAGAGGCTCCCTTAATCAACAGCTTCGCAATGACGCGCGTAAAGCCACAACAGGTCTGAAAGACGATTGAGAAAAAGCAGCATGTTCGTATTTGGGAGTTCCTCCGCAAGGGCGAGAACCCGACGCTCCGCTCTGCGGCATACGGTTCGAGCAAAATCAAGTTGAGCACCGGTCCGGCTCCCCTTGGCACCCGGGCGAGCCCAGCCGTCAAATACGATCCCACTTTCCTCCATCTCCCGGGCAAGATTCTCGAGCAGTTTCACCTCATCCCCCGTGATCGATGGGTGCCCCGAGGTCCGATATTTTTCAAGATCCTCGGCAAGAACGGCGAGCTCCCCCATCAGTCCCACAAGGTAACCCTGTAGAAGATCGATCGATTTTGCCATGGAGGCATTCGCATCGGCCCGGACCAACCCAAGGGCCGCATTGAGCTCATCGAGCGAGCCGATGGCCTCAATCCTATTGCCCATCTTTGCAGTTCGTTTGCCAAACATGAGGTCTGTTGCCCCATCATCACCACGTTTCGTTGTAATGCTCATGGATGAGCCGTATCCTACTTTACCCCGGTTTCTCAACCGCAACTTGATTCCCATTGGAGTAAAGCGCACTCATTTTTCCTGCGCTTCCCGACTCGAAAGGCCTCCGGCGCCCCTTTTTATCCTAGAGCACAAAGAAACTTGGAGCTTTCCCAAAAAGAACCTCTCAGCCTAGTTTCTCCCCATGAGCACAAGACGCCTTTTTCTGAAACGAAGCGCTGTCACCGGCGGAGCACTCCTTCTTCCGCAGCTAACATCTGCCGACCATCACAAGAAGTCCAAGCCTCTCTTTGATCTCTCGCTCGCAGAGTGGTCTCTCCACCGGACCCTTCGAAGTAAGAAAATGACCAACCTCGACTTTCCCCGGGTCACCAAGGAGAAATTTGGGATTACCGCCGTGGAATACGTGAACCAGTTCTTTAAGGACAAGGCCACGGATCAGAAATATCTTACTGAACTGAAAACCCGCTGTGACGACCTGGGAGTAAGCAGCCTTCTCATCATGATTGACGGAGAGGGTCACCTCGGGGAGGCAGAGGAATCACGGCGCCAGAAAGTGATCGACAACCATAAGAAATGGGTCGAGGCCGCCAAGTTCCTCGGATGCCACTCCATCCGGGTCAACGCCCACGGAGTTGGGAAATCCGACGAGGAGAAGGCTGCCAATACCACCAAGGGGTTGCGGGAACTCTCTGAATTCGGACAGACACACGGAATCAACGTGATCGTAGAAAACCACGGAGGCCTCTCCTCAAATGGCAAGTGGCTCTCCAAGGTTCTCAAGGACGTCGGCCTGCCAAATTGCGGGTCTCTGCCCGACTTCGGCAACTTCGGAGGCTACGATCGATATGTGGGAATCAAGGAGCTCATGCCCTTTGCCAAGGGTGTCAGCGCCAAGAGCCACAACTTCGACGCGAAGGGAAACGAGACCAAGACCGACTACGTAAAGGCACTGCAGCTCGTGCTCGACGCAGGCTACCGGGGCCACGTTGGTATTGAGTATGAAGGCCGTAAAATCAGTGAGGAAGAAGGCATCCTCGCAACCAAAAAACTTCTTCTCACGGTGCGCGATCAACTAGCTAAGGACTATAAGTAGGCAGCGTCTCCCGCAGGAGATCTTACCCCCGGAGCCCACATCCATATTTTTACAGAATTCACCTTAAATCCTCGCAACTTCCCCAGCGCAGGAGAGTTAAATCCGGTATCGCAATGTCAAGGAACGCCCAGCATGAGAAGAGCTCATGGGAGAATGATCCCGTATGGGACCTGCTGGACAGGACTGAGACGGCAGAGATCGACCCGCTATTCGGCTCGAACGTGATGCGTAAAGTCCGTCTTGCCAGTGAGGCGAAACGTTCCTGGTGGAAGCGCCCGACGCTGGTCGGACCTCTCCTCGCCGGGTCAATGGCTTCTCTTGTTGCCGCTCTCCTCATTACTTTGAGCAGCGATGAACCCTCTGCTGGAAGCGCAGGCGTTGATCCCCTGCCTCTTCAAGAGGAACTCGATACCCCTCACCTCGACATTCTTCTCGACGAGGAAATGCTTTCGCAGGCAGCTGAGGATCCAGCCGCTTTCAGTGACGAAGCACTAGTGGCTCTGCTTTCACAGTAGGCGCCCAATATTCTAGCTACTGATGCGAGCAGCCATCTTTGATCTAGACGGGACTCTCGTTAATTCTCTACCCGGTATTGCCGAGGCGCTGAACCGTGCCCTCGCGGAACACGACCTGTCAACTCACCCGCCTGACTCGGTAGAGCAGTTCATAGGCAATGGAAGCCGGATGCTGGTACATCGGGGTATTGGGGGAGAACCAGTCGACTCTCTGGTCGATGAGGTTCATGAGAGCTTTCTCTCCTGTTATTCAGAGTCTCTCATCTCAGGCACACACCTGTATCCAGGAATACGAAGGTTACTCGAGACTCTACACCTCCAGGGAATGCCTCTGGCGGTTTGCTCCAATAAACCACACCGATACACCGTGGACATAATGACACGGATGTTCTCGTGGGTGCCGTGGACAAGGATCCTCGGTCAGAAGAAATCTGTTCCCATCAAACCCGATCCTGCCGGGGCTCTCTCTATCGCACGCGCCATGAATATCCCGGCCTCAGAGGTCGCATTCGTCGGAGACTCTACTGTCGACTTTGAAACAGCCAAGGCTGCTGGAATGCACCCAGTTCTAGTGGAGTGGGGTTTCACCGCCATCGAGGATCTCAACCAGACCACTGCCTCCATCGTGTCCACTACGACGGATCTTCGTAAATTCCTTCAAGGGCCTCATGGAGTATCGTAAGGTATTCCTCACGTGGGACCTCCTCGCCGCCAAACTGGCGCAGATGATCAGTCATCCACTGGGTATCTAGGATGAGATACTGCTCTTCACGAAGCCACTCAACGAGGTGGACAAGGGCTACCTTACTGGCATCCGTTTTACGCGAAAACATGGATTCGCCGAAAAAAGCCTGACCCAGGGAAACACCGTAGAGCCCACCCTGCAGCCCGTCGGCATCCCAACATTCAACCGAGTGGGCAAAACCTATCTCGTACAGTTGGACATAGCTCTCGACAATTGCCTCATCGATCCAAGTTTCTTTTCTCTCTCTGCATGCTTCAATCACCTCCCGGAATGCGGAGTTCCACCTCACCTCAAAGGGCTGTTTCCTGAGCACCCGCTTTAACCCATGGGGAATGTGAAACCTCCCATCGAGTGGAATCAGGCCCCGCTTCCGGGGAGAAAACCAAAGGATTTCCCCATCCTCAGACATTGGAAATACCCCTTCAGAGTAAGCTCCTAGCAGGACATGGGGGGGAATGCGCTCCACAGCCCTTATTTCAATCGTCCATTCTCAATATTCAATCTACATTAACGCCATGGAACGGCTCGTCATTGATCTCGCCCTGTTACCCGAGGACGGTCAGCTACTGGAGGACGAACTCTCTGCAGCCATTTTTGATCTCCCGAAAAATGACGCTAAGCCACTCGGGCCCCTTGTTTTTAAGCTCCATGTCCAACGATTTGGCGATGAACTTCTGCT
>CEQX01356403.1_pt1 | contig 19249 bp, 20 predicted proteins | sample 356261 | NCBI WGS metagenome assembly CEQX01 (sample SAMEA2621076, study PRJEB7988) | marine metagenome | isolation source: saline water (ENVO:00002010), including | reverse complement strand
CAAATACTTTCAAATCCTGAATTTTTAGCTGAGGGTACAGCTATGAGAGATTTAGAAATTCCTGACAGAGTGTTAATCGGAGGGGATAATACTATTGAAGGTAAAAAGGCTATTGAATCTTTGGTTGAAATTTATTCCTCATGGGTTCCTAAAGAAAATATTCTTACTACAAATTTATGGTCATCTGAACTCTCTAAGTTAACTGCCAATGCATTTTTAGCTCAGAGAATTTCCTCAATTAACAGTCTGTCAGAAATTTGTGAAGAAACTGGAGCAGATATCGAGGAAGTTTCAAAAGCAATTGGAATGGATTCAAGAATTGGAAGTAGCTTTTTAAAAACATCAGTTGGATTTGGAGGAAGTTGCTTTCAAAAAGATATTTTAAACTTGGTTTACATCGCTAGGTCTGAAGGCCTTGATAAGGTGGCTGATTATTGGGAGCAAATAATTATTATTAACGAACACCAAAGAGATAGATTTTCCAAAAAGATTATTGATTTAATTAGAAAAGAAAATCTGGAACCTAAAGTATTACTACTTGGATGGGCTTTTAAAAAAGACACCAATGATACAAGGGAGTCTGCGGCAATATATGTTGCACATAATTTACTGAAAAATAATATTAAAATTGACATCTATGATCCAAAGGTTGAGGAATACCAGGTTAATTTTGATTTATCAAATTTAAATTCTGATTATGATATTTCTTTATTGAACTATATTGAAAATCCCTTTATTAATATATCTGATTACAGTGTAATAGCAATAATGACAGAATGGGATGAGTTCAAAGATTTTGATTGGGAGTTAGTATACAAAAAAATTAAAAAACCTGCATTTATTTTTGACGGTCGTAATATTTTAGATATTGAGAAAATTAAAAATATAGGATTTGAATATATAGGACTTGGAAGAAAATAAACAAAAAAATATTTTAGTAACAGGAGGTGCAGGATTTATTGGATCTCACCTTTGTAAAGCCTTGCTTGAATTGGGTCATTATGTTATTTGTTTAGATAATTTATTCACTGGTTCAAAAGATAATATTTTTGACTTAATTGATAATCCAAATTTTGAATTTGTTAATCATGATATTGTTAAACCTTATTTTAGCGATAATATTGATGAGATTTATAATTTAGCGTGTCCGGCTTCTCCAATACACTACCAATATAACCCAATCAAGACAGTTAAAACATGTACGATAGGAGTGATAAATATGCTTGGTTTAGCGCGGAAAAATAATGCTAAGATACTTCAAGCAAGTACAAGCGAGGTTTACGGAGATCCTGAAATTCACCCACAAACTGAAGATTACTATGGAAATGTAAACCCCATAGGACCAAGATCTTGCTATGATGAGGGTAAAAGGAGTTCAGAAACTCTTTTCATGGACTACCACAGAGAACATAAAATTAATATTAAGATTATTAGGATATTTAACACATATGGACCAAATATGGCAAATGATGATGGTAGGGTTATTTCAAATTTTATTCTTCAAGCTTTAAGTGGAAATAATTTAACCGTTAACGGAAACGGAACTCAAACAAGAAGTTTCCAATATATTGATGACTTAATATCAGGAATGATTAGCATGATGAATTCAAGGGATGAATTTATTGGTCCAGTAAATATTGGTAATCCTGATGAAATATCAATTAATAAATTAGCTCAAATGATTTTAGATATTACAAATTCTAGTTCAAAAATCATTTATAAAGATTTGCCTGAAGATGATCCAAAAAAAAGAAAACCGGATATAACTCTAGCAAAAAAAGAATTAAGTTGGACACCTATTTGTAAATTAGAAAATGGGTTATTAAAGACTATTAAATATTTTAAAAAATAATGAAATCAGTTAAAGGGATTATATTGGCAGGTGGAAGTGGCTCAAGGCTTTATCCTCTAACATTTGGAACTTCTAAGCAATTACTGCCTGTATATGACAAACCCATGATATATTATCCATTATCTGTTTTTATGCTTGCCGGTATTAAGGATATTTTAATAATATCAACAGATGAAGATGTGCCGAAATTTAAGAAACTTTTGGGTAGTGGTGAAAACTTAGGAATTAGTATTTCTTATGAGATACAAGTAAAACCAAATGGTATAGCCGAGTCATTTATTATTGCAGAAAATTTCATCGGTAATGATAATGTTTCATTAATATTGGGAGACAATATTTTTCATGGAAAAGATTTTATTTCAAATGTATTGAAGGCAAAAAATAATTTGTTTCAGGGTTTCTCATCAATATTTGGAGTGTCGGTTAAAAATCCAGAAAACTTTGGAGTAATAGAATTTGATGATGACAATAATATTAAAAAAATTGTTGAAAAACCTCAATATCCAAAAAGTAATTTTATTGTTTCAGGATTATATTTTTACACTAATGATGTGATTAAATTTGCTAAGAAATTAAAGCCAAGTAAAAGAGGGGAAAAGGAAATCACAGACTTAAATAATTATTATTTATTTTCAGATAAATTAAAGTTAAATTTATTAAAATCATCCACTTCTTGGATTGATACCGGAACATATAGTTCACTAATTAAGGCATCTAAATTTTTCGAGAATTATGAAAAAAAAACAAAAAAAAAGGTAGCGTGTGTTGAAGAAATTGCATTTCAGATGGGATATATTAATCTTAACCAATTAAAGAATAATGCAATGTCTATGTGTAATAGTGATTATGGTAAATATTTATTAAATCTTATTTAAAAAATGAAATTAATAAAAACCGGTTTTAAAGATTTATTTATAATAAAACATAATTTATATGTGGACAATAGAGGCTACTTTAAAGAGAAGTTTATTAAACAAAAAATTGAAAAAATTATTGGATATCAATTAGACTTTTGTCAAGATAACAGTGTGAAATCCAATATTAATGTACTTAGGGGTTTACATTATCAAAAACCACCATATGATCAATCAAAATTAATATCAATTTCTATCGGAAAAATCCTTGATATAGCTGTTGATATTAGAGATGGGTCTAAAACTTATGGAATGTATTTTTCAAAAGTTTTGGATGCTAAGAATCATGAATCCTTATTTATTCCTAAAGGATTTGCTCACGGATATCTAACATTATCGGATTCGGCTATTGTAAATTATAAAGTTGATAATTATTATAGCCCGAGTAGTGAAAGAGGAATATCATATCTCGATGAATTTCTGAAAATTGATTGGGGTGTAGATGAGAAGAAAATAATAATTTCTAAAAAAGACAAAGATTTAAAACCTTTCAGTTGGTAAATAAAAAAAACATACTTATTACCGGATCAAATGGTCAATTAGGTAGTTGTTTGAAAAAAATCTCAGATAATTACAACTATTCTTATTTTTTTAAAAAAAAAAAAGAATTGGATATTACCAATTCTTTGGTTTTTGAAAAATTTTTAACCGATAAAAACATTAACACTATAATTAACTGTGCAGCCTATACTGACGTAAATGGCGCTGAAATAAATAAAGAATTATCAGATAAAATAAATAATCAAGCAATAGAATATATCGCAAAATTATGTAGTGAATTAGACATTCAGCTTATTCATATATCAACAGACTATGTATTCGACGGAAATAATGACACTCCATATCAAGAAAATGATATAACAAACCCATTAAATAATTACGGAAAAAGTAAATTAATGGGTGAACAGAAAATTCTTGATTATAATTTACCTGGGTCAATAATTATTAGAACTTCTTGGCTTTATTCAAAATCTAAAAATAATTTTGTTTCTAAAATTTTAAAGAAAATTTCTAGTGGAATGAATATATCAGTTGCCGTTAATGAAATCGGATCTCCAACAAATGCAGTTGATTTAGCAAAAACCATATTGAATATATTACCAAGGTTAAATAATAAAAAAACTGAAGTTTTTCATTACTCAAATCTAGGAGAATGTTCTAGATTTGAATTTGCTTGTGAAATTAATAAACTGGTTAATGGAAATGCTGTAATAAGTCCTGTAATTTCATTAAATGATAATATTAAAAGACCTAATTACTCCGCTCTAAGTTCACAAAAATTAATTGATTATTTCGGAATTAAAATAAATAACTGGGATACTAGTTTGAAAAATCTTTTGACAGACAATTGATAGTATTATGAAAATCTTCAGATGTAAAAATTTATTAGTAACCGGTGGAGCTGGCTTTATAGGTTCAAATTTTATCAAATATATATTTGACAACTATAAAGGAATAAAAGTCTATAATTTGGACTTATTAACTTATGCTGGAGATTTAAAAAATACAATTGAATTTAATGATAATTCAAATTATAAATTTATAAAGGGCAATATTTGCGATAAAGCTTTACTAAATAAAATATTTTTCAATTATAAAATTGATGGTGTCATCAATTTTGCAGCTGAATCTCATGTAGATAACTCAATTACTAACCCTGATATTTTCATTAAAACTAATATTAATGGGGTTTTTAATTTGTTAAATGTTGCATTTAAATATTGGATGCATAAACCTCATAAAGTTAAAGATTTATTTGAACATTCAAGGTTTCATCAGGCTTCAACAGATGAAGTGTTTGGCAGTATTGAATCAGGTAGTTTTACTGAAAACAGTCCTTATAATCCTAGTTCTCCCTACTCAGGTTCAAAGGCAGCAGCTGATCATTTAGTTAGAAGTTTTTACCAGACTTATGGATTAAATACTTCAATATCTATTTCATCAAATAATTTTGGAAAAAATCAACATAAAGAAAAATTAATACCCAAAGTAATAAATTGTTTAAAAAACAAATTACCAATTCCTATTTATGGTGACGGACAAAATATTAGAAATTGGATTTCAGTTGAAGACAATTGTAGTGGAATTGATTTAGTTTTTAATAATTCTATAAGCGGAAAAACTTATAATATTGCAGGAACTGAAGAGCTTACTAATTTAGAGGTTATAGAAATAATAAGTAAAATATTGAAAATTGAAAAAGTCGAGATTAATTTTATAGATGACAGATTTGGTCATGATAAAAGATACAGTGTAAATACTAATAAAATCAGAAGAGATTTATCGTGGGTTCCAAAATTCGATTTCCAAGATAAAATTACAGATTATATAAATTCAGAAATATGAAACTAATTAATATTGATAAAAAAAATTATGAAATTGTTGTAATAGGAATGGGTTATGTTGGCCTTACATATTCTCTTCATCTTAATACTTTGGGTTATACAGTAATTGGACTCGAGAAAAATAGTCATCTTATAAATTCAATCAATAATAAAGTTTTACCATTTTATGAAGAGGATTTAGAATCTAAGTTAAGTTCTTTTATTTCAAAGAAATTGCTTAGAGTTGTTAATTATGATGATTATTTATCAAATATAACCAACACTCCAAAAATATATATTGTCACTGTTGGTACTCCGATAATTGATAAAAAATTAAATATTAAACCAATGGATGAGGTATTTCAATTTTTGTATAAATACTTAAATGAAAATGATTGCATTTCTTTAAGAAGTACAGTCGCAATTGGATTAACGACTAAATATTGTAATAAATTTGATTTTAATATAAGGTATTCATTTGCACCAGAGAGAACAATTGAAGGAAAAGCAATTAAAGAATTATCTACATTGCCTCAAGTTTTTGGAGCAAATGATTCAGATTCAAAACTATTTTTTAATAAATTTTTTAAAATGACCTCGGCTGAAGTGGTTGAATTAAGTAGTTCAGACGCTGCAGAAATGGTTAAACTTTCTAGTAATGTTTATAGAGATGTAATTTTCGGATTTTCTAATGAGTTAAGTGTTATTGCTCATAATAATGGGATTAAGATTAAAGAAGTAATTGATGCTTGTAATTACAAATACCCAAGGTGTGATATTTATTCTTCTGGTCCAGTTTCAGGACCATGTTTATCAAAAGATTCATACATATTAGGAGAATCAATTGATTATAAAAATCATGACTCAATTATCCTATCATCTAGAAATTTAAATGAAAAATATGCGATTGACATCATTGAAAAAAATATAATTGATAAAAAAAATGCTTGCATCTTGGGTCTATCCTTTAAGGGATGCCCGCCAACAAGTGACACACGAGATTCTTATGCAATTAAAATATTTGAATTTTTAAATAAAAATAAAATTGCTGTATCTGCTTATGATCCAATGGTTTTTGATGAAGATTTTAAAAAAATAGGAATTGAGAGAGAGAACTCATTAGAAGATGCCTTTAACAAAAAAGATTTGATAATTATACAAAACAATAATTATATTTTTAAGAGGATGAATATTAAAAAATTAATTAATAAATGTTCAAAAGATGTTACAATCATTGATTTATGGTCTTTACATATTGATAAAACATTTAATGAAACTAAATACATAGCATTATGAAAAAAATATTAATAACTGGAGGTGCTGGTTTTATAGGATCATATCTAGCTAATGATTTATATTCTGAAAATTATGAAGTTGATGTGATTGATAATTTAACTAGGGGAGATGACAGCAGACTCAATGAGAATATAAAAATATTTGATATCGATTTAACAGATCTAAATCAGATGAAAATTCTTCCGAAAGATTATGATTTAATTTTTCATTTAGCAGCAGTTAATGGAACTGATAATTTTTACAATAATCGTGTTAAAGTTTTTGAAGTAGGGTTCAAAAGTTGCATAAATATTTATGATTACTTTAAATATTCAGGTAGTTCAATTATTATTGCGAGTTCTGCTGAGGTTTATCAAACCCCATCTAAAACACCTACTGATGAAACAGTGGAGCTTATTATTCCAGATATTAAAAATCCTAGATATTCTTATGGAGGGAGTAAAATTTTTTCTGAGTTATTAGTAATGAATTATGGACTAGATTATTTTCAAAAATCAATAATATTTAGACCTCACAATATATATGGCCCAAATATGGGCTTTAAACACGTAATTCCCCAACTAATTAATAAGGTAAAAATCGCAAATGATAACAATATTGGTCACATAAATTTGATTGGTAGTGGAGAAGAAACAAGAGCATTCTGTTATATTGATGACTTAGTTAGAGGATTAAAATTATTGATGTATAAGGGGTTAGACAAAGAAATATATCATATAGGAAATAGCCATGAAATAGAAATTATTGATCTTGCTAGAAGAATTACCAAATTTATTAATCCAAATATTGAATGTAGAGCAGGAGAGAAAACACATTTGGGGGGGACAAAGAGAAGGTGTCCTGATATAACTAAGATTAAATCATTGGGCTACACTCCAAAAATCAATATTGATGATGGGTTGACTAAATCAATTGAGTGGTATATGAAAAATGAAAATAATTCTGATAATATATTATTATGAGTATAAATAAAAAAATATATGTTACCGGACATAATGGTTTAGTTGGTTCTGCTTGTTTAAGGATTTTAAAAAAACAGGGGTATAATAATTTAATATATTCAAATTCTAGTGAACTGGATTTGAGGGATAAAAATAAGGTATTTAATTTCCTCTCTGACGAAAGACCTGATATAATAATTAATGCTGCTGCCAAAGTTGGTGGAATTTTAGCTAATAAAAATAACCCCTATCAATTTTTGATGGATAATATGCAAATTCAGAATAATCTGATAGATGCATCATTTAAGCTCGAAATACCTAAATTCATATTCCTTGGAAGTTCTTGTATATACCCAAAGCTTGCAAAACAACCGTTAAAAGAGGAATATTTATTAACAGGTCCTTTAGAGCCAACTAATGAATGGTATGCCATAGCAAAAATTTCAGGAGTAAAATTAATAGAATCATTAAATAAACAATACGGAAAATCTTATGTTGCGCTTATGCCTACAAATTTATATGGGCCAAATGATAATTTTGATTTGGAAACTTCTCATGTTTTACCTGCAATGTTAAGGAAATTTCATGAAGCAAAAATAAATCATAATCCAAATGTGAAATTATGGGGAACTGGACAACCATTAAGGGAATTTTTACACGTAGATGATTTGGCAAAAGCAATTATTTTTTCTATCAATAATGATTTGCCTGGTCACTTATACAATGTTGGAACTGGAATAGATATTAGTATTAAAAGGTTAGCTGAAACAATCAGAGATATTGTCGGATTTCAGGGTGATATAATATGGGATTCTGATAAGCCAGACGGTACCCCTAGAAAACTCATGGACGTTACAAGATTACATAGTATGGGATGGAAACATTCACATGATTTAGAAGACGGAATTATAAATCTTTATCATTGGTTTTTAAAAAATTACAGTAAAATAAGGGGTTAAGTAAATAAAATGAATAATTTTAAAATTTTCACATTATGGTGTCATTGGAGGAAATCTTTCAAAATTATTTAATTCGACTAATTAGAATATGAAAAAAATTTTAATAATTTTTGGTACAAGGCCCGAAGCCATAAAAATGGCGCCGCTAATAAAAGAATTTAAAAAACATAAAACTTATTTTGAGACTAAAGTTTGTGTTACTGCACAACATAGGCAGATGTTAGATCAAGTTTTAAATTTTTTTAACATCAAAGTTGATTTTGATTTAAATTTAATGAAGCCAAATCAAAATTTATATAATCTTACTGCCGATATTATAGTCAATTTAAAAACTGTTTTAGAGGATTTTAATCCTGATTATGTTTTTGTTCACGGAGATACAACCACAACAATGTCAGCAAGTATTGCATCTTTTTATAATGGCAGTAAAGTTTGTCATGTTGAGGCTGGACTTAGAACATATAATAAACTATCCCCTTATCCTGAAGAAATAAATAGACAAATAACGGCAAGGATTACTGATTATAATTTTGCTCCTACCAAACAGTCAAAAGAAAACTTGATTCAAGAAAATATTAAAAATGAAAAAATATATGTAACTGGAAATACAGTGATTGATGCGTTAATGGACAGTGTAAAAAAAGTAAACAAAAACCCATCGAAGGTTATTCTTGAATTTATGGAGCTAATCGGAAATAAGAATATAATTTTAGTTACCGGCCATAGAAGAGAAAATCATGGCGAAGGATTTATAAGAATTTGTAAGGCTTTGAAGGAAATAGCTAATAAAAATAAAGATATGCTAATAATATATCCTGTTCATTTAAATCCTAAAGTTCAAGAGCCAGTAAATAACATTTTATCAAAAATTAATAATATTCTGCTAGTTAAACCATATGCATACGAAGATTTTATATGGATAATGAATAGGTCTAAATTAATAATCACTGATAGTGGAGGAGTTCAAGAGGAAGCCCCAAGTCTTGGAAAACCTGTGCTTGTGATGAGGGAAACTACTGAACGCCCCGAAGCTGTTGATGCCGGTACTGTTATTTTGGTTGGTACAGACAAGGATACAATTGTAAATGAAACATTAGAGTTGTTAAACAATAAAAACAAGTATATGAAAATGAGTCGTTTGCATAATCCTTATGGGGATGGAAAAGCATCAAAAAGAATTGTAAAATCTATTGCCAATATAGAAAATATAAATATAAAATAATGAAAATAAAAAAGCCTGATATTGTTATGATAGGGTTAGGCTATATTGGTTTACCTACCGCGGCATTGCTTGCTTCCAATGGATATAATGTTTTGGGAGTTGATACTAATAATAAAGTGGTAAAGACTGTAAATAAAGGTAAGATACATATTATCGAACCTCAACTTGACAAGGCTGTTAAATATGCTGTAGAAAAAGGCTTATTAAAAGCAGACTTAAAAGCGGCAGAGGCTGATATTTATTTAATTGTTGTACCAACCCCTTTTAAAGGAAACTATCAACCCGATATTTCCCACATTGAGTCAGCTACTAAAGCAATTACTCCTTTACTAAAAAAAAATGATCTATATATTATTGAATCAACCTCGCCTGTTGGAACTACAGAAAAAATGAAAGAATTAATTTACAATATCAGACCTGATCTTGAAAATCAAATTCACATTGCATATTGTCCAGAAAGAGTTTTGCCTGGAAATGTAATGCATGAACTTGTTTATAACGATCGTGTTATTGGGGGTATCGATAAAAAATCAACAAATAAGGCAATTGAGTTTTATAAAACATATGTTAAGGGTGAATTACATCCAACCGATTCAAAAACTGCTGAAATGTGTAAGTTAGTAGAAAATTCATCTAGGGACGTTCAGATTGCATTTGCAAATGAGCTTTCAATGATATGTGATAAAGCTAATATTGATGTGTGGGAGTTAATTAATTTGGCAAATAAACATCCTAGAGTAAATATATTAAAACCTGGCTGCGGTGTAGGAGGACATTGTATAGCTGTTGACCCATATTTTATAATTTACGATTTTGAGGAAAATACAAAAATAATAGCTGATGCTAGAAAAGTGAACAATTATAAGTCATTGTGGTGTATTGAAAAAATTAAAAATGAGGCGATAAATTTTGAGAATAATAATTTTGGAAAACCTAGTATAGCCTTTATGGGTTTAGCTTTTAAGCCAAATATTGATGATTTTAGAGAATCGCCCGCAAAAAATATAGTAGACTCATTTACTAAAAACTTTAATATTGAAAAATATTACATAGTTGAGCCTAATTTGAATAATCATAAAGAATATGATTTAATAAATTATGAAACTGCAATTAGGGAAGCAGATATTATAGTTTTTTTAGTTGCCCATAATGAGTTTTTAAATATTAATATTCCGAAAAGTAAAATAGTAATTGATTTTTGTGGTATCACAAAATATAACAAATGATTAAAAATCTCAATAGAATATTCAAATTATTAGAAAAAAATCAAATTAAAAGCTTTTTCTCGTTACAAATTTTAATTATATTTTCTTCTTTGCTACAGTTAATCAGTATAACTGCATTTGGTCCGTTTATCGCTTTGATAAGTGACAATTCTATTTTAACATCAAATAATTTGGTTTCGAAAATTTATTTAAAATCAGGCATGGCTGGTTCTGAATTCATTTTTTCCTCTGGTATATTAATTTTGTTTTTGATAATTTTTTCTTCAATTGTCTCATTCTATTCAAATTGGAGATTAAATAAATTTTCGTGGAAGATAACAATGGACTTATCTAAAAAACTTTATAAATCTTTTATAACTCAAGACTGGATTTTCCATACCTTAAACCCAAGTTCTAAACTGATTAAGCAAATTTTTATTGAATGCCGACGATTAGGCGATTCAGTTATATCGCCTATTATAAATATTTCTTCAAGTTTAGTTTACATCATAATAGTTATTATTTTAACCACTCTATATAATCCGTTAATTACTATAATCTCCTCTTTTATATTTCTGATTATTTATGTAATTATATACTCTTCAGTCAAAAATTTATTAAGGAATAATGGTGAAAATATAACAAATCAGTCTTTGTTAAGATCATCAACTTTAACCGATAGTTTTGGAGCAATTAGAGAAATTATAATAAATAATAAGCAGGGTTATTTTATAAAAAGATTTAATCTAAGTAGTGATAAGTTTGGATATAGCCAAGCAACAAATGCAATAATAAATACTTCCCCCAAATTTTTTATTGAACTTATTGCTTTTAGCTCAATTATAATATTATTTCTCATTTTTTTTAGTGATAATAATGAATCTTTTACAAATTCAATTCCTGTTTTATCGGTATTTGCTTTGATTTCGATAAAACTTATACCTCATTTTCAAATAATTTTTTCCAGTATTTCCAAAATCAAAGGAAACTTTATTGCATTTGATCTTATTGAAAAGGATATATTGGATTCTCAAAAACAAATAAATGTAATCAGACCAAAAAAAATAAAAAATCAATTTTCAAAAATAAGTTTGAAAAATATTTCTTACAAATATCCAGGAAAAGAAAATTTTGTTCTTGAAAATTTGAATTTAATCATTGAAAAAAATAAAAATATAGGCTTTGTTGGATATTCTGGTTCTGGTAAATCTACTCTGGTAGATATAATTTCTGAACTTGTTTCTCCTTCATCTGGTGAAATATTTATTGACAACAAGAAACTTTCAATAAATAAAAATGAATTGAAGGACAGAATTAGTTTAGTTTCTCAAAATATAGATTTGATAAATGGTTCAATAAAAAGCAATATAGCTTTTGGACAAGAAGAATCAGAAATTGATATTGAAAATTTAAATTTATCAATCAGTAAATCAAATTTAAAAGACTTTATAAAATCTGCGCCACATGGAATTAATACTGAAATCGGAGAAAGAGGTGTCCAGATTTCAGGAGGTCAAAGACAAAGGATAGGAATAGCAAGAGCTATTTATAATAAAGCTCAAATTCTTATACTTGATGAGGCAACAAGTTCATTAGACGGAATAACAGAATCAGAGGTTCTTAAAGCTGTTAAGAATATTTCCAAAAGTATTACTGTTATATCGATAGCACATCGATTATCAACTTTAATCGAATGTGATATTATTTATGTTTTGCATAAAGGAAAAATTGTAAATTCAGGAACATTTGAATATTTATCCTTAAATGATGAAATTTTTAAAAAAATGCAAAATAAAAAATCGTAATTTTATAAAATAATTAATTAAAAAAATTTACATGATTTCAGATGATAACGTCAATAAAGTTTTGCAAGATGATGGGGTGAATAAATCAATTTTAGATTCTGGTAATAAATATGAAAATCTTTCCAAGATAAATATTAAAGATTTACAAAAAGAATTTAATCACGGTGAATCTTGGGCTGTAAGAGTTATTTACAATGATAGGTTCGGAGGAGTAATCATAAAACAAAACCCCGGAGAGGGAAACAGACTACATTATCACCCAGATGCAGACGAGTGCTGGATAGTTTTGGAAGGTGAATATGAATGGCAAATTGAAGATAAAGTAAATGTTGTCAAAGCTGGAGATATTATTGTGGTAAGGGCTAAAACATGGCATAAAATAACCGCAATTGGAAAAGAGCCAGCTGCAAGATTGGCGATAACTAAACCTGATGTAGAACATATATATGAAGATTGATTTTAAAGATAAAAACGTTTTAGTAGTTGGTTCCTCTAAAGGGATAGGTAAAGGCGTATTTGAAAAATTTAAATCACTTGGTGCAAATGTGATTGGTATTTCAAGGTCAGAAGGTGTTGATATTTCAAAAAAATCAGAAATTGACGAATTTTTTAATTCGTTAACGTCTATTGATTTCTTAATTAATGTGGCAGGAATTAACTATTGTAAAAAGATTTCTGATATTGATTATCAAGAGTGGAATGAAGTTTTAAACACAAATTTAACCTCATTCTTCTATATAATAAAAAAATCTATTCCACTAATGAAACAAGGAAGTCGAATAGTTAATGTTTCATCAATTGCTGGCAGAAATAAAAGTATTGTTTCTGGAGTACATTATACGTCCAGTAAAGCTGCTATTATTGGATTAACTAGACAATTAGCTCATGAATTAGGTCCAAAGGGAATAAATGTTAATTGTACTTGTCCATCTCAAACTCTTACGCCGATGTTAGAAAGATCTATGAATGATGAACAGTTAAAAAATTTGTCACAAACTATCCCAATTGGAAGAATAGCATCAATTGATGATCAAATTGGTCCAATAGTTTTTTTATGTTCCGACTTAGCAAGTTATCTTAATGGTTGTATAATTGATGTTAACGGTGGTCAAATTTAATTTTTAATATATGAATATTGTAGCTATAATTCCAGCAAGGATGAATTCTAGTAGATTTCCTGGAAAACCACTAGAGGATATATACGGAATGGCGATGGTAGGTCATTGTTATAAAAGGGCTATAATGAGTAAATTACTTAGTGATGTATATGTTGCTACACCGGATAAGGAAATTTATGATTATATGGTCAATATAAATGGAAAAGTACTTATGACAAAAGACTCCCATGAGATGGCATGCGACAGAGCTGCTGAAGCAATGATTAAGGTAGAATCAATTACAGGTAAAAAAGTAGATATACTTTTAATGCTTCAGGGGGATGAGCCAATGGTAACTCCAAAAAGTATTGATAATGTTTTGCAACCTTTAATTGATGATGAATCAATAAAAATTGCAAATTTATATAAGGAAATTAATACTATACATGAGTTTGAAGACCCAAATGAAGTCAAAGTAATTTTAGATAAGAATTCTAATGCTATTTACTTTTCAAGAGAACCAATTCCCTCTAGAAAGAAAGGTCATTTAAATGTACCGATGCTCAAGCAAATTTGTTCAATTCCGTTTAGAAGAGATTTTTTAATAGAATTTTCAGACATGGAAAGGACACCACTAGAAATAATAGAAGGTATTGATATGAATAGAGTTTTAGAAAATGGCTACAACATAAAAATGGTTTATTCTGATGACGAATCGTTTTCTGTCGATTGTCCAGAAGATCTAAAGAGAACTATTGATGCAATGAAGAATGATAAATTATCAAAATTTTATTTATAGAATGTTAAAAATTCTTTTAACCTCTACTTCATTTCAAGATACACCTGGTAAGCATCATGATTTATTAAAAAACAAAAAAATAATCATAGAAAAATTTAGAGGACCGTTAACCGCAGATCAGTTACTGCCAATCATAGATAATTTTGATGGAGTAATTTGTGGAGATGACGAATATAATTTTGAAGTCCTAAATAAAGGAAGTAATTCTCGTCTTAAGGTTATTAGTAAATATGGGATTGGACTAGACAAAATAGATTTAAATGCTGCGAAAGATTTTAAAATAAAGATTTATAACACCCCTGGTGTTAATCATCAAGCAGTAGCCGAGCATGCTTTTGCACTTTTGCTTTCATATGAAAAAAATATAATTAGGGAGCATCTAATTACTAAGGCTGGAAAATGGAAGCGTTTAATTGGCCATGAAATTTTTAAAAAGAAAGCTGGCATTTTGGGCCTAGGTAACGTGGGAAAAAATATCGCTGTAAAAGCAAAGGCATTTGGTATGGATGTATATGCTTATGATTTAAATAAAGATGAAGAGTTTAATTCTAAATATGATATAAATTTTTGCGAAACTTTAGATGAATTTATTCACGAAGTTGATTATCTATTTTTAAGCTTGCCCTTATCTAAATCAACCAAAAATATTATTAATTCCACAGTTTTTTATTTAATGAAAGAAAATATTGTAATTATAAATACTGCTAGAGCTGATTTATTGGATCAAAAAGTTTTAGTCAAATTCCTAACCAATAATAAAATTAGAGCCTATTTAACTGATGTTTTAGAAATTGAGCCCATGATTAAAAATCATCCGCTTAATAATTTTAAAAATGTTATTATAACGCCTCATATTGGTTCTAGAAACTATGAAACAGTTGAAAGACAAGGTGTTAGGGCTGTAAATAATCTATTTAATTTTTTTAAAATTTAATTATGGAAAAAGTTGTTGTATTTGGTGGTTCAGGATTTATTGGAAGTCATGTAGCTGATGAGCTTACAAATAAAGGCTATAAAGTTTTAATATTTGATTCGTCAAAATCTCCTTATCTCAATTCAAATCAAGAAATGATGGTAGGCAGCATATTAGATAAAAAAAAGCTTGATGAAGCGATCAAAGGGTCAAAATATGTATATCATTTTGCTGCAATCGCTGATATAAAAGAGTCATCAATTGATCCTGTAAATACCATTGAGATTAATGTTTTGGGTACATGCTATATTTTAGATTTATGTGTCAAACATGGAGTGCAAAAATTTTTATATGCTAGTACTGTTTATGTTTACAGTAATCATGGCTCATTTTATAGAACTAGCAAACAAGCTTCTGAATTGATAATAGAAAATTATTCAAAATCCTATAATCTGCAATGTGTTCTATTGAGATATGGTTCACTTTACGGAAAGAGAGCTAATCATTTCAATTCAATCACAAAAATGATTAAGCAAGCTATACAGGAAAAGAAAATAGTTAGATCTGGAACCGGCGAAGAAATAAGGGATTACATAAATGTTAAAGATGCTGCTAAAACCAGTGTAGATTTATTAAAATTAAAAGAACTAACAAATCATGTCATGATTACCGGAAATCAGACTATGAAAATAAAAGATTTATTAAAGATGATTAACGAGATGTTTAATAATGAATTAGATATTGAATATACCAATAAATCTAACGAAGAACACTACGAAATTACTCCCTATAATTTCAAACCAAATGTTGCTTTAAAGTTTACTCCTGAACATTATCATGATTTGGGTCAGGGAATATTAGAGTCTATATACGATACTTTTAAAGAATTGAATGTTAAAAAGTAACATAAAATTTTACTCACTTAAAGATAAGAACCCTGTTTCTAAGTTAGCTTCCATCATGATTAGGGACTTAAACGAGGGCATTTGTATATTACCGGGTGGAAAAACCCCGATAGATATTTATAAAAGAGTTTCAAGTTCCATGAAAGTAAAAAATAATAGATTAGTATTACTTTCAGATGATAGACTTGTTTCAGTCAGTGATGAAAAGTCAAATTTTGGAATGTTAAAGAAAAATTTAAATATAAAGTTTAATAAGAATTTTCCGATTAATTATCACTATCAAATCTCAAATTTTGGATTTCATAGTATTGAAAATTTATTTCTAAAATTTTTAAGTAAAAAAAAAATTAAATGTTCTTATTTAGGTTTAGGTGAAGATTCTCATACAGCTTCACTATTTCCAAATAATCCTAAAATATTAGAGGATGATAATTTTGGTATAATTTTAAAAAATCCTGGTGAAACATACTCAAGATTTAGCCTAAGTTTTAACACACTTATGCTAGCAGAAAAAATTATTTTTATAGTTCTAGGAGAAAATAAAATTAATGCGTTAAATAATATTATGTCTGATCATATTGATTACTTGAAATATCCAGCTCAGAAAATTATTAAAGAACATCATAATGTTGAAATATACACCGATATTGATAATTTAAAATTTCATTTTCTGTGAAAGCTATAATATTTGATTTTGATGGTGTGATTTTGGACTCTGTTAATGTTAAAACAAATGCCTTTTCAGAAATGTACTCAAAATGGGGTAATAAAACACAGAATGCCGTAATTAAGCACCATCTAGAAAACGGAGGTGTCTCCAGATTTGAAAAATTTAAAATTTATCACAAGAAATTTTTGAATATTAATCTTTCTAAAAATGAAATTAGTGAATTAGCGGATGATTTCTCTAAATTGGTTTTTGATGGAGTTTGTAATTCTCCTTTCATACCAGGTGCAGAAGAGTTTTTAAAAATTGTAAAAAATAATTATTCAACTTTTATTTGTACAGGAACACCTCAAAAAGAAATAGAAGAAATTTTAATCACAAAAAAGTTAAATAAATTTTTTAATTCTGTTCACGGCTCTCCTGATGATAAGATTACAATTATTAATTTCATAATGAGAACTAATTCTTTTGAGCCTAAAGATGTATTATTCATTGGAGATGCTATGACTGATTATAATGCCTCTATTGCAACAAATATTAATTTTATTGGGGTTAAGAATTTAGTAACAACTTTTCCAAAAGGTACAATTGAAGTTGAAAATTTACTTGAAATTATAAAAATTAAAAATTTGTTTTAAAATATGTTTTCCCAAACAAAACATTTTATAAAGGTTTCAGCTAAATCAATTTTTATTATAATAACAGTTATTTTTTTCAGAATTCTAAATTTTATAAAGTTTAAAAAACTATACAAATTAAGATATAACAGAGTTCATATAATTTGCCCTGGCCCAACGTGTTTAGATTTTAAAAAAAATAAATTTAAAAAAGATGAAGCTTTTTTATTTATAAATCATGGTATATTGGTTTCAAACCATGTTAGTAAAAACAAATTTTTTATTTCTGCTGATGGTACCAGAGTTTCAGAAATATTGAAATCACATAAAAGTTTATATAAGGATATATTCTCAATAATTACTCCTGAACACTATAGACATCTAAACCTGGACATGATAATGAAAACTGATTTAGTTTTTCCGTCATTTAATTTAAGACTATCAACTAAAAATGGAATTGTTGCCAAAAATCACGGTCCTAAAAATTTTAATTATCTGAATACAAATCACAAACCTTCTGGATTTGGATCAATGATTTGTGCATTACAGTTAGCCGTATTATTTAAGCCCAAAAAAATAATTTTTCATGGTTGTGATATCGGAGAAGTCAACGGTATAAGGTATTTTGATGAATCTGTTCCAGTTAGGTCATTTGAAGCCTTTAACTTAACAAAAGAACATTATCAAATTGTTAGAAAAAAAATATTAAAAATGGGTATTTCCATTTAATTTTATAAAAAAACTAAATATGAAAGCAGTTATTTTAGCAGGTGGACTAGGCACTAGACTTTCCGAAGAAACCAGATCAAAACCAAAACCAATGGTTGAAATTGGAGGAAAACCAATTTTATGGCACATAATGAAAATATACTCAAAATATGGAATCAATGATTTTATAATTTGTTGTGGTTACAAAGGATATATGATTAAAGAGTATTTTGCAAACTATTTCTTACATCAATCTGATGTAACATTTAATATGAGAGATAACAAAATGATGGTACATGAAAAGAGAACTGAGAATTGGACTGTAACTTTGGTAGACACTGGTGAGAAATCAATGACAGGGGGAAGGCTAAAAAGAATTAAGGATTATCTCAGCAATGAAAAATCTTTTTGTTTTACTTATGGAGACGGTGTTTCAGATATTAATATTAAAAAATTGATTGATTTCCACAACACTCATGGAAAGCTAGCTACTTTAACTGCAACTTTTCCACCTGGTAGATTCGGTGCTATAAATATTAAGAACAATATGGTTTTAAATTTTAAGGAAAAGCCAAGAGGAGATGGAGCATATATAAACGGTGGGTTTTTTGTTTTATCTCCAAAAGTTATTGACAGAATCGAAAATGATTTAACCACTTGGGAAAATGAGCCCTTGGAATCACTTGCCAAAGATGGTGAACTTATGGCTTATAAACATGATGGGTTCTGGCAACCAATGGATACTCTAAGAGATAAAAAGTACTTAGAAAAATTATTAATGGAAGATAAAGCATATTGGAAAACATGGTAAACATTAAATCAAATGTTAATCCTAAATTTTGGCACAAAAAGAGGGTGTTTTTAACCGGACACACTGGGTTTAAAGGAAGTTGGCTCTCAATTTGGTTAAAAGAAATGGGTGCAAGTGTAAAAGGATTTTCCCTTGAACCCGAAAATTCCCCTAATTTATTTGAAGAAGCAAGAGTTTTTGAAAATATGGATTCTGAAATTGGTGACATCAGAAA
>CEQX01086680.1_pt1 | contig 19252 bp, 12 predicted proteins | sample 356261 | NCBI WGS metagenome assembly CEQX01 (sample SAMEA2621076, study PRJEB7988) | marine metagenome | isolation source: saline water (ENVO:00002010), including | reverse complement strand
TCACCTCAGAATGCTCCCAAGCGCATTGCTGCGTCTTCTGCGTCATAACCTTCGGCAAGCTTGACGGAAGCGTGCTTACCGTGTTTGGAATTGCGAACATTGACTTTCGCAACTTCGACTTCAAAAATAGTTTCAACCGCACGTGCGATTTGATCTTTGGTAGCGCTACGGCGGACGATGAACTCGAGACGGTCCTCGGTAGTACGAGCTTCCATCGATTTTTCAGTCAACCATGGTTGAATAATAATGTCATATGCATTCATGATGTTCACCTCAGTTAAGTGCCTCCACAGCATCTTTTGTAAAGACGGTCAAACGACCGATGTCGCCACCTGGCGCCAAGTCTTCAGCGCACAAGTCACGAGCAGCAACCACATCGACACCGGGGAGGTTTCGAGCGGCTTGAGCCAAACCGGACTTTTCCTTGACAACAAGGAGGATTGATTTTGGAGTCTTGTGGACACGTCCACGCATGGTTGCTTTACCAGCACGAATGTTGCGTCCATTGCGAGCACGATTCAAATCGTCTCCAAGGCCGAGTTCGTTAAAGATAGCAATGACTTTACGAGTCGCAGAGCCGTGATTGAACGTCTCGATGTTGAACTCCTCAGTCTTCCCATCACGAACTTCAACATAATTACCGAGTACGAGAGGAAGGCTTGAGATATCTTCTGAGAAACGGTGGCCACGAGAACTCACTGTCTCAACAGATGTTGTAGCAGCCAATGCTGAGTTTCGAGCAATTCGACGCTCCTTCAGGTTGAGTTTTCGGCCCCAGTTCTTTTCGACCTTAGGCCCGTGAGCACGGCGTCCACCTTTGGTGTGTGGGTTTTGTGCTGCTCGGCTCTGGCCGGTTCTTCGCATGATACGTGAAACACCACGGCCCTTACCCCACCATTCAACGGAGTGCTTCATACCTGCCATTGGCGCACGCTTTCCAACATGGGCACGAGCACCGTATGCTTGGCGACGGTTGGCACGGCTGGAAGCAACTGCGAGCTTGATGAGGTCAGTGCGGAGTTCGGTAGAGAACGCTTCTGAAAGCGTCACTTTCTTTCCGTTTTCAACAGAGATTTCGAAATTCTCTTGAAGGCGACCTGCGTCGACTTCGTCCTGACTGACAGTGTTTGTAATATCGAGAACATTGACCTTCAACTTCAGACCCCCTGCTTAGATGATGTACTTACGTAAGTGATTTCGTAAGGTGGTAGATTCTTGTCAGAGCCACGTGTTGCATCACGGAAACGGATCAACCGCTTTGCCGGGCCTGGAACACTTCCCTTTACAAGGATGTAATCTGAATTAACTTCTCCATAGTGAAGGAAACCGCCTGCTGGTGAAATTGCATGGTCTTCAGGAGATGCGACGCGAAGAATACGCTTGTTGTATTCTGTTCGTTGGTGGTAGCCAGTTTGACCACCTTGACGAATAGACTTTCGAACATATCCGTCACCGAAAGCACCCATATTACCGTGTTGACGGCGTTTCTTGGAGTTCTTGTGAGATTGCAACTTACCGCCGAAACGCTTGATGACACCTTGCCATCCGTATCCCTTGGTAACTGCAACAATGTCGGTCAGACCGCCTTCTTCGAAAGCGTCTGCGAAGGAGTATTCTTCACCCAACTTTTCCTTTGCGAAAGTGAGTTTCTCGCCGATTGTTCCGCCATCGAGACCGATCTCCATGAGGTCAGGTGTCTTTGATGGTAGACTGGAAACTGCAGAAGGTTGTGTTGCGACAATGAGACGAACTTCGACCAAATCTGCTTTTTCGAGGTTTTCGAAATGCTTGTCTGCATCGTGCTCTTTACGTTCTGGCAGTCGCTTGAAAAGGTCAGGGAATGCTTCGCTAATTTGACTTGCATCAACCCAAGCTTCTCCTGCTGCTTGCTTACCGTAAGCATTCATAGAATACCCACGAACACCGAGAATACGCATCTTTGGACATTCAACAACAGTAACTGGAATACGAACTTCTTGTCCAGCGGATAGGCTTCTTGGGTTTAAATCTCGAGCGAGAATGTGAGTCATGCCTGCTTTCCAGCCGGCAAATCCTTGCATTCTCACTTCGCTCGCATCGGTTGTAGGCCACGATTTAACCAGACCGAATGGACGGTTTGCACGCTTTCGCGGGCTAAATGCCATCGATCCTCTACGTGGGTGACTTTTCTTTGCCATGTCGGATTCCTCCTGTGTTTTATACAACGCATTGGCCCCACCGGGGGGGGCATACGAGGGCTCTCTGGACAGGAACAGCCGTGACACTGCGTCCCATTCCCACGATTGTGGAACGAGACAGTAGGGGTCCTCAGGGGATGGCCCATTGTGTCTGGCTGCTCACCTTTGAGCAACCAACCGACTTACCTCCCGTATATGAGTGGTTCGGTCGTGAAAAGAGGAGGCGTAGCGTGAACTGCCTCAATTGAATGGCTGTTTCAACCAGTAAAAAAACTCGATGATAAATTATTGATTAGCAAAAGTGTTGAGGGACCTACAGGTTTGAATCACTTTCACATACAGGCGTCCACACTATCCTTTTGAACCCTCGACTCAAAAGTATCCTCATGGCAGTCGTTGTTCATCCTTATCTGAAGGACGGTGTCAATGCACGTGCCTATCAATTGATGGCCTTGCGTAATGCCCTTGCAACATCAACCTTGATGGTCATGCCAACCGGTTTTGGAAAAACTGCGGTCGAATGGATGGCCATGGCAGAAGCATTACGACTCAACAACGGCAAAATACTCCTCATTGCCCCCACGACTGGTCTGGTCGAACAACAGCAACGTATGGCTCGAGAGATGCTGGATTTGGAACCTGATTTGATCCAACTCTTTACAGGAGATATTGCTCCAGCAAAACGCCCGCCAGTTTGGCAAGCTGCTCGAATTGTTATGGCAACCGCTCAAGTGATTCGAAATGATGCCGTGAACGGTAGTATCGACCTTTCCGATGTAGGTTTGCTGATTGTTGATGAGGCACACCACGGTACGGGGAAGCACGCCTATGCTCAAGTTGGAAATCTATACCGAGAAGCACGCCAACATGATCCACTTGTCTTAGGTGCTACTGCAAGCCCTGGTTCGACAGAACACAATATCATGGAAGTAATTCGTACATTTGGTTTTGATTGCTTAGATGTCAAACGAAAAGAAGACCCGCTGTTGCAACCATATGCAGTTGATATGAGTACAGTCCCGCACCGACTCCCACTTCCAGACACACTTTTAACGCTCATACAACCCCTCAAAGACCATTTTGACCAAGAAGCGAAGCACCTTCAAGACCTTGGATTTCTCGCCCCAACTGCACACATCAATGGAAAAATGATTGATGATGCACAACGGCGAGCAAGTCAAGCGATTCAAAGGCGCGATGTTCGTGGATATGATGCCGCACGACGAATTGGAGACTTACGACGAACCCACATTTTGTTGGACCTCTTGCAAACACAAGGCATCAAAGCAGCACTTGCGTTTCTAAACCGTGCAGAAGAAGATGGAAGAACTGGAGAAAGAACGACCAATCGGTTCGTTGCAAAACCAGCAGTTCATCACTTTCGAATCGCTGCCAAAGAGATTCCAGAACTTCACCCCAAACCAAGTCATGTCGTACAGTTGGTTGAAAAGCAAATCACCGCCCATCCAAAAAGCAAGATCATCGTCTTTACGGAATACCGTGATACTGTAGAAAATATCGTTTCATTGCTCGATTCTATAGAATCTGTTGCAGCAGACAGGTTCATTGGGCAATCCGGAAAAGGCAAACGAAAAGGTATGACACAAAAGCAACAACTCGAACAACTCCGCAGATTTCGGAAAGGAGAAATCAATGTACTGGTCGCTACATCTGTCGGGGAAGAAGGGCTGGATGTTCCTGCTGCAGAATTGGTCGTTTTGTATGAACCTGTCCCGAGTGCTATACGGGCAATTCAGCGTCGTGGCCGGACCGCTCGTCAGCAAGCGGGAACCGTTCATACGTTAATCGCCCAAGGAACACGAGATGAATATGTCCAAATTGCTGCTGAAAAGCGTGAACAGCGAATGTATCGGTTATTGCAACGCATACGAAATCGTGGCTTACTGCCTTCACGCCCTCCGCCTACTGACGGAGTGTTTGAATTCTTTTCAATACGTACGGATAACGGCGAAGTAAGCGTTGCCGAGTATATTCAAACACAGGAAAAAGAAATTCTTCGAGTACATGAACAGAACAAACCGGAAACAGAGGAAGAAGTTCCTGTGCCAAAACGAGAGCGAGGACCCCCCGTAATCGCACCCGCTGACCGAAGACATAGTCAGCAAATGGGTTTGGAGCAATTCACCAATCCATCTGCGAACACACACGCTCCTCAATCACAATCAAAACACGAAACTGAAACACTCAGGAAAACATACCCCTCTCCTATTCTCGATGGACAAGCACATCGCCATCAAGAGAACCTGACTTCCGCAGCAGCCTCTGCTGTGGTCGACGAAATGAAAGCAACCGAACATGAAGGAATAGAGATTACTCTTGATCACCGAGAAGCATCTTCAACCTTAGGACCCTATCTGAGAAGTCTTGGAGTGAAAATACAGTTCAGTCACCTTCTTCATGGTGACATTCGAATCTCTGAACGAATCTTGATTGAACGTAAAACAGCTCGTGATTTGGTTCAATCGTTGACTGATGGCAGACTCTTACAGCAGTGTCGAAGACTTGCTGCAGCATCTTCAAGACCGATGTTATTGATTGAGATAGGTCAAGGACATGGGCAATTTGTTCATCCCAACGCCGTTCATGGTGCCTTGGCCCATGTAGGATTAGACCTTGGAGTTCCGATCATGATGACCAAGAGTCCTGAAGAGACTGCTCACTTTCTCGCAGTGGCAGCGAAAAGAGAACATGATTTAATCGAAAAAATGGCACTTTCAGCCATGAAAAGAGGAGAACGGTTTGAAGATGAGCGGAGTATTGAACGCGCTGTTTCTGCAGCAATGGCTGAAATAAAAGCAATTGAACTGGAAGAACATTCCGAAACACCATTGGCGAATCGCTGGATTTCGTTTCAAAAGTCAGAGTCAGTCGATGTCCTTGCCGCAATACCTGGTATCGGACTGAAGAAAGCAGAGGCTTTAATCAACCAGTTTTCTACAATATCAGGTGTGTTTTCAGCCAGTGTAGAGCAACTCGGTGCATGTGAAGGTGTAGGAACAAACAGCGCTTTGGCGGTGTTTGAAATGCTTCACGGATGATTATCCACCGATGACCAGAGCACGAGTTCGAAGTTGTGCGAACCGGTCAGGGTAGTGACCCAATGCAAAAGCGACCATTTCAGCGAGATGAAGAATAGGCATTGTTGTATCCTTTCGGGCGATTTTTCCAGCCTTGGATTGATAGGAATCAAGATTTGAGTGAGATATTGTGCAAGCTGAGACGATGATGTCAGCCCCACTGCTCTTGGCATCCGAGAGAACTGCTGCAGTCATTTTCATGACTGGTTTGTTAATGGTAAGGAGGGCAGGAGCACCTACGCTTTGACACTTGAGATCGTATTCGACCGGTGTTCCACCAAGAGCTGTAATGAGTTGTTCCATGTATGTAGGCATGAACGGGTCATCATCTCCACATGCCCCTTTACGTTGCATGTTCGGGCCGTAATAGGCTGCAACATTCAATCGTAGAGGATTCACGACAGCATCATTGATTTTGTCCAAGCCAATTTCTTCAACCAGATAATGCAACAAATGGCGAGATTGAGATTCTCCCATGTATTCAACACTGGACGTTCGCGCAATGATGTTGTTTACATGATTTGCAAAACTGACATCTTCTCTAAATTCGTCAATTGTATCGCACATGATGCCGTGACTGGTTGCGCATGACGTCAAGATGTCAAGGTCTTTTGATTCTGCCAAGGCGAGATTACGGGCAACTAAAGCATGTTGAAGTTTAGAAGAGGATTGTTTGATGATATTGGCACCATCACTGCTTGCTTTAGGAATCTCAACAAGAGAAATCCCGAGTGTCTTGCACAAGGGTTGAATGCAATCTTCTACCTCAGAGGACGCCGCTCGAGCGGTGTTTCCTGCGTAGTATGCAATTGCCTTAGCCATACGATCGCCTCAAAATCTTTGGTCAATTTCGTTGAACAAGTTAACAACTTCATGATGAGATGCAACTTTACTGTTCACCATGTTTGGAATCTTTCCAATTCCAGCAGGCGGGGCTAAAAGCGCTTGAAGGCTACGGAATGGTGGCGCTCCAGTTCGTGTAAAACCAAGGAACATACGAGCAGAAACACCGTCAAAAATGTTGGTAAGTAGTCCAACTGGACCAAGGACTTGACGGTAGAGTGTCGTCTCATTGACATTACCACTCCACTTCACACTGCGCCCATACCATTTGACAAGTCGTCCATGAGGTCCAGTGTAATTTGTTGCATTCAGAAGTTTACTGCGAGCGCTGTTCAAGGCCTTAGCTGCTGTCTGGCCATCAGAGCCATAACGAGCGACGGAAGCGAAATCTGCTTCAGACCAGACACCATGTTCACCGCCAATTGAATTCATCAATTCTTTTTGTTGCTCTTCGCCTGTTCGTGGATCAAGGCTGCGAGACCATTGTTGTAGGAGGACACCCGGTCCTTTGTAGTCTGAGTCATAGGCAAACGTGTCCGACATCGACTGAAGTAACTGATACGACACGATATCGGTCATGGCATGAAGAGTTGTCGAAGTCGCAATATCCATGACGCCAATGGCTTGGCTGTTAAGCAACGTGTATCCTTCACGAGGGTCAGCACGCAACCACGGCTTAGCGGCCACTCGACTTTCTTCAAAGGAAGTATAGTCAACAACTAAATCTCGTATAACTGGGTAACCAGGAAGCGGTTCGATTTTGAGCACGCCTCCGTCACTCACCAATTCACTGATTTGAACTAAATCAGCCAAAACAATACGTCCGTTGACTCGGATTCCGGTTGTCGGGCTGCCATTACCATTACCTCGTCGGAAAGCCAAACTGCCGTCAACATCTTGTTGGACTGCGACAAGAAGGTCCTCTACGGTAGCATGGCCAGGGACTGCGCATGCAATGGTATCCCAACCACTATCTGCTTCGGCAGGACAATAACGGAAAAGCGAGAGAGTAATCGAAAGGTCTTCTTGAACAATGGTTGCAGGAGTGAAATCGCCTGAAACAACTTCTTCTCCAGACCCGGAACCGTATTCTTTCATTTCATCAAGGAGCACTTCTTGCAGCGTTCCAGATTCATCAACACATGCAATAATTGGAAGAGCGGCTTCAACCCATTGACTCCATGGTGTATCAAAATCGACATCACAGAGTTGAATGGTATGGACACGATTAGCACCGAGTGCAACATATTTTTCATCCCAGTCTGTTCCTGCTTTACAGAATTCATCATACGACGTATCACCAATTGCACAGACGCTGAAAGAGACGCCGTCGAGAGAAGGGGATTGTGAGTTCACAGATTGCCAAAGAGATTCAGCATTATCAGGCATCTCGCCTTCACCCCATGTCGATGTGATGATGAGCGTTCTCTTGTGATTGCCAAGAGTAGCAGGGTCAAATCCATCCATATCGTAAATGGTAGGAATCAATCCGTAATTTGCAGCTAACTTTGCAGTCTTTTCAGCGAGACCTGCGGCATTTCCAGTTTGAGAACCAAACAGAATTGAGAGAGAGCGATCTCCTCCGCCGAGAAGCGCTTGTAATGCATCACTGCCACCGGTGACAGCAACGCCAGCAGAAGAACTGGCCGCTGCTGCTGCTGGAGCAGATGCTGCTTGTTCAGTTCCTGAACTGTATGAGGACATTTCTGAAACAAGACTTTCTTGAAAGACGCCAGAATCATCAAAGCAAGCGATTCGAGGAAGAGCAGCATTCACCCAAGTGGTCCAAGGCGCATCATAATCGACATCACAGAGAGTAATTGGTTGGACTTGGGTTGCACCGAGTTCTTTGAATTTTGAATCCCAATCCGTTCCCGCTTTACAAAACTCATCATAGGAAGTATCGCCAATTGCACATACACTGTATCCCGTGTTTTTGAGTGATGGTTTCGAAGAGAGAACATTTTGCCACATGTCTTCAGCATTATCCGGCATCTCACCTTCACCCCATGTAGAGGTGATGATGAGCACACGCTTGTGAGATGGGAGTGTTGAAACATCAAATCCATCCATGTCGATAACGGAAGGAACCATACCTATTTTCTTAGAAAGTTTAGCGGTTTTTTCAGCCAACTCTGCGGCATTACCGGTCTGTGAGCCAAAGAATATGGAAAGTGAGCGGTCACCGTTGAGTAAACTCTGCATCGAATCACTTACACCGCTGCTCATAAGAATCACCCGCACTTACGTCTCGTAAGCAAAGATTGCCACACTGGAGTGGCCTTTGAAGGTTCGCATTTGACACGATGATTAGGGAGGAACATTTTGGTAAAAAAACCACGCCGAGAAGGAGATGAAATCTTTCATCAATTTCACATCTGGAAGTCGCCCATGCCGCCCATGTCACCCATGCCGGCGTCCATTGGAACGCCCTTGGAGGAAATCACATCATCGATTCTCAGAATCATAATTGCGGTTTCAGTTGCGGACTGAATCGCTTGTTCGACAACGCGCATCGGTTCGACAACATTGGCTTCCTTCATATCGACCACACCGCCTTCGTACACGTTGATACCTGCATGAGTTTGACCATCCGCATGAGCCTTACGTAATTCAATAAGGGTCGTAACGGGGTCAAGGCCTGCGTTTTCGGCAAGGGTTCGAGGGATGATTTCAAGGGCAGAAGCAAAGGCCTCAATCGCCATTTGCTCTCGACCGCCAACGGTCTCGGCATAGGTTCGAAGATCACGAGATAGTGCAGCAAGAACGCTGCCTCCACCGGTAAGCACAGCTCCATCTTCCCAAGCAACTGAAACTACACCGACAGCGTCATCAAATGCTCGACGAATTTCATCGACCACGTGTTCGGTTCCTCCACGAAGAAGAACGGAAACGGATTTGGCTTCGGGGCAACCAGTGATGAAAGTCATGTCTGATTCGCCAATCTTACGCTCTTCGACTTTCGCAGCGTGCCCCAAATCTTCTGGAGTAAGATCATCAAGATTGGTTACGATTCGACCTGCTGTTGCTTTAGAAAGCGCTTCCATATCGGATTTCTTCGCTCTACGAATCGCAAAGATTCCAGCCTTGGACATGTAGTGTTGAGCCAATTCATCGATTCCTTTCTGACAAATCAAAACGGTAGCACCCGAATTTTGGATTTTTTCAACCAAACTACGAATGTAATTTTCTTCTTCTTCAAGGAAAAGTGAAAGTTGATTTGGGTCAGTAATCTGAATCTTTGCATCAACTTCCGTCTTCTTCACTTCGATTGCTGAGTTAATGAGAGCAATTTTAGCGTCAGAAATGGAACGAGGCATTCCGGCGTGAACGCGTTCCTTATCGAGCAGAATCCCATCAATAAGTGTTGAATCCTTGATTGAGCCACCCTGCCTCTTTTCGACCTTAATATCAGAAAGGTCAACGAGACGTTCATCGTTTTCAATAATTCCAACAGCGTTGACTGCACGAACACAGATATCAGCCATAAAACTCTTCACTGCTCCAGCAGACTTTCCAGTAAGCGCGGTCTTTGCCACTTCCATGAGGACCGAATCTTGGTTCTCTGTTGAGATACCATGACCCTCAAGAAGTCCAACTGCCTTTTCTGCTGCGAGACGGAAACCCTCACAAATCACGGTTGGATGGACATTTTGTTCAATGAGGTCTTCACTGCGCTTGAGGAGTTCACCTGAAAGAACAACAGCGGAGGTTGTGCCATCATAGCAATGTTGTTCTTGGGTCTTCGCCACTTCAATAATCATCTTTGCAGCGGGGTGATCGATGTCCATTTCTTTGAGAATGGTTGCACCGTCATTGGTGATAACGACATCGCCCATCGAATCGACAAGCATCTTGTCCATACCTTTCGGTCCAAGTGTAGAACGAACCGCATCGGCAACTGCCTTCGCAGCGGCGATGTTGTTTGATTGGGCTGTTCGTCCACGTGTGCGCTGTGTTCCATCCTTCAAAATGAAGATTGGTGCTTGTCCATTTCCATACATGATAACGTCTCCGTTGCAACTTTGCCGAGGGCGAGTAAGCCTTGAACCCTACGCTTGACAAGAACTGTCGTTCAAGCCTGTCCGTTTTGTTCAAGCCACATCTGGCCGTAGACATTCCATTGCTCCATCGTCCAGCCATCTGGTAATCCACCAGCAGGCACTGGTGGAACAGAATCAGCAGAACTTGGAGCAGGTGTTGATGCGGGTGCAGGTGTGGCTGGTAATGGAACTTGAGATGGAGTAGGGGGCATAGCAGCAGGCGTTGGTGCCGGTGGCATGGCAGCAGGTGGCTGGTAAGCACCAGCAACTGGAACGGTAGGAGCCGCAGCAACTGCGCCATACGTAGCCTCAACGCTACCCTCGTAACCTTCCTCACCCCATCCGCCGTAATCGTCTTCTTCTTCGACCACGGTGAGGATTCGGAAAATCACGACAATTCCGATAAGGAATATGAAGATAAATCCAATCCAGGTAAGGATAGAGACGACATCGATTTCATCGGATTCAGAATTTGCTCCGTCACCAATAGTTGCACCCGATTCAATCAATTGCAGTTGCAATGTCGTACTGGCTGCATCGCTCACAGTTTGAGACTGAGCCCAAAGCGTGAGATTCGTGTAAAGAGAATCTTGTCCGAGATTATCCAATGTGACTTGTGAAACAGTGAAAATAACAGTCACTTGTCGCTCTTCTTCTACTTCGAGAGAAAAAGTTCGGTCGTTGTTAGCGATACGTGACTGAATCCAGTTCGATGAATCTCCATTATCCAAGTTCATCGATACCGATTGTGCAGTCGTGTATTGATTTCGAACCGTTACGGTCATCGACCACGGTTCAAATGGATCGGCCTCATCGATGACCAGTATTTCGGTAGGAATAATTTTCAGCCAGTTTTGAGAACCAACAAGATATGTTGCCGACCCAGTCGCACTGATGTTTGGATCATTCACGCTGGTCGCAACTACACCGAGTGTCAATTGTCCGTCAGTTCCTTCGATGAAGGAGAAGCGAACGGAAACATTGAAGCTTGTCCCAACTGCGATTTCTGGGGTTTTACCGTCATACAAATTCGTGTATTCAGCAAACATTCCAGCAGGTAAATCAAATGACATTGAGAAGCGGTCAACACTGTTTCCGTCATTACGAACTTCAAACTTCATCGTTTGAGCTGATTCCCCAGGGATATAGGATTGTTCAGCATCTTCATCCGAAACATGTACTGCAGCGGTATCAAGAATATCAACAGTCATTGAAATTGTAGAAAATACAGTTGGGTCATCAACGCTTGTGGCCTTCACAGTGAGGCCATACAACCCAGGACTGAGACCAATCGGCATGGGTAGGTTGAGTTGAATGATGGAGGTTCCATCCCAAGCATCCATGACAGCAGTTTGGCTTGTCGCTAAGTTCGCACCGAGTTGCCAGTTTTGCTGCGTGAGCGAAAGGTCGTATTGCTCATCGTCATTTCCAGTATTCGAGATGGTAATGTAGACCTTTCTTTCAATTCCATTCGCTGCCCCCGAATAGTCTGTTTGATCGACATCAAGAGTTACTTCACGATAAACTGGAACATTGATGTTACGCACCATAACATCGTTGCCAAACAGTGCACCGCATGACGGACATGTTGCACGCAGGTTGAACGAGACAGTGCCGGGATTCGCTTCAGATGCAGCAGTGATGTTTAATTGGAGATTGACACTTTGACCACGCTCGACATAAACCGGGTTTGAAACTGAAGCACCGGTCTCGTTGACAAGAAGGGAACTCCAACCATCTTCTGAGAATGTTGTCGCCAAATTGAACGAAGCATCGCGGTTACCTGAGTTCTGGAGACGGAATGGAACCAAACCAGATTCTCCAGGCCCCATTGAACCTGCCTGAAGACCTACGGTTGATGAGAGTGAAACGCCGTATTGTTCAGTAACCCCTACCGGAGCAACGACACGTGCCTTCTCTCCTGAGTTTTGACCCGAAGCGTCGGTAAGCCACAGTTGCCAAGTCAATTGTTGAACATCAGCACCTGGAGGAATACTCAAATTCACCCAGAGGTCAATCGAATCACCGCCTGGAATTGGCGGAATCAAAATGCTGGTATCGTGGTCACCGACCATTGTAGGATAACCTGCGGCGCTCATGTAAACCGCATCTTGGCGAATCATTGGGTTTGCAGGATTCATCCATGAAAGATTTGAGATATTGGAATCAGAGCGAATTGTTGCTGGTGAGTAACCGTTGTTGGTGACAACGCAATACAACGACAAGACTGCACTTGGCGGTGCAGAATAGCCGTTTTCTGGAGCATCACAAGAGATGTCCAAGGTATATTCCTGAACTTTACGAATACCGAACTGAACCCAATCGTCAATGTGGAAACCTTCGGAAGCGCCGCTGCTGTCGCTGCGTAGAACCAATCCCATAGTGTAGGAGTTGCCTCCAAGGAACACATTTTGATTGGTAACGTATGGGTTTTCAAGATAGGTAACTTGAGGATCCCAACTGATGCGAGTCCACTGGTCTGGTGCTTGACTTGGATTGCCAGCACTGATATCATAAACAATCGATTCGTTGATGTTTTGAGAACCTGAACCTCTCCACATTTCAAGAGAAACACTGTCGCCAGCTGCTACGCTACCCCATGCTTGAATATGGATTTGGGTTGAAATGTAGTTTGAAGAGTAGAAGACATTCCGACAAATGTAGAATTGATATGCCTGTGACATTCCAGGGTCGAGTTGAGCATTTGGCCCACAATTCTGACCGTTTGTCGAAAAGAAAGAATGAACCAAACGGTCGTGTGCATTCGAGGGATAGTTGTTGCCTGAAGCGGCATTGCCCCAGTGTTTGGAGCCAACAGCGCCACCGGACAAATCTTCCCAAGACCCTTGCCCTGTTGCGTCTCCTCCATTGACTGGATAACGTGCAGACATAAACGTCGAAGGTTGGATTGTTGTTCCGTCAAATGGATCTTTCATGATAGCGATAGGGACCGTCTTTTCCAGCACATCGTTTTCATTTCGGTCATCACCGTTTGAATCCTTGTCGACCATCGCTTTGATAATGAGGCCTCCAGAGAGGTCATTTGTTGTCGTGTTGAGGATGGAGTGTGCCGCTGTTGGTGTCCATACATACGAATCAGATGCTTTTTGACCACCGATGAGAGCACCAGAAGTCCAAGTGTAGGAATCCATCACATAGCCAATGGGGTGAAGAATTTGAATCATGGCTGAAGATGTTTTTCCAGAAAATGAACTGCCACCACGCTGGATTTCCATGAAAATCTCAATTGAATCACCTTCGAACAAATAATCCACCGTTGTTCCATCCGATTGAGTCCAGACCTCAGCAGATGCACTGGCATTTCCAATCGTGAGTTGCGAGACGAGCCAATCGTCATTTGCGCCACCTCGTGCTTCGATAGCACTGGCTGGAGCGGCAATACCCATGGCGAGGGTTTGCAGGAGAAGAAGGGCGACTAGAGTCAAAGGAGAGATGCGACGCATAAGACCAACAGAACCTCCCAGTTACATATGGCATATAGAGATGGCCTTTTGATGACCCCGTAGGGGTCAGTAGAAACAAATGGTTTAATTCCGAGATTTTCTCAGACCTTTAATCGAAGGTTGTTTAAAATCTGGAATGGAAATGTCATCGTCGGCATCCGGAAGAATGTCCTCGACGTCAAGCGTTTCATCAAACAGTTCCCCGATTCCTTGGAACTCCAATTCTTCGCTCTCTGGCGGTAACACATCTGAAATCTCGCCAAATTGTTCCATCTGAGACATACCATCGCCAATTGACTGAACCGCACCCGGTGCTTGTGCGACTGCTGAAGAACCCGAGATGGCAGCACTTGCAACTTGGGCGGCAGTGGTTGCTTTGGAAGCGATGGCTGTAGATGCAAAAACTGCTGCTGTCGTTGCAGCGGAAACCGCTACACCAGCCGTTTTTCCAAGAACCTTCGAAGTTGTCGAAGGCGGTTTTTTCTCTACTCGGTCGGGCAGATAATCATACACCCACTCCGGCGGATCTGAAGACCCTGCACCGAGCACGGCAATGGTTGTAAAAGCAGCAAGAGGCATGACTGCCAGTGCAGTTAACAAATCAAGGAACGATGTTTCGGGAATAGAGCCAATAGAGAGAGAAGACTCAAACAATTCTTTCTCGAGATTAATACTGAGATTGAGGTCTGGACCCATCCAACCGATTACTGCCACGCTTGCTACTCGTCCAAGAAGCCACAAGACAAGAACGGGTGCAAGCCAAGAGAGTTTCGTCATTGAAATCAACCATTTCCGAGTGAATGAAGCGATTCCAATATATTTTTCAGCGACTTTTGGATAGATTTTAATCGCTGAAAGCAGACCAAATATGTAAACGATGAGCGCAAGTTCAAGACGTCGATTCGTATGCATAATTGTATCAGGAATAATCAATACAAACATCAAAGGAACTGTTGCTAACAACACCTGAAAGGGTACTGCCAAAAGAATCAACCCTCCATGAGTCGAAAGAATGGTATGACCGTCAAGCCAGCGCTCATGAGCAAGTACGGTCAATCGACCATGGGGTGAATGAGCGTAATTTTTCCGAGCTAATCGGCGAGAGGCTGCGTCTCCTTTCTCTCGGGTTAAACCCAAGAAACGAACCCAACCCCCTTTTTCGATAACTCGTAATGGCCGAAAACCACCAAGCAGAAGTGCCAACAAAAGTGCAATCATTCCATACATCAACGAGGCTGCAGTAATCCATGGAATCATCTCTTTATCAAATTGAATCGACCCTCCGTTACCAACAAAGGATAATTCAACTAAATAGGTGATTGAAAATGCGACAAAGGGTGTTAAGAAAACCTGACAAAAAGCGACGATTGTAAGCCATATACGGGGTATCAGCGTTTTGCGTCGCGCATACCGCCCCATAAGCGTCGCTGATTCATACCTACCTCAAAGATTGCCCTTCAATGGAACCCCAAAACGCCGGTTCTGCACCGTCAGGTTTTCGCCATTACTCTTCTTCATCCTCAACTGCCATAAGAGGATAGCCATCGCTCAGAAGAAGCCGAAAGAAACCGAATGGTCGACGTTCGCTGCGCTTACGTCCAAGGTCAGGCCGGGGCATATTGGAGAGTTTGGTATTACAATTCACACAAACGATACTCGTGACTTGCCAGTAAGGTGAGAACCAATTACAGCAGACTGAGTCGTATTCTTCTCGATTTGCGATGATCTGCAACTCATAGGCCATCTCTTTCGTCCAAGGTGGATTTTGACCCCCAAAGAGTGATTGAAGTCGATTCAAGAGATACCAGCCACTTGAAATCCACAATCCAAACCCGAAAGCAGCATTACCCCATCGCACTGATGCAATACCGAGGCCAAGTGGAAACAAAACGACAATCAGTCCCATCCAGTAGAACATACGCATATGAAGAACACGTTGGGTCAAATATGGCGAAAGTGGGATTGCCTCTGGATGAGGAGGGAAATTGGTGTTGAAGCCTTTGGTCCTTGACATGAGAAGAGTAGGAAAACGGGGCAAAACATGGCCAACACAACCGCCTAAGGCAAAATAACCGACTCCTGCAAGAAAACTCATTCACTCACCTTGCATTATGATCGTAATCGAAGGAGAGTCTTTTCGACCTTATCCATTCCTGTTGAAATTTCCTCTTGGCTAATGGTGTAAGCAAAGCGAAGGTGCCCTTCACCAGACGGACCAAAAGCAGAACCTGGAGAGCATAATACACCATCCTTCAGCAGTTCTAAAGCGACTTCTTCAGAAGTCATGTTCGGCACATCAACCTTCGGAAATACATAGATTGCTCCTTTGGGTTTGTGGCACTCTACACCGGGCATGGCATTCAAACGATCAACAATTAAATCGCAACGTTGCTTAAATTCTGCAGAGAGAATATCTGGATAATCACTGGCATGTTCCATTGCAGCAAGTATTGCATATTGCATAGCATCGTTGGAGCATGCAGTGATGTAGTATTGCATCTTGATGAGTTGTTGCATTGCTTCACGATTGGTTGAAAGAATATATCCCATCCTCCAACCGGTCATGGCAAATGTTTTCGAAAATGAGTTGACAAGAAGAACGCGTTCATACCCAGTTCCCATGAAGGATACGTGCTTTCCTTCAAAGACAATTCGATCATAGACCTCATCTGAAATCAACCAAAGGTCATGTTTTTTAGCAAAAGCAAGCAATTCATCCCTCTGCTGCTCATCTAACGTGCCTCCGGTTGGATTACTCGGGAAATTATACAAAATAGCAACTGTGTTCTCATCAACGAGTTTTTCGAGTTCTTCAACCTGAGGGATGAATTGATTCTCAAACAGGCATGAGTAATAGCGTGCATGACCACCCGCAATAGAGACATCTGGCCCATACAGCGGGAAATAAGGCTCTGGTAACAAAACATTGTCACCCGGATTTACCAGCGATAAAAAGAGATTCAGCAAAGCGTTTGTACCCGACATGGTGATGCAGACATTAGATTCATCCATACCGGCTTGATAAGGAGCCCAAGATTCAGCAATTTTTTGCCTCAAAAGTGGTAACCCCGCAGTAGTCGTATACTTGTTACGACCGTCGAGCATCGCTTGATGAAAAGCCTCTATTGCAACTGCCGGCGGTTGAAAATCTGGCTCGCCTAATCCGAATGAAATAACATCGTCACCGGCTAAGTCAAACATCTTACGAACACCCGTCGGTTGAATGTTCAAAGCCCTGTCACTGAACGTTCGCATAGTATCACCGAAGAACGAGAGCCTTTTCAATTCAAGGCTTTCTCAAAGCGCTAACCACGCTTTTTCCCCTCAGGGGCTTGCTCGACAAGAATAGCATCAATGGCGTCTGCCATTTCTGCATCAGCTTCAATGACCGCTTCAATCGAAGCCTCTGAGTCTCTCGGCGAGAGACCAAGTGGTGATTGGATACGAGCATTCCAGAGCGTTGCAAGAAGCATGAAGATGACGACCATTCCACCGAGAGTCAGTGAAAGAGTGAATCCTTCACCGGCAGTAGAGACACCCGCTCCAGTCCCCATAACCATGGTGGAAACGGGAAGCGATTGGACCCCAGCATCATTGATTCCACGAATTTCAATCGATTGATTGCCTTTGTCAAGAGCGTCGAGATCCAACGCAATCGTCCAAGTAAAGCGTTGCAATGCAGCGAGTTGTCCGCTTGTTTCATCAAAAGAAGCGCTCTTCCATGCTCCATTTCCGATTCTATATTCCACGGCACTGACGGTGCTTGCTTGGCTCCAAGCCATGCCTTCAATGACATACAAATCGCTGCTTGAATTAACTGACGCATTGACGACGTGTACTTGAGTAAAAACATCAACAGCGCCGGTCAAATTCTGTTCTTTGAGCAAGAAAGCCATTTTCGTAGCCTCATATGCGTCTGCCATACCCCAACCGAAATCACGGTTCCAAAACGGGTCCACATCTGGCTGGGTTGCTTCACCACGACGCTCAGCAGTGAGTTTGAGAACCTCTTTGACTTCAGCAGGGGAAAGGTCCGGATTGGCTTCAAGCATCAAAGCGATGATTCCTGAAACCGATGGTGTAGCATAGGATGTTCCGGAGCCACGGCCCGTGTAGCCGTTATTGGAGGCATCACTGAACAAGTTGCTGCACATACCCGAAGTTACACATCCTTCAGCCTGAACAATGTTTGAGCCAGGTGCCGAAACTTCCGGTTTGAGTTCATTCAGTGGATTACCATCGCCATTGTCAGCACGAGGCCCTCGGGAGGAATAACCAGCAATGATGTCATCATCTCGGATGACGGTGTTCAAATCATCCGTTGCTCCAACAGTAATGGAGAGTGAAGAGGAGCCCATGCCTGAAAGTCCTTCGTTATCTGGACCATCGTTTCCTGCAGCAACACTCACGACAATACCTGCCTCCATAGCCTCATTGAGAATTTGGTCATGCATATAGTTGCCATCCGAGCCTCCGCTTTCATGAGAAGTGATTCCCCAAGACAAGGAAAGAATGTCAATGCCGTAATTGGTTCCATCTGCTCCTTGCCACGCTGTGTCTTTATTGTCAATAATCCATTGAATACCGTTCATAGCAGATTCATAGATCTCTTGTTCAACAGCAGCGTTTTCAAAGGGACCTGCTCCCGCATCAGTGCCGATTCGAACATCGACTAATGCAGCATCAGGGGCTGCCCCATAGAATTCAGTTTGTGCCCCGCTGGCATCCATACCAGTTGCAGAAGCCATGCCCATGCAAGCGGTGCCGTGTTGATTTCCATCATCTGGGTCGAAGGAACCGTCTTCCACTCGACCGCCATTTGCGACACATAATGGGTCTGAGTGAACAAAACAAACAGCATCATAGCCAGCAACGAATTTCTCATTCAAACCTGGATGCTCGTTATCCACACCAGTATCAACCATGGCGATGTTGACGCCTGCACCCGAGACACCGAGGTCCCAGGCACCGACAGGATACAAACTCGAATTTCGAGCCTTGACGGTGAGGGTTTGAACATCTCCGAAGAAGACGACATGGCCGTATTCCTCGACCATCACCACATCTTCAAGAGCGGCAAGGGTTGGAGCCAGAGAAGTATTGACTTGGCCCAAGAGTACGCCGTCAACCGCTTCGATGACATCAACAACGTTCAATCCAAGTTGTTCAAGAGCATTGAGATGGGTTTCAGTTACATCAGTGGAATACACCAAACCAATTCCAGTCACGCCGATGTTCGATTCAAGTGTGTCGTGAATCTCATTTCGGTTTAAGTCAAGATTGGTTCTTTCCCACCAAGGCGTGTCATCATCGACCCATTCGGGAGTTGTTTGGAGAGGGATTTCGAAGGATTGGTCCGAATGGATCCACTGCAAACCGTCAGAGTTTACACTTGACCATTCACTTCGGCCATCATAGTCTGCAGCAGCAATTGAACCAGTAATAGGACCCATCATGATAGCAAAAAGAAACAGAGCAAGTAAACGTCGCATAGACTTCCCTCATACTATCGGTATTGCCATAATTCAAGAAGATATGCCTTGCTTGCAAAAAGGCCTTGCGAATTGGAAAGAGTGAAGATGGGAGCAGAGGGATTTGAACCCCCCCCAGCGGATTTCTTCTGAAAC
>CEQX01157566.1_pt1 | contig 19300 bp, 15 predicted proteins | sample 356261 | NCBI WGS metagenome assembly CEQX01 (sample SAMEA2621076, study PRJEB7988) | marine metagenome | isolation source: saline water (ENVO:00002010), including | reverse complement strand
CATTTATAGAAGATCAATATAAAAATGCATCTTCACCGAGACTTAAACGTTGGGCAGCAGAATATATGATCAAAGAAGATTGTAAGAATTGTAATGGTAGCCGATTAAATAAAGAGTCTCTTTTCTTTAAAATAGATAATCTTAATATAGGAGAGGTATCCAATATGGATATCCAAGAATTACAGAAATGGATAAATAGTTTAGAAAGCAAACTATCTGAAAAACAAAATATTATTGCCAAAGAAATAATCAAAGAATTACGTAAAAGAGTGCAGTTTCTTATGGATGTGGGACTAAACTATTTATCGCTTAATCGTTCCTCAAAAAGTCTATCAGGTGGAGAAAGTCAACGTATTCGCTTAGCAACACAAATAGGATCACAACTAACAGATGTTCTTTATATTCTTGATGAACCAAGTATTGGCCTACACCAAAGAGATAACCAAAAGTTGATTAATTCACTAAAAGAATTGAGAGATATTGGCAATTCTATCATTGTAGTTGAACACGATAAAGATATGATTTTGGCAGCAGATCACGTCATTGATATAGGACCAGGAGCAGGAATCCATGGTGGACAAATCATAGCCGAAGGAAATGCTAAAAGTTTTATTAAAAAATCATCAATAACCATTGATTATCTAAAAGGGAAAAATCGAATAGAAGTTAATCCTAAACGAAGAAAAGGAAATGATAAAAGCATAGTTATTAAGGGAGCTAGAGGCAATAACTTACAAAACGTGACAGCCGAATTCCCTTTAGGAAAGCTTATATTAGTAGTTGGTGTTTCTGGTAGTGGCAAAAGTAGTTTGATTAACGAAACCCTCTACCCCATTCTCAATCAACATTTATATAAATCCGTAAAGAAACCTTTAGAGTTTGATTATATAGAAGGCATAGACAACATTGATAAAGTGATAGAAGTTGATCAGTCTCCGATTGGTCGTACTCCACGTTCCAACCCAGCTACATATACAGGGGTATTTTCCGAGATAAGAACTCTTTTTGCTAATCATCCAGAATCAAAAGCAAGAGGATATAAAGTTGGACGATTTTCATTCAATGTTACAGGCGGAAGATGTGAAGAATGTCAAGGGGCTGGTGTAAGAACGATTGAAATGAATTTCTTGCCTGACGTACATTTAGATTGCGAGTATTGCAATGGTAAACGATACAATAGAGAAACACTAGAAATAAGATACAAGGGAAAATCTATTGCTGATGTATTGAATATGAATATTGATCAGGCACTTAACTTTTTTGAAAATCATCCTAAAATAAAGCGGCAAATTAATGCTTTATCAGAAGTTGGACTTGGTTATATAAAATTAGGTCAACAATCTACAACACTTTCTGGTGGAGAATCACAACGTGTTAAACTAGCTAGTGAATTATCTAAAAGAAGTACAGGAAATACCTTTTACATTCTTGACGAGCCTACTACAGGCTTACATTTTGAAGATGTGAATGTTTTACTAAAAGTTTTAGAAAAACTAGTTAATAAAGGTAACACTGTATTAGTCATAGAACATAACTTAGATGTTGTAAAAATGGCTGATCACATAATAGAAATAGGCCCTGATGGTGGAAGAAATGGAGGAAAAATAATAAATACAGGAACTCCTGAAGAAATTGTTCTTTCTCAAAAAGGTTATACAGCCTCATTTTTAAAAGAAGAACTGAAAAATTCAAAAAACATTAATTTATGAAGAAAATAGAAAAAGCATTCGAAAACAAAAACTGGAATGAAATTAAAACATACGATTCTTGGCAAATTTTCAAAATAATGGCTGAATTTGTTCAAGCATTTGAAACACTTTCAAAAATTGGTCCTTGTGTATCTATTTTTGGTTCTGCACGAACCAAGCCAGGCAACATTTATTATAAAATGGCAGAAGAAATTGCAGAAAAACTAACTCTCAAGGGATATGGAATTATTACTGGTGGTGGTTTAGGGATTATGGAAGCTGGAAATAAAGGAGCTAATAAAGGAGAAGGTAAATCAGTAGGCCTAAATATAGATTTACCATTCGAACAAGAAGCGAATAAATATATTGACAATGATAAGTTAATAAATTTTGATTATTTCTTTGTTAGAAAGGTGATGTTTGTAAAATACGCACAAGGATTCGTAGTTATGCCCGGTGGCGTAGGTACTTTAGATGAGCTTTTTGAAGCAATTACTCTCATACAAACACAAAAAATAGGCGCTTTCCCAATTGTCTTAGTCGGTAAAGACTATTGGAGCGGCTTGATGGATTGGATAAAAAATGTAATGCTCGAAAAAGAACAAAACATAAGTCCTAAAGATTTAGATCTTTTTACTATTGTAAATACTACAGATGAAGCCGTTGAATATATCGATAATTTCTATTCAAAATATTTGCTGAAACCAAACTTCTAATCCTAAGCTAAAATTTCTTAGTTTTACAAGCGTTCAAAACCAATAAAAAACCCGATGAAAAAATTTATTACTACATCGCTTTTAACATTAATATTTTCAGTTATCGCATGGTCACAAATTCCAGATCCAGCCTATATTCCATCTGAATATCAAGACACAACAGCAACAGAAAATAATAGTGTTACCGACGCTGAAAATGGTACTCAAGTAACAGTTAAAAAAATAGAAAAAATCAAACTTCAACCAAAATTGCATATCGGATTTGGTAATTTTAACTTTAAAGGAGATATATCTGATAATAGAAATACAGGAATTATCGGACAGTCTGGCTTTCAAATTGGATTATCTGCTAATCTCAGTGAATATATAAATGCTAGTCTATTGATGGAAGAAGGTGTAGTTCGTGTTGATGGTATCAATCGTGATGATTTACCTACCAATTTTATGAGTACTATAAATACCATTGGAATAAGATTTGACTACAACTTCAAAAATGTATTCAAAAATAGACTACTAACGCCTTATGTGGGACTAGGATTATCCTATTTAAAATTTGATTCCAAAGGCTCTTATGACAATACCAAAGATGAATACGAGATAGATTTGTTAAGTCAGTGGCTACTTGACCCTGCAAATACAGAGGCTTACAGTCAAACAGGTATTGATATTCCATTGTCTATTGGATTAAATCTAAAAATTAACGATAGAATAAATCTTAAAGTAGGTACAACATACCACTATACCAACACAGATCATATAGACAATATTTTAGATGGTTCATCTGACAAATATTTTGTCAATTCTGCTCATATAGTCTATGATTTACACTGTCACATCTGCGAGGAAAAATATGTTCCAGAAATAAAGGATGATTACATAAATATTGATTTTAATGCACTAGATAAAGAAGATGAAGATAAAGATGGAATAATTGATATTGATGACTTCTGTATTGGCACTCCTAAAGATGTTAAAGTAGATGCTAAAGGATGTCCTTTAGACACAGATAAAGATAATATTCCGGATTACTTAGACAAAGAACCCAACACTCCAAAGGGAGCTGTAGTTAATATTGATGGAATTCAACTTACTGACGAAATGAGTGAAGCAATTTTTCTTTCATATTTGAACTCCGCTTCAAGAAAAGATGCTAACTCATATTTTGAAGAATCTTATCCAAGTGATAGATTTATTAAACTTACTAAAAAGGTTGTCAATATTCAAGGAGATACTCTTCTAGTTGACATCTATAAACCTAAATTATTCCAACAAATTTATAATCAACAAAAAGAGTTTGAAAATGCAATTACTCCAGCACAGTATTTTGATTTAAATTCTGATATTATATATAAGCTGCAAATTGCAAAATTTGTAGATGGAATTGAAGCTTCTGAAATAAATAGATTAATGAGTATAAAAAATCTTAAAAGTACTCTTGAAAATAATTTCACGGTTTACTATTTAGGTGAATTCAAAGATGTACTTAAAGCAAGACAAAAACAAAAACAGTTGATTAATAGTGGCTATATGAATGTAATTGTTATTGAAGACAATCAAGGTGATCTGAGAACCATTACAAATGAAGAGATGAATAATGAAAGAAATCGTAGAGCCTCTAAAAAGCTTGAAGATTTACCTTCGTTAGAAGATGTTGTTTTTAGAGTTCAATTAGATGTTTTAAAAGATGTTGATCTTGATTATTATGACTTAGATGACATAATACCATTCCCTGGTAAGAATGGACTATTTCATATTGTAACTGAAGGTTATGACTCCTATGAGGAAGCGCTCGAAAGAAGAAATGAGCTATACTTTATGAGTTATGAAAACTCTAATGTAATTGCCATTAAAGAAGGACAAATTGTAGAAGCTAAAGACTATATGGATTTATCACAATCAAATGAAAAAGTAAATGCTTATGGTGATGTTATTTTTAAAGTTCAGTTAGGAATATACAGTGAAAATGATGTAACTGAAGTTATAAAACTTAATGAATTAGAAGGTATTGAGAAAACTGAGATTTCAGAAGGTATTTACCGATACACAATAGGAACATATACTAGTATTCAAGGTGCTATGCTAAAATTAAACAAAATGACTAAACATGGGTATGAAGGCTCTTACATTATTGCCTTTTACAACAATGAGCAAATATCCATCAAGAAAGCTAGAGAATTAATCGGCTTCTAAGGATATAATAGAATCAAAAAAGCGACTTTAATCAGTCGCTTTTTTTTTGCTTATTTTTTTTGAACCTTCATACATCTGATATTTTAAAAATCGGCATTCTAATTTGCCATTGAATATTTTAATTCTTCTTGAATGCTTAAGATGAATATGATTTACCGCTTCCATATCGGAGGTTATTAACCAAGCCGAACAACCTGTATAATTCTTTTTAAAAGTATCTCCTATTTGTGAGTATAATTCAAGTGTGTCAGAAGTCAAACGCTCACCATAAGGTGGATTAAACAAAATTGTTCCACCATTTGGCATAGGCTCAGGCTTTCTGATAAAGTTTGCTCTTTTTATTTCAATGATATCATCGAGCATAGCATCTTTAACGTTGTCTTGAGCTTTCCTGACAGAGGCAAAAGCTCTATCACAACCTATTATTCTTCCCTCAAAGTCAATCACTTTATTCATAGAGACTTCTTTAATCTTTACCCATAAATCGGCATCAAAGTCTAGCCAATTCATAAAACCAAACTTCTTCCTATGTAATGAAGGAGGAATATTACAAGCAATCATAGCAGCCTCAATAAGAATTGTGCCAGAACCACACATCGGGTCCAAAAAATCACTTTGCCTATCCCAATCGCTCAATAAGATTAATCCCGCTGCTAATACTTCACTAATTGGAGCCTCATTAGTAGTATGTCTGTATCCTCTTTTATGCAATGAATTTCCTGAGCTGTCAAGGGAAATTGTACACTTATCGTTAGAAATATGAATATTAATTCTTACATCTGGATTTTTAGTATTAACATCTGGTCTTCTACCCTTAGTTAAATCCCTGAAATAGTCAACAATAGCATCTTTTACTTTTAATGCCACATAATGACTATGATTAAAAAAATCAGAGTGAACAGCTGCATTAACAGCAATAGTGTTATCGACACTAATGTATTTTGACCAATTTAGCTTTTTGGCTTCTTCATATAAATCAACATCTCTTCGAGCAGTGAACTTGTAAATAGGTTTGAGAATTCGAATGGCAGTTCTTAGATTTAGATTTGCTTTGTACATAAAGCCTACATCACCGACAAAACTAACAGCTCTATTCAAAACCTGAACATCTTGAGCACCCAATTTCAAAAGCTCATCAGATAATATTTCTTCTAAGCCTAGCTGGGTTTTAGCAATCATATTAAAATTCTCTCCTACACTATTTTTCATCAGACAAATTTAATCAAATAATACAGTAATAAATTTATATTTGAAGAATGAAAAATTGGTTCGAAAATTGGTTCAATACGACATATTACCATCTTCTTTATAAGAATAGAAATTCTGATGAGGCAGAATTTTTCTTGAATAATCTATTGGAGTATTTAAAACCTGATAAAAATCATAAATTTTTAGACGTAGCCTGTGGAAAAGGTCGTCACGCCATATTTATAAACAAAAAAGGTTATGACATTGAGGGCATAGATTTATCTAAAGAAAGTATTGATTACGCTAGTCAATTTTCTAATGACAAGCTTTCTTTTAAGGTACATGACATGCGCTCTACTTATAAAAAAGAGGAGTTTAATTTCCTGCTAAATATCTTTACTAGCTTTGGCTATTTTGATGAGTCATCGGATAACTTTAAGGCAATTCAAGCTATGGCTGACAATATTAAGAAAGGTGGAAAAGTTGTTTTGGACTTTATGAATACCAAAAAAGTAGTTAAAAACTTAGTGAAAAGCGAATCAAAAACTATCGATAATATCCAATTTACCATTAAGAGAAGTTATGAAGATGGCTTTTTACTAAAAGATATTTATTTCATAGATAAACAAAAGTTTCACTTTCAAGAGAAAGTTCAGGCATTAACATTATCTGATTTTATTTATTTATTTGAAGAAGCTGGTTTAAAAATTATTAATTTATGGGGTGATTATTCTCTTGTTGATTATAATGCTATTCATTCTCCACGATTAATAATACTTGCTCAAAAATGATTATTATTTAATTAATGAATTCATATATATGATAAAAAGAATAATTATCACAGGCGGTCCGTGTAGTGGAAAAACTAGCATAATAGATAGTTTAAAAGATAATGGATATAAATGCTTTAATGAAATATCTAGAGAAATAATCCAAAAAATGAATATTAAAACATCATATAAAAATATTGATTTTGAAGAAACAGTTTTTAAAAAGAGAAAAAGAGATTTTTTAAACGCTAAAATTGGTATTAATTTCTATGACAGGAGTATGCTTGACAATTTAGCATATCTTAAAATCAATAATCACGAAATTCCTACAAAATTCAAAATTGATTGCGAAAATTATCGTTATCACCCTACTGTTTTTATCACAACACCTTGGGAAGAAATCTATACTCTAGATGATGAAAGACTAGAGAGTTTTAAGGATTCAATTCAAATTTTCGAAACCTTAAAAGAAGTTTATATAGAAGCAAACTACAATCTAGTAGAGCTCCCTCAGTCAAGTGTTAAAGAACGAATAAGGTTTATCATCAATGAAATCTAATTTATATCTTCGTAAAGATGTTGAGCCCAAAAGAAATACTAAAACAATATTGGGGTTACGATTCTTTTCGAAGTAAACAAGAAGATACAATACATTCAATTCTTGACTCAAAAGATACCTTAACTCTTCTACCTACAGGTGGAGGAAAGTCTATTTGCTTTCAAGTTCCTGCACTTATGATGGATGGTATTTGTGTAGTTATTTCTCCTCTTATTGCTCTTATGAATGACCAAGTAACAGTTCTAAAAGCTAAAAACATACGTGCATTAGCAATTACTTCAGGAATGAGTTTTTCAGAATTAGACATTGCCTTAGACAATTGTATCTACGGCAACTATAAGTTTTTGTATATATCACCAGAAAGACTAGAAAGTGATATGGTGCAACAACGTCTAAAAAAGATGAATATTAACTTATTAGCGGTAGACGAAGCACACTGTATTTCAGAATGGGGTTATAACTTTAGACCATCTTATTTGAAGATTGCCGAAATACGAGAAATTACTACTGCCCCAATTATAGCCCTTACTGCAACTGCTACTCCATTAGTCGTAAAAGACATACAAGAGAAATTAAAATTTGATAATGAAAATATTATTAGCACAAGTTTTTATAGAGATGAATTATCCTATGTTGTCCTCAAACAAGATGACAAGGACAGCAAACTAATTCAAATCCTAAACAGAGTAAAAGGAACATCTATAATTTATTGTAGGACTCGTAAAGAAACCAAACGGATTCATTTACTACTTTCCGAGTATGGAATAACATCACATTTTTATCATGCAGGACTTGATGTTGTAGAAAGGGCTTCAAAGCAAAAACAATGGCAACTGAATCATGTGAGAGTTATGGTAGCTACTAATGCCTTTGGTATGGGCATTAATAAAAAGGACGTGAGATTAGTTGTTCATAATCATATACCCTTTTCCATGGAAGCCTATTTTCAAGAGGCAGGAAGAGCAGGCAGAGATAAAAAACTTTCTTATTCAATATTATTATATAATGACTTAGATATTAATGATTTAAAAAAACAAATTAATAATCACTATCCAAAAATTGAATTTATTAAGAGCATTTATCAAAATATTTCTAATTACTTAGGAATAGCAATTGGTGATGGCGAACACCAAGAATTTTCTTTTAATATTAGTGAATTTTGCAAACGTTATAATTTAAACCAACTTCAAACATTCAATTCTATAAAGCTATTAGAAAAAGAAGATTACATAAAGTTGAGCGAAGCTATTCATCAACCATCACGATTATTTATTAAAGTTACCCATACCGAATTGTATCAATTCCAAATTGCCAATAAACAATACGATATTTTACTCAAAATACTATTACGTTCATACGGCTCTCTATTTGATAACTTCACCAAAATTCAAGAAAATATTATCGCTAAAAGAGCTCAACTTTCTACTCAAGAAGTAAAAGATTTTCTTACTAACCTAAAGCAAATGGACATTTTAGATTATATCCCTCAGAATAGTAACCCTAAACTATTAATGCTAAAAACAAGAGTAGATTCTAAATACATTAGTCTTTCTAAAGAAACATTAGAAACTAGAAAAGCAAATGAAGAAGCTAAAGCAGCCTCAGTCATACAATATGCTAGTAATCAATACCAATGCAGAAGTCATGTTTTACAAAACTATTTTGGCGAGGAAGACAACAAAAGATGTGGCAAATGTGATGTCTGTCTTGAAAGAAATAAGTTAAAAATTAATGACCAAGAGTTTGAGGCTATCACGTTAGCCGTTCAAAACCTAATTAGTCAAAATCCAATGCATGTAGATGATATCATTATGGCAATTGTTGAATTCAGAGAAGATAAAATGATTAGCGTACTGCAATTTCTTAGCGATAATGGACAAATAGCTATGAATGACGAACAAAAGCTATATTGGATTTACTAAAAAGTGTAATTTCGTCACCTATGAGTTCACAACTGAGAATAGTCTTTATGGGTACACCCGATTTTGCTACTGAATCACTCAAGAGTTTAGTAGAAAACAATTTTAATGTAGTCGGTGTAGTAACAGCTCCAGACAGACCTGCAGGTAGAGGTCAAAAAATTAAATATTCGTCAGTAAAATCATATGCCCTAGAACAAGGCTTAAAGATTTTTCAACCTGAGAAACTTAAAGGCACCTCATTTATTACAGATTTAGAAAGCCTTAAGGCCGATTTATTTGTTGTTGTAGCATTTAGAATGTTACCCGAAGTCGTATGGGCTATGCCATCTAAAGGCACCTTTAATTTACACGCTTCATTATTACCAAATTATAGAGGTGCAGCCCCTATTAATTGGGCTGTTATAAATGGTGAAAAAGAAACGGGTGTTACAACCTTTTTTATCGAAAAAAACATTGATACTGGCAATATCATTTTTCAAGAAAAGATAAATATTGCTGAATATGATACAGTTGGCATTATACATGACAAACTAATGCACATAGGTAGTGAATTGGTATGTAAGACCATTAACGCTATAGAAAATAATCAAGCACCAAATGTGCCGCAAATTGATGAAACAGCCTCACACGCACCTAAAATATTTAAAGCAGATTGTAAAATAATATGGTCCGAAAGTGCTATTGATATTCACAATAAAATTAGAGGATTATCGCCCTACCCAACAGCTTGGACTAGCGTAGATAAAGATAAAACCTTAAAAATGTTTAAATCGACTTATGAAAACACCAACCATAATTTGAAAATTGGAAAGGTGGTTATAAGCAATAACAAGGAGTTGAAAGTGGCTACTCATGATGGTTTTGTTCATATTTATGAATTACAATTATCTGGTAAAAAACGAATGAAAACAGCAGATTTTCTTCGTGGATATAGTTTTGAAGATATCATTTTGCAGTAATGGAAGCGCTGATAGAACACTTTTTAAAATGCATAACAGATGAGCGAAAAGCACTCTTTGAAGAGCTTATTCAAAAACGCACAAAATACCTCACCGTAGTATTAGAAAATATCTATCAACCCTTAAATGCAAGTGCTGTACTACGTTCCTGCGATTGCTTTGGCATACAAGATGTTCACGTCATAGAAAATTATAACGAATTCAAACCTGATAGAGAAGTTGCAATGGGATCATCTAACTGGCTAACAGTCAATCGTTACGATAAGAATGAAAACAATACGCTTGATTGCATACAGTCTCTTAAAAATAAAGGCTACAGAATAGTAGCAACAAGTCCACACAAGACTCAAACAGATCTTATCAATTTTGACTTATCAAAAGGTAAAACAGCATTATTTTTTGGTACTGAGTTAGAAGGTCTTAGTAATTTAGTTCTTGAAAACGCTGACGAATATTTACACATTCCTATGTATGGGTTTACAGAAAGTTTTAATTTATCCGTATCTGCAGCAATATGTTTTTATGAAATGCGAATGAAAATGGAAAAAGAAAATATCAAATGGCACATGACAAAAGATGAAAAAAATCAAGTTCTTCTAGATTGGCTACGCTCTAGCATTGACCGCTCAGAAATTGTAGAAGATGATTTTCTAAAAAATCGTTTATGGTGCTAAGCGGTTAATCATCCAACTTTTACCTTCTTTCTTGTATAAAAATCTGTCGTGCAAACGACTAGCTCTCCCCTGCCAAAATTCAATTTCATTAGGGATTATGAAATAACCTCCCCAAATTTCTGGTCTAGGAACTTCATTAGGGTATTTCTTTTTTAACTCTTTAATTTTTTTTTCAAGAACTTCTCTAGATTTTATCACTTGACTTTGTGGCGAACTCCAAGCCCCTATCCTACTTTCATAAGGACGGCTTTTAAAATAGTCATCAGAATCTTGTTCTGACAATCTAATTATTAAACCTTTAATTCTGACTTGACGTTCCATATCTGGCCAAAAGAAATTCATACAAACATTAGGATTAACTTCAATCTCTTGTGACTTTCGACTATTATAATTTGTGAAAAAACTAAATCCTTTTTCTGAAACATCTCTTAACAATAACACCCTTGAACTTGGTGCACCTTTACTATTGACAGTCGACAACACAAAAGCGTTAGCATCATTTGAATAAGCTATAGCTTTAGATAACCATAATTGGAATAATGCTATAGGGCTTTCCGTTAAATCGTTAACATCTAACTTACTTTTATGATAGTCGGTTCTAAGGTTTTTAATGCTTTTCATAATTCAAAATTACCTATTTTTGTGTGTAATTATATTCAATTAATGAAAAAATTCGAAGTACCAGATTTTTATCGTTCAAAGTTGATTGGAGCGATCAAAAACCTACGTAAAGAAATTGACCCTAAAAAGAGAGATTTCTCTCCCACAATTGTTGATTTTGGTCCTATTCAAATCCATCTTGCTCGTCACTTTGGCTTTTGCTATGGTGTAGAAAATGCTATAGAAATATCCTATAAAGCAATCGAAGAAAACCCTGGAAAGAATATTTATTTACTTAGTCAAATGATTCACAATCCTACTGTTAATGAAGACTTGCTTGCTAGAGGTTTAAAATTTATTATGGATACCCAAGGAAATCAATTAATAGAATGGGATGAAATCAAATCTGATGATATAGTGATTACACCTGCATTTGGCACAACGATTGAAATACAAGAATTACTTGAGAAAAAGGATATCAAATTAGAAACTTATGACACAACTTGTCCATTTGTAACTCGTGTATGGAAAAAAGCAGAAAGTATCGCTAAAAAAGATTATTCTATAATTATTCATGGTAAACATAACCACGAAGAGACTAAAGCTACTTTTTCTCACTCCAATCAAAACTCTCCTTCTCTCATTATAAAAAACTTAGACGAAGCCAAACTATTAGTTGATTTTATCGAAGAAAAAAGACCTGAAGCCGAATTTTATTCCAACTTTGAAGGAAAATATTCTAAGGGTTTTGACCTTAAAAAAGATCTAGAAAAGATAGGAGTGGTCAATCAAACAACTATGTTGGCTAGTGAAACTGAAGAGATTTCAAACTTCTTAAAGCAATTTATTATCAAAAAGAGAGGTAAAGAAAATTATAAAGATTTTTTTGCTGACACTAGAGATACGCTTTGTTATGCTACTAACGAAAACCAAAAAGCTACTTATGGTTTATTAGAAGTGCCAGCTGACCTGGCTATTGTTGTAGGTGGCTATAATAGTTCAAATACCTATCACCTTGTAGAGCTTTGTAAAAAAGTTTTACCGACATTTTTTATAAAGTCTGAAGAGGAAATTATTTCTAAAGAAAAAATAAGGCATTTTAATTATGAAGATAAAAAAACATCCGAAACACAAGGGTTTTTACCCAATAAAGAAAAACTAAAAGTAATTATAACATCAGGTGCTTCTTGCCCAGATGCCGTAGTTGACAGAGTTTTACAAAAATTATTATCTTATTTTGATAACAAAATATCGGTTGAAGAAGCTCTAGCCAATATTAGCCAGCCATAGCTTTCTCACAATAACTTAGAGCTAAATTGAATTGCTCTTCAATACTCAAATTGGTATTGTCTATTTTTATTGCGTCATGCATTATAATTAGAGGATTTTCATCGCGAGTGCTATCATCATAATCTCTACTCAGCAAATTATTTTTAATATCCTCAATACTTGCATCTTTAAGCTCTAAAGATCTTCTTCTTACACGTTCATCAATAGAGGCAGTAATAAATAACTTTAATTCTGCATTTGGAAATACTACAGAACCAATATCTCTACCGTCCATTACTACCCCTTTATTTTTACCTATTTCCTTTTGTATGGCAACCATTTTAAGGCGTACTTCTTTTAATTTACTAATCTTACTCACATTTTCCGAAATCCATAAGCTACGAATTTCATTTTCCACATTAACAGAATTTAAAAATGTTTCAGAAATAGATTTTTTATAATTGTAATTAAAGGATACATTTATATTTTCCAAAGAATCTATTAATACTGCCTTATTGACAATACCATCTATAACTATATTATTTTTCAAGGCATAAAGACAAACTGCTCTATACATTGCACCTGTATCGACATATATATATCCATAGTGTTTAGAAAGCTGTTTAGCTAATGTACTTTTACCACATGAAGAATGGCCATCAATAGCAATATTTATTTTTTTCATTGTTTTTTATAGAACTTGGAAAAATCTGTGCTAAAGGAAAAATAATTTGGTGAACCATGCAAGTGATAAGTTGATCTTCCGTAATTTATTTTAAATTCTGATATTTTAATACCTAAGCCCCAAGAAAAACCAACCATCCCTAGAAATGAGTCTACCTTTAGTTCTTGTCTACGTTTAGGATTATATCCCATTCTTAGCTGAATATGTTTGCCAATACTTAGCTCACCACCAAAATCAATGTGTCGAAAAAGCTTATTTATAAATTTAATTTCTTCAGAATTAATGTTTTCATTTATACCATTATTGTCGATCTCATAAATTGATGTTAAATCCCATTTCTGAATATTCTTATAATTCAATGATAAAAGAAATGGTAAATGTTCTAGCTTTTTAGATAGTCCAAAATCTAATTGAAATGGTAACTTTTCCTCAGCATTGGCATAGAAAGTAATTTGCTTTCCATAGTTTCTTGCTAGAAGAGACATTGAAAAGTTTTTATCCTCTTTTTTATAAGCTATAGCCAAGTCACTTGCAATTGCTACGGATTGATAATCATAAAAATTAGAAAACAATGTTTTAACACTTGCGCCAACTGACCATAGTTCACTAAGCTCTTTACCTAAACCTAATGAAATTATTTGTTCATTTGCTCTAAAAGTTCCTAATATTTGAGAAGTATAATCAGTTTCTGTAAATTCACCATAGTTAATAGATTTCACTGAAATGCCTATTGTACCAAAATCACTTAATGGAAGTGCATAAGCAGCAGAAACAAAGTTGATATCTGAGAAATAATCTACAAAATTCAATGATAATTGCTTGTGCATTTTATTGTTCAGCATAGCTGGATTAAAAATACCTGACTCCAAATCATTTGAATATAATGAGATTGGTTCATTTAAAACACTATGTCTAGCTGACAGTGGCAGGTCCAAAGCTAAATAAGAAGAAGAATTATTTTGAGCTTTTACAAATGAAAAACTAATGAAAAATAAAATAAATAAAACAAAAAGTCTCATCTTACAAATTAATAAATGATTTTAGATGACAACGAGTACATTAAATACTTATTATAAAAAAAACAGAGATGTATGTCTACGATTCAAATAATCTAATTTAGTTTAGTTAAAACTAATGAAAGATTCATTAAAAGCAAAAAAATTAGATAAGTGCAATTTCAATAACATCATTCATTTTACTTACATAATGAAAATTTAATCCTTTCAAATACCGCTCGTTAATTTCATCAACATCTTTTTTATTTTGTTCACAAAGAATGATTTCTTTTACCCCAGCTCTCTTAGCTGCTAGTATTTTCTCTTTTATACCACCCACCGGAAGAACTTTGCCTCTTAATGTTATCTCACCGGTCATCGCTAATTTAGCTTTAACTTTTCTATTAGTAAACAAGGATACCAAAGCCGTAAGCATAGTTATACCTGCTGAAGGACCATCTTTAGGAGTTGCACCCTCAGGGACATGTAAGTGTACGTCATGAGTATTAAGATCTTTAGGATTTATACCAAAATCTTTAGCTTTGGACCTTATATATTGGATAGCAATTGTAGATGATTCTTTCATAACATTACCTAAATTACCAGTAATAGTCATTTTGCCTTTCCCCAAACTTTTACTACATTCAATAAACAAAATATCTCCTCCTACAGAAGTCCAAGCTAAACCTGTAACAACACCAGGGGTGTTATTACTTAAATGACGTTCTTTATCAAATGGAGCAACACCAAGTATTTCTTTTAAATCTAAAATGTTAGGTTTAATATTATAGTCTTGTTCCATAGCTATAGACTTAGCTGCATAACGAACTAATTTTGCAACCATTTTATCAAGACCTCTAACTCCAGATTCTTTTGTATAACCATCTATTACAGATTCAAAAAACTTATTACTTAATTTTAAATGAGATGCTTTCAAACCATGCTCTTTTAGTTGCTTGGGTAATAAGTGTTTTTTAGCAATCTGTACTTTCTCTTCCAAAGTATAACCATTGATCTCTATGATTTCCATTCTATCTATTAAAGCCGGTTGTATACTCGTTAAGGAATTAGCAGTTGCAACAAACATAACTTTAGATAAGTCATACCCAACTTCTAAATAATTATCATGAAAAGAATTGTTTTGCTCGGGATCAAGAACTTCTAGCATAGCTGAAGAAGGGTCTCCGTGTGAATCCCTTGTAATCTTATCAATCTCATCTAAAACAAATACAGGATTGGAAGAATTAGCTTTTTTAATGGATTTTATAATTCTACCGGGCATTGCACCAATATAAGTTTTGCGATGACCCCTGATTTCAGACTCATCACGAACCCCACCTAAAGAAACACGTTCGTATTTTCTTCCTAAAGCTTCAGCTATAGACTTTCCTAAAGAAGTTTTTCCTACACCTGGAGGACCATACAAACATAAAATAGGCGCTTTCATATCTCCTTTAAGCTTCAATACAGCTAAATGTTCTAAAATACGTTCTTTAACTTTTTCTAAACCAAAATGATCTCTATCAAGTATTGTTTTAGCCTTATCTAAATTAAAATTGTCATTTGTATATTCATTCCATGGCAAATCTAAAAATAATTCAAGGTATGCTCTTTGTACAGAGTAATCTGCCATAGCAGGATTCATACGTTGTAATTTTTTGATTTCTTTTTCAAAATTATCGGAGACATCTTTATTCCACTTTTTAGATTTAGCTCTAGTACGCATTTCTTCAATTTCTTGATCTGCTGAACCACCTAATTCTTCTTGTATAGCTTTTAACTGTTGATTCAGAAAATACTCTCTCTGTTGTTGATCTAAATCATGCTTTACCTTGTGTTGAATTTCATTTTTCATCTCAAGGCGTTGCAATTCTTTACTTATGATTTCAAGAGTTTTTTCTGAACGTATTTTTAAATTAAAAATCTCAAGTAACTCCTGCTTTTTATTCATATCAACGTCCATATTGGAACAGACAAAGTTGACTAAGTATGTAGGAGATTCTATATTTTGAATTGCTAATTGAGCTTCTGATGGAATGTTAGGAGATTCTTTAACTATTTGTAAGGCTATATCCTTAATCGAATCAACAAGAGCGATAAATTGCTCATCTCCATTCTCAGGTTTTTCTTCGGTCAATTCAGTAACAGTGGCTTTCAAATAAGGCTCCTCCTGAACCATCTCTTGAAGCTTTATTAATTTTCTTCCTTGAATAATAATAGTGATATTTCCGTCTGGCATTCGTAACATTTTCATAATGTGTGCCACCGTACCTATACTATTTAAATCACTAAAACTTGGGTCTTCTATATCAGACTTTTTTTGAGAAAAAACTCCTATAGTTTTGGAACCTTTATAAACTTCCTTAATTAGCTTAACTGATTTATCTCTTCCAACGGTTATGGGAATAATTACTCCAGGGAAAAGAACCGTATTTCTCAAAGGCAAAATAGATAAAGATTTAGGAACTTCTTCCTTATTTATTTTTTCTTCATCAACGCTACTTAATAATGGGAAGAAATCTGATTCTTCATCAAAATTTGATCTAGCAAAAGATTCTAAAAATATTTCCTTTTTCATTCGATTATTTATCTATTTTGACTTTATATTTTATCAATTATAATATTGTCAAAAAGTATGCCATAACAAATATCATTTAAAAGACTGACAAAACTAGTCTTTTCGGTACGACTTTGTCAGTTCAAAAACTTCAGTTAAAATATCTTTTTCTACTTGATTAAACTTTGTAGCACGGCGTTGCATTACTTTTTCAGCTACTTCAAAAACTTTATTTAAGCGATATATCATGTAACCTGCAGAACCGCCCCAAGAGAAAGAAGAAACAAAATTGCGAGGAAAACCTGCACCAAAAACATTAGCACTTACTCCGACAACTGTCCCCGTATTAAACATCGTATTGATTCCACACTTAGAGTGATCACCCATAATAAGACCACAAAATTGAAGCCCTGTATTTACAAAACATTCAGAAGGATAATTCCATAATTTAACTTCAACATAATTGTTTTTTAAATTGGAGATATTAGTGTCAGCTCCTAGATTGCACCATTCACCTAATACAGAATTACCTAAGAAACCGTCATGTCCTTTATTGGAATATCCCAACAACACAGAGTTGTTTACTTCACCCCCAACTTTACAATAAGGACCTAAAGTAGTTGCCCCATAAATTTTTGCACCCATTTTGAGTACTGAGTTTTCGCACATAGCTAAGGGTCCTCTCACAATACTTCCTTCCATAATTTCAGCATCTTTACCCACATAGATTGGTCCTTTCGAAGCATTAAGAATAGCATGTTCTACTTTTGCGCCATCTTCAATAAAAATATTTTCTGGATTAGTACAAGCGTTAGTTTCACTAATTAGTTGAGATGTCCTTCCTTCTGTAAGTAGCTTAAAATCGGATTGAATACAATCATAATTAAACTCAAAAATATGCCACAGTTGTGAAACTTGCATAAAATCACCTTCATAGGGTATAACATCGCTAGGAATACTTTCCTTACTTCTATAAGCAATAAGAGTTTCATTATGCTTTAAACACTGATTATCTGATAAAGATTTAATTGCCTTAACAAGATTGATGTCAGGGCAAATAGAACCATTTAACCAAAGGTTATCCTCTTTAGTGTTCAGAGAAAATTTTTGTTGCAAATAATCTTCTGTGTAAAATGAACATTTCGTATTCAAGAAGTGTTCCCATTTCTCAGTAATGGTAAGTATGCCAATACGAATTTCTGAAACAGGTCGTGTGTAAGTTAATGGCAGAAGATTACTTCTGAAGTCATCAAATAAAATGTAATTCATAGAAACAAATATAGTAATTACAAAAGAAGAAAATAGTTTTAAGTATTGAACCTAAAATGCATAATATCACCATCGGCAACAACATACTCCTTACCTTCAACTGACATTTTACCATTTTCTTTACATGCTAATTCAGAACCTAAATCTACAAAATCGGCATATTTAATGACCTCGGCACGAATAAAACCTTTCTCAAAGTCGGTATGTATTACTCCTGCAGCTTGAGGCGCTTTCATACCTTCTTTAATAGTCCATGCTTTAACCTCTTTAACACCTGCCGTAAAGTAAGTGGAAAGATTTAATAGCTGATAAGCTGAACGAATAAGTTTACTAACACCAGGCTCGTCTAAACCCATATCCTCTAGAAACATTTGGCGTTCTTCATAACTATCAAGTTCTGTTATGTCTGCTTCTGTGGATGCCGCAATCATCAAAACAGAAGCATCATCATCTTTTACAATTTCTTTAACTCTATCTACGTGAGGATTACCATTTTTAATAGATGCTTCATCAACGTTACAAACGTACATTATTGGTTTATCAGTAAGTAACATTAAGTCAGCAACGTATTCTTTTTCTTTATCTTCTAAATCTATACTTCTCACCGACTTACCTTGTTCTAAATGAGATTTGTATTTAGCTAGGACATCAACGACTTTTCTAGAATCTTTATCACCAGTCCTAGATAGTTTTTCATACTTCTGAAGTTTCTTGTCTAATGCCTCTAAATCTTTTAATTGCAATTCTATGTCTATGGTTTCTTTATCTCTAATTGGGTCAACTGAACCATCTACATGAACAATATTATCATTTTCAAAACACCTCAACACATGAATAATAGCGTCTGTTTCTCTAATATTAGCTAAGAATTTATTCCCCAAACCTTCTCCCTTACTAGCTCCTTTTACTAATCCAGCAATATCTACAATTTCAATAGTAGTAGGCTGCACTTTTTCGGGCTGAACCAAACGTTCTAACTCAATCAATCTATTATCAGGCACACTAATTACACCTACATTAGGTTCTATTGTACAAAAAGGATAATTTGCAGATTGCGCTTTGGCATTAGACAAACAATTAAACAAAGTCGATTTTCCAACATTTGGCAAACCTACTATACCACACTTCAAAGCCATATCAAATATATTTTTCGCAAAGATAATCAGCTATTTAAACATTTTTGAAAAAATATTAACAATTGTAATTTCCCCTACTAAAAGAATTACATTTGAGACTTAAACTAATTAGACCATGAGTGA
>CEQX01047756.1_pt1 | contig 19436 bp, 15 predicted proteins | sample 356261 | NCBI WGS metagenome assembly CEQX01 (sample SAMEA2621076, study PRJEB7988) | marine metagenome | isolation source: saline water (ENVO:00002010), including | reverse complement strand
TAAATAGATTAAAACACCATATAAAATGGATTACGTTTTTTCGAAAAAGTCAAAAAATATAACTACAAGGGTCGCCTTAGCAGGTCTCCTAATATTCATACTAGGAATTATATTTGATGGTAACGATTATAGCTCTTTGGTTACAGAAGATGGGCACAATTATGGTGCTTCCCAAAGGATTTGGGTAGCTTTATTGACAAATGGAATTTTCTTTTTCTTCATATCATTAGCGGTTTTATTTTTTATTGCCCTTCAATATGCGGCTGAAGTATCTTGGTCTGTTGTATTCAAAAGAATTTATGAAGCAATGCTATCAGGATTGCCTTTGATGGTTGGTGTAATTCTTTTAATTATTGTCATAGGTCAATTTGATGGTCATCATATTTACCATTGGCAACATTATGATGTTTCTCTTACAGAAGGAATGGATGGTTATGATCACTTATTACATCACAAAGCTTTTTTCTTTCATCCTTTATTTTACTATCCTGTTTTACTGTTTTTTATGGGAGCTTTTATATGGTTTGCTAGATATTATAGAAAACAGTCATTATTAGAGGATCAAGAGGGTGGCACTAGAATTCATTTTAAAAACTTCGCCAAGTCAGCTTTATTTCTTGTCATTTTTGGATATGGTTCATCAGTAATTTCATGGCAATTAATTATGTCTGTTGACGCCCATTGGTTTTCAACTTTGTTTGGATGGTACGTTTTTTCTGGGATGTGGCTCGAGGGTATGGTTTATGCTTTAATGTTAATCATTTATTTGAAAGGAAAAGGGTTGTTAAAAGAGGCTAAAGGGGGACACATCCATGATATGGGAAAATGGGTTTTTGCTTTAAGTTTCCTTTGGACTTATATGTTTTTCTCGCAGTTTATGTTAATATGGTATGCCGATGTTCCTGAGGAAGTTACTTATTTTCAGGCAAGGATTAATGATTACACGGTAATCTATTGGATTATTTTCTTTGTCAATTTTGCTGTCCCTATGTTATTTTTAATGGATGCTGATGCAAAGAAAAATAGAGGTTTGTTAGTTATGGTTGGTTGTATTGTTTTCTTTTTTCATTGGTTGGACATTTTTATCATGATAAGCCCCGGTGCTATGAAAACAGAAGCCGGTCTAGGTTTTGTAGAAATTGGTTCATTCCTTATGTTTTTAGGTGTCTTTACATTTATTGTTTTAAGATCACTAGCATCAAGACCACTACTAGTAAAAAATCATCCTTATTTAGAGGAGGGAAAGCATATTCATCATCATTAGTTGTTGAATGTAAAATGAGTAAAAGAATTATAAAAGTTTAAAAATGGTATTATTACTTACAATTATCATAACAGTTTTGCTTGTAGGAGTTGCATTTGCAAAAATTCTCCAGGCTAAACAGCTAGTTGATGAACTTAAGGATAAAGACTCTGATTACATTACGCGTGCTGAAATAAAAACTAATGCGTTGGGGCTCCTTGTTTTTGTAATTGCCATGTTTGCTTTGTTAATCGCTCAAATGGTTGGTTGGAATAAGTATATGTTACCATCTGCTGCATCTGTCCATGGTGGTGAAATTGACACTTTAATGGACGTTACTATGATTTTAATCATGACCGTTTTCTTTATTACACAGACGCTACTCTTTTGGTTTGGATATAAGTACTATTTTAGAAAAGGAAGAAAGGCATTTTGGTTCCCGCATAATAATAGTTTAGAAATGGCATGGACGATTGTTCCAGCTACCGTTTTAATTTTATTAATCACATACGGAATGAGTACTTGGGGTAAAATTATGAATCCTGAGGATGAGCCAGACCTTCATGTTGAGTTTGTTTCAGAGCAATTTAAATGGACTGCTAGATATGCTGGTTTAGATAATAAACTTGGTGAAGCATCTTTTTCATTGTATGGTAAAAATGCACTTGGTATAGCAACCGAAAAATCAATTAAAGAAAGAATTGCAGAGTGTGAAAAAATGATTTCTGACGTTGGATCAATTTCAGAATTTTATGAAAAAGACTTTGGAGTTTCTCATGAAGACTTAAGAAAGTCACTAAAGCATTGGGAGACTGATTCGACCATAAGTTTTAAAGGTTTGAGAGCTGATTCTGCTAAATTCGAACTTTTGATTGCTGAAGATTGGAACAGACAGGAGAATTTAGATATTGTCGAAAATAGTTTAGCAAATTATAAGGCTAATATTTTGAGATTAAAAAGAATGTTAAGAGAATATGAATCTTCTCCTCAAAAATATGATAATGGTAAAGATGATATCGTTTTAAGTGGTGGAAGAATTAAATTACCAAAGGGAAGAAAAATTAAATTTCAATTTAGATCAAAGGACGTAATTCATTCTGCATATTTTCCTCACTTTCGTGCGCAAATGAACACAGTTCCTGGAATGAAAACCTATTTTACTTTCGAACCTAAAGAAACTAATCAAGAGTTTTTTGATAAGGCAGCTTCTGAAGGCAAAGTATACATGCATATCACCAGAGATGATGAAAAAAACATACTCGCACAAGAAGAGCGTTTAGGATCAACAGGGTATGTTTTAATTTGCAATAAAATATGCGGAGCTTCACATTATAATATGAAGATGTTTATTGATGTTGTAGAACCAGAAGAATTTGATCAATATTTAAGGGATTTAACATTTGGGAATGATGAAAAGTCAATACCAGTATCTGTTTTTGAAAATGAGTAATATAAGTTTATTGAAAGGATAATAATTAAAGATTAAAGTCATGGGTGGAGCACATCATCACGAGACATTTATAAGTAAGTATATTTTCAGTATGGATCATAAAATGATTGGGAAGCAATTCTTGATTACAGCAATTTTTATGGCAGTTATTGGAATGGGAATGTCAATTTTGTTTAGGCTTCAATTAGCATGGCCTAAAGAAGGTTTTGCATTCTTAAACTTTTTTCTTGGTGATAAATGGGCTCCAGAGGGAGTTTTAGATCCAAATATGTACTTAGCATTAGTTACAATTCATGGTACAATAATTGTCTTCTTTGTATTAACAGGTGGTTTATCAGGTACTTTTTCCAATATACTAATTCCTTATCAATTGGGTGCAAGAGATATGGCTTCTGGCTTTATGAATATGCTTTCATACTGGCTTTTCTTTTTATCATCAGTTATAATGCTAGCATCTTGTTTTATTGAAAAGGGTCCTGCCTCCGGAGGTTGGACGGTTTATCCCCCTTTATCGGCTCTTGAAAAAGCAATGCCTGGTTCTGGTTTAGGTATGACACTATGGTTAGTTTCAATGACTGTTTTTGTTGCCTCATCTTTAATAGGTTCTTTGAACTATATTGTTACAATTATTAACCTGAGAACAAAAGGAATGACAATGGTAAGAATGCCGCTTACAATATGGTGTTTCTTTATAACAGCGATTCTTGGTGTATTATCTTTCCCAGTATTACTTTCAGCCTGTCTTCTTTTAATGTTCGACAGAATGTTAGGAACATCATTTTACCTAGATTCCATATATATAGGTGGTGAACCATTGGCTCAAACTGGAGGGTCGCCAATTTTATATGAGCATTTATTTTGGTTTTTAGGCCATCCAGAGGTATACATTATATTATTGCCTGCACTTGGCTTAACTTCTGAAGTCATTTCTACTAATTCAAGGAAACCAATATTTGGATATAGAGCGATGATACTATCTATCCTTGCAATTGCATTTCTTTCATTTATAGTTTGGGGTCATCATATGTTTATGACTGGAATGAGTCCTTTTCTTGGAACGGTTTTTACATTTACAACCTTATTAATTGCCATTCCCTCTGCTGTGAAAGTGTTTAATTATCTGGCAACCTTATGGAAGGGTAATATCAAGTTAACAACTGCTATGATGTTTGGAATGGGTATGGTATCTTTATTTATATCCGGTGGTCTAACAGGCTTGATTCTTGGAGATTCCGCATTAGATATTAATATTCATGACACATATTTTGTTGTAGCACACTTTCATATTGTAATGGGTGCTGGTGCAATATTCGGAATGTTTGCTGGTGTTTATCATTGGTTCCCACGTATGTTTGGTCGACTGATGATACCTCAGCTTGGATACTTACATTTTTGGGTTACTTTGATAGGTGTTTACGGTGTGTTTTTACCAATGCACTTCGTTGGTTTGGCGGGTGTTCCAAGGAGATATTATACCAATCAAGAATTTGAAATGTTTGCAGATGTACAATTTATTAATGTGATTATAACGCTTTTCGCTATTATGGCCGCATTGGGTCAAATCATATTCATCTTCAACTTCTTTGCTTCCATCTTTAGAGGAAGGGTAAGTAATCAAAATCCATGGAAATCAAATACGCTTGAGTGGACTGCTCCAGTTGAAAGAATTCATGGGAATTGGGAAGGTCCTCTTCCAACTGTTCACAGATGGCCTTATGATTATAGTAAACCTGGATATGATGATGATTTTGTTCCGCAAACTGTTCCGTTAAAAGAAGATGAACATGATGGGCATTAGATAGATAATTAAAATAAAAAAGGAGCGTAAGCTCCTTTTTTATTTTAATTTATTTCTATTTCTTTTAGAATACAAGTAAAAAAAATTATAATAATTCTTCAAATGCTCCTATTAAGTTATCTGCAATCATTGTAGCAGGGCAACCTTCGATATTGTGTCGCTCAACCATGTGAAGAAGTTTACCATCTTTAAATAAGGCCATAGAGGGAGACGAAGGAGGATAGGGTAACATATATTTTCTTACTTGATCCACCGCTTCTTTATCAAATCCAGCAAAGACAGTAACTAATTTGGGAGCTTTGGGGTGTTCGGAAGCAATTTTTGCAGCTGGTCTTGCATTTCCTGCAGCACAACCACAAACTGAATTAATAACAACTAAAACGCCATTTTTAGTTGATATAGCAGAGTCAACTGCTTCTGATGTTGTTAAATCTTCAAAACCGGCATCAACCAGTTCTTTTTTCATTGGTAATACTATCTCAGCTGGGTACATAATTGGTTATTTGTTTATACAAAGTTAGTTTAAAGATTTTTTTGAAGCATTAATTCTTATTCTTTTTTCTAACTAATTTATTGTTTTAATTAATCTTTATAATAATAACACGTTTTATTATTTTTGCCAAAATTTATTTTTGATGTCTGAATTAAAAGTTTACAATACTGTATCTCGGAATAAAGAGTTGTTTAAGCCTATTAATGCTCCGCATGTAGGAATGTATGTATGCGGTCCAACTGTTTACAGTGATGTACATATAGGGAATTGTAGGACTATTGTTTCATTCGATGTTATATTTCGTTATTTACAATATTTGGGTTACTCTGTTAGATATGTTAGAAATATTACTGATGTAGGACATCTTGAAAATGATGCAGATGAAGGTGAGGATAAGATTGCAAAAAAAGCAAAACTTGAGAACGTAGAACCTATGGAAGTAGTTCAAAAGTACACTAATGGTTTTCATGAAGTTATTGAATTATTAAATACTTTAAAACCAAGTATCGAACCTACTGCTACAGGACATATGGTTGAACAAATTGAATATGTTCAGGGAATTATTGATTCTGGTTATGCGTATGTTTCTAATGGGTCTGTATATTTTGATGTAGAGAAATATTCCGAAAAGTATAATTACGGTGAAATATCAGGAAGAAAAATAGAGGATTTAAGAAATAATACAAGAGATTTAAAAGGACAGGGTGAGAAGAGATGTCCTTTAGATTTTGTAATTTGGAAAAAAGCTGAGCCAAAACATACTATGCAATGGAATTCTCCTTGGGGAAAGGGTTTTCCGGGATGGCATTTAGAATGCTCAGTGATGAGTACTAAATATTTAGGAGAGGAATTTGATATTCATGGAGGGGGTATGGACCTCAAATTTCCACACCATGAATGTGAATTGGCTCAAAATACCGTTTGTTCAGGACATTCGCACTCTGTTAAGTATTGGCTTCATTCTAACATGCTTACTTTGAACGGAGAAAAAATGAGTAAAAGTACTGGTCAGTTCTTTCTACCAAAGCAAATTTTTGATGGAACTACCGAGCTCTTAGAAAAAGCTTATTCTCCAATGGTTGTTCGTTTTGCTATGATGCAATGTCATTACCGCTCCACTATGGATTTAAGTAATGACGCACTATTGGCAGCTGAGAAAGGGCTTACAAGGTTAAGAAATGGATTGGATACAATTGACACTTTAAAGGAAGGTGAAGAATCTTTGTTTGACATCAATAGTATAGAAATTTCTTTTAAATCTGCAATGAATGATGATTTCAATACGCCCATATTGGTGGCCAATTTGTTTGATGTTATTAAACAAATAAACTCTGCTAAAAAGGAAGAAAAATTAATCTCAAAAAATAATCGAGAAGCATTGAAGAATTTGTTTGATGTTTATCTTAATCAAATTCTGGGTATAGAATTGAGTACAAATTCTCAATCTGATAGAGATTCAAATATTGTTGAGGATGATTTAATTCAATTAGCTATTGATGTAAGAAATCAAGCTAAACAGAATAAAGACTGGGAAACATCAGATTTGATTCGAGATAAATTGACAAAACTAGGTGTTCAATTGAAAGATTCAAAAGACGGAACTCAATGGTCAAAATAGTAAGACTTAAAATATTTTTTAAAGCTATTATTTGTTGCTTTTGTTTGTTTTTGGTTTCTTGTTCTGATGCAGAGGATTCTAAAACAAAACCTACTAAACCGAAATTTAGTCTGGTTAAAACTCCTGAAGTAAATAAAGATTCAGTTTTTTATTTTGTTCAAAAACAAGTTGATTTTGGTCCAAGAATACCAAACTCAGTTGCTCATGAAAATTGTGCGGATTGGATGGTCGAAAAATTAAAATCATATAATTTTAAAATCATTGAGCAAAAAGGTATGCAGTTGGCATATGATGGTAAAGAGTTGAGCTATAGAAATATTATTGGACGTTTCGGGCTCAATAAAAAAAAGAGGATTTTGCTTTCGGCTCATTGGGATACGAGACCATGGGCGGATCAAGATGTTGAACGAACAGACGAACCTATCGATGGTGCAAATGATGCTGGTAGCGGTGTAGCCGTAATATTAGAAGTAGCTCGGTTACTAAATCAAAAATCCCCTAATATAGGCGTAGATGTCGTTTTATTTGATATTGAAGATTATGGAAAATCTAATGAAACATTTTGTTATGGATCTAAAATATGGTCAAAGGATACGCGATTGGATTCTTTAATACCAATGTACGGAATTAACTTAGATATGGTAGGTGATCCAAATGCATTATTTCTTTATGAAGGATATTCTCAAAAATACGCGAGGCCTATTTTAGATAAAGTTTGGAATATCGCTAAACATATGGGATATGGTCGGTATTTCAAAGTGATTCCAGATGGTCAAATCACTGATGATCATTATTATGTTAACCAAGCGGGTATACCTTGTATTGATATTATTCATAGAAATCCTCAAAAAGGTAGTTTTGCTGATTCTTGGCATACTCATAATGATAACATGGAGAATATTTCTTCTAAAACCTTGAGAACTGTAACAGAAGTTGTCTTACAAACAATATATAGAGAAAACTAAAGGTTTTTTTGATCAAAAGTTATTTAAAAATTAGTATAACTTATACTATTCCTTAAAAATGTAAATAACTTACTTTATTTGTTAGTGTTTTATTGTCTAAAAAAATAAAAATATTGGAGGTATTGAGTAATTTGGATTTTCTAAATTGAATTCATTTAAATCATTGATATGGCTAAAAACAAGCTTTTTTTGATTGATGCATTTGCCATCATTTTCCGATCCTATTTTGGTTTTGGAAATAACCAAAGATATAATTCAAAAGGATTAAACACATCAGTAACTCTTGGTTTCTGTAATACTTTATTAGAAGTATTACAGAAACAAAAACCTTCTCATATTGCTGTTGTATTTGATGCGCCCGGAAAAACGTTTAGAAATGACATGTATGCTGAATACAAATCGAATAGAGATGAAACTCCTGAGGATATAAAAAGTTCTATTCCATATGTGAAAAGATTGATTAATAGTTTTAATATTCCAATTATAGAAAAAGTAGGTTACGAGGCGGATGATGTTATAGGAACAATTGCTAAAAGAGCTGAGGAAGAAAACTTCGAAGTTTTTATGATGACACCAGATAAGGATTTTGCCCAATTGGTTTCTCAGAATATTTTCATGTATCGTCCAGGTAGAGGTGGTAAGCCTGCAGAGGTTTGGGGGATTCCTCAAGTACAGGAAAAATTTCAAGTGAAAACTCCGAATCAGGTTATTGATATTTTGGGAATGTGGGGAGATTCGGCTGATAATATTCCGGGAATCCCAGGGATCGGAGAAAAAACATCAAAAAAACTAGTTCAAACTTATGGTTCTTTAGAAGGGCTGCTAGATAATATAGAAGATTTAAAAGGAAAGCAAAAAGAAAATGTTATCAATTTTGGGGCGCAAGGATTATTATCTAAAAAGTTAGCAACAATTATTGTTGATGTTCCTATTGAACATGATTTTGACTCTATGTTGATTGATAATTGGAATGAGGATGCATTATTAGCTCTTTTTTCAGAGATGGAATTTAGAACACTTGCTAAGAGAGTTTTGGGTGTCGATATTTCCAATATAGCACAAGAAAAATCTGCAGTTCCTCCAATAAATACAACAGGACAATTAGATTTGTTTGCTTCATCAGAGCAAATTATTGATACTGATGACCATTTGACTTACGGTCAAATTAAAACAATAGAAGATGTCAAGAATGATTATCATTTAGTGGAAACTGATTTCGAAATTAAAAAGCTAATTGAGCTACTAGAGCAACAGACTTCGTTTTGTTTTGACACAGAAACTACAGGGCTTGATTCATTAACTGCTGAAGTTGTAGGGTTGGCTTTTTCATGGCAGGCTCATACTGGATATTACGTATATATAAATGAAGGAGATGAGCAGCGAATAATGGATATGTTCAAGCCGGTTTTTGCTAATAAATCTATTCAAAAAGTAGCTCAAAACATCAAATATGATATTAATGTAGTTTTAAAGTATGGAGTTATTGTTAAAGGTCCGTTATTTGATACTATGTTAGCACATTATTTACTTCAGCCGGACATGAAACATAACATGGATTTCTTAGCTGAAACATATCTGAATTATCGACCTGTTTCGATTGAACATTTAATTGGTAAAAAAGGAAAGAATCAAAAGTCCATGCGTGAAGTTGAAAAGTTAGATATTGTTAAGTATGCCGCTGAAGATGCTGATATTACATGGCAGTTGATGGAGAAATTCAACCCATTGCTGGATCAAAAAGATGTTCGAAAATTATTTGAAGAAATAGAAATGCCTTTAGTAACTGTTCTATCTAAAATGGAAAATAATGGTATATCACTAAATTCAGATACTTTAAAGGATTATTCAATAGAGTTGGAAAAAGAAATAGATGTGCTACAAAAGTCTGTTATTGAAAAGGCAGGTGAAGTGTTTAATGTTTCTTCACCAAAGCAATTAGGTATAGTTCTTTTTGAGAATATGAAAATCGATGAAAAAGCAAAGAAAACTAAGTCAGGACAGTATTCTACCTCCGAAGAAACACTTCAAAAACTAGCTGGAAAACATCCAATAATTGATGATATTTTAGAGTTCCGTCAATTAAAAAAGTTAAAGTCAACTTATGTTGATGCACTTCCAGAATTGGTGAATGAAAATTCAGGTAAGATTCATACAACATATAGTCAGGCAGTTGCATCAACAGGTAGATTAGCTTCCAACAATCCAAATCTTCAAAATATCCCGATTAAAACTGAAAAGGGGAGAAAAGTAAGAGCTGCTTTTATTCCAAGTGATGGTAATGAATTATATGCAGCTGATTATTCTCAGGTTGAATTAAGATTAATGGCTGAAATGAGTGGCGACAAAAATATGGTAGAGGCTTTTCAAAAAGGGCATGATATTCATACAGCAACAGCAGCAAAGGTATTTGATGTTCCTATGGAGGATGTAGATAGAGAGATGAGAAATAAAGCTAAAATGGTCAATTTTGGAATTATATACGGAATTTCAGCCTTTGGATTAAGTCAGAGATTAAATATAAAAAGAAAGGAAGCTAAGGAATTAATAGATGGTTATTTTTCTACTTATCCGGGAATAAAATTATTTATGGATAATGCGGTTGATAGGGCAAAAGAGAATGGATACGTGCAAACAATTTTTAAAAGGAAAAGATTTTTAAAAGATATTAATTCTAAAAATGCTGTTGTTAGAGGATATGCCGAGCGGAATGCTATAAATGCACCAATTCAGGGCTCGGCAGCTGATATTATCAAAGTTGCAATGATTAATATCCATAAAGAAATGACGGCTCAAAATTTGAAATCTAAAATGATTCTTCAAGTTCATGATGAATTGGTTTTTGATGTAGTTCCTGAAGAAAAAGATTTAGTTGCTAAATTGGCTAAGTATGAAATGGAAAATGCGGTTAAAACTGAAGTTCCTTTAGAAGTTGAAGGTGCATATGGTCTTAATTGGTTAGAGGCTCATTAATTTATTCGGATACTTTTAGTTTAAAACCGGTTCCGTGCACATTAATTATTTCAATATGCTTGTCGGAATTTAAGTATTTTCGGAGTTTAGTTATAAAAACATCCATACTTCTTCCTTTGAAGTAATCGTTTTCTCCCCAAATTACTTTTAATGCTAATTCTCGAGTTAGCAATTGATTTTTATTCAAACAAAGTAGCCTTAATATTTCGGCTTCTTTTTTTGTTAAGTGCCTGCTATTATCCTCAAAGGTTAATTCTTGATTTTTGTAGTCAAAGAAGTAGTTTCCTATTTCGAATACATCTTTTTTGTCAATTGTATTAACTTGGACTGAAAAGTGTCGCTTAAGTAAAGCTTCTATCCTCAAACCAAGGAGTTCCATATTAAAGGGTTTAGTGATATAATCGTCCGCTCCAATCTTAAATCCTTGTACTTTATCAGGATCTAATGATTTTGCGGTAAGAAAAATCATAGGCATATTGTCTTTTAATGCTTTGATTTCTTGTCCTAGTTGAAAACCATCTTTTTTGGGAAGCATTACATCGAGAATACAGAGGTCAAATTTATCTTTGCAAAAAGCTTCAAAACCTGTAATTCCGTCTTTAGCCCAAGTTACTTTGTAACCCTCAATTTTCAGGTTGTCTTGAGTAACAAATCCTAAGTTTTCGTCATCCTCAACTAGTAAAATATTTGCCTTAATCATACTTATGCTTGTTTTTTGGGTAATATTAGTTCAAAAGTTGTGCCTTTGTTTTTGTGACTATTAACTTTAATAAATCCATTATGCATTTTTAAAATTTGTTCAACATAGCTTAATCCAATTCCGAAACCTTTAACATTATGAACATTACCCGTCGGAGCTCGATAGAATTTCTTGAAAATATGTTTTATTTCTTCCTTATCCATTCCAATACCATGGTCTTTCACCTTAATAGAAATGTTTTTGCCTAAATTGTCTATTGTAATTTTAATGAAAGGATTTTCCTCTTTACAGTATTTAATTGCGTTATCTATTAAATTAGAGATTGCATTGCAAAAGTGATGTTCATCTATCTCAGCAATTAAGTTTTCTCCTTCTATTGAATAATTTCCATTTTTTTCTTCTAGCAATAGTTTAAAAGGTTCAATTGCTTTTTCTATAATTTTATTTATTGAAACTGATTGTAGATGTAAACCGAAATCTTTTTGTTCAAATAATGCCAATTGAAGGACTCTCTCAACTTGTGTTTTTAGTCGTTCATTTTCTTGATGAATTATCCCAGCATAATGTTTTAGTCTGTCAGGCTGACTAATTATGTTTTCACTCATAATTACATTGCTTGAAAGAGATATCGTTGATATTGGTGTTTTTAATTCGTGTGTCATATTATTTATGAAGTCAGTTTTCATTTCATCTAATTTTTTTTGACGAAATAGCATTATAATAACGTAAACAAAGAAACCAACAATACCAAAAATGACAACTCCCGAAGCTATGCCAATATTGAGGTGTTGTTTTAGAGGATTTATTTTTGGGAAAATAACACCAAAATTATAACTGTTTATATTCCAATCTACTCCGTATTCTTTTGCTGCAACATAATTTGCATTTTCAGATCCTGAATGAGCGAAAATAACACTATCAGTAAAGCAATCGTAAATGGCAATTTTGTATGGAGAATATAATTCTTGAGTCTTAAATTCAATTTGAAGAAGAGAGTCAATTGTCGTTGGATTAACAATATCTTGCACCTCTACAACGTAAGAATTATCAGTTAGCTGTTTAACAAGATGTATCTTGTCAATTTTTGAGTGATGTATTAGTTTAAGTTTATAACCAGCATTAAGTAATCCAATTTTTACTTTGTGGTTAAATTGTTTGCTTTCAAGATGGATTAAGTTTTTAGCCCAAAACAATTGGACTATAAATAATAATAAAATTGAAAAAACACCACCAAATATGATAATATGTAAGGTTCTTTTATTCATCAAAAATTAAGTTACTAAATTTTTATGCAAACAATAGTTATTATAAATTCGTACAAAGTGTTCTATAGAGTAAAATTCCAAGTCAATCCCATGCGTTTGTTTATAGTTTTTTTATTTGTTTTTTCTTCTTTAAACTTATTAAGTCAGGCGGATAATTATGTTCATTTCATTAATCCTCAAACCGCAAGAAAGCATTTAGATTATTTAGCAAGTGATGAATTGGAGGGAAGAGAGGCAGGAAAAAAAGGACAAAAATTAGCAGGAGCGTACTTGATGCAAAATTTTTTAAGTTATGGTTTACCTCCGATAAAAGAATCGTATTTTCAACGATTTAATTTAAGAGTCTCATATCCAAAAAAAATAATTCTACAAGTAAATGGGGATACATTAAATTATTTTAATGATTTTTTACACAATTCTGATTTTCCAGATTCTAATTTTCAAAATGCTCAATCAGTATTTGTTGGATATGGAATAGAATCTGAAAAATTCAATGAATTGAAAAGTGTGGATGTGGAAAATAAAGTTGTTTTTATGCTCGAAGGCTTACCTAAATTTAAAAAAGGAAAATTTTCATCTAGAGATATGGAATCCATAGAAATTTGGAGTGATAGAGATATTAAGGTTAAAAATTTAGTTAACAAAAAAGCTAAAGCAATCATTATTGTAAATTCTAAAATTAATTTGCTTAAGAAATCATACAAACATTCATTTACAACTTCAAGAATGATGTTAGCTACCGACTCATTTTTAACAAAGGTCCCCTTACTTTTTATCTCTGAAGAAAAGGCCGATAGCTTATTCAAAGAAGGTGGTCTAGTTACTGGGTATAAAAAAACGAAAAGTAAAATAGCTAAAAAAGGGATTCCATTGAGTTTAGAGTTGTCTTTAAAAGTTGGTATACAATCAAATATTATCAATAGTAAAATATCTTCTGAAAATGTTTTAGGATATATTGAAGGGAGTGATAAGAAGGAAGAGCTTATAGTTGTAACTGCTCACTATGATCATATTGGCAAACATGATGGTAAGATTTTTAACGGCGCTGATGATGATGCTTCAGGCACAACGGCATTGTTAATGATGGCGAAAGCATTTGCAAAGGCGAAAGAAGATGGAAATGGACCTAGAAGAAGTATTTTGTTTATGCCTGTTTCAGCAGAAGAAAAAGGTTTGTTGGGGAGTAGGTATTACTCTGAAAACCCAATTTTCCCATTAAAAAATACCGTAGCAAATTTAAATATCGATATGATTGGAAGAGTTGACCAGGCGCACCATGATAATAAGGGGATTCCAAACCCTGATTATGTGTATATCATTGGTAGTAATTTTTTGAGTAAGGAACTACATCAAATTAATGAAAGCCAAAACAAAACCTATACAAATTTAGAGTTGGATTACACGTTCAATTCACTAGATGATCCAAATCGATTTTTTCAAAGGTCAGACCATTACAATTTTGCAAAACATACGATTCCTGTCATTTTTTATTTTAACGGAACTCATGAAGATTACCATAAGCATACCGACACTGTGGATAAAATTGATTTTATGAAGTTGTCTAAAATCACCAAATTAGTATACTATACTGCTTGGGAATTATCAAATAGGGAAAACAGAATTGAGTTGGATTAAATAAAATAAGTTTGGTATCAAGATTAAAATATTTTTCACCAGGCAGATTTAAATTGATCTAAGAATCGAATATCATTTTCGCTCCACATTCTTAAATCCTTAACCTCGTATTTAAGCATTGCCATTCTTTCAATTCCCATTCCAAAAGCAAATCCAGAATATTTTTCAGGGTCAATTCCAGCATTTAACAAAACATTTGGATCAATCATTCCACATCCCATAATTTCAAGCCAACCTGTATACTTACAGACATTACAGCCTTCTTCTGTTTCACATAGTGAGCAAGAAACATCAACCTCTGCACTAGGTTCAGTAAAAGGAAAATAAGATGGCCGTAATCTTATTTTTGCATGCTCACCAAACATTTCTTTTGCGAAATATTGAATGGTTTGCTTTAAGTCAGCAAAAGATACATTTTCGTCAATATATAATCCTTCAACCTGATGGAAAAAACAATGTGCTCTTGCACTAATTGCCTCATTTCTATATACTCTTCCAGGAGTAATAGTACGTATTGGCAATTTATTTGATTCCATTACTCTCATTTGTACTGATGAGGTATGTGTTCTTAATAACCAGTCAGGATTTTTCTCAATAAAGAAGGTGTCTTGCATGTCCCGAGCTGGGTGCTCTTCAGGAAGATTTAGGCCTGTGAAGTTATGCCAGTCGTCTTCCACTTCTGGACCTTCTGAAACGATGAACCCGATTCTACTGAAAATATCTATAATGGTCTCATTAACAATGCTTAATGGGTGACGGCTTCCAAGTTTGAAATTTTCTCCGGGTAATGATAGGTCAATTTTTGTATTTTCCTCATTTGAATCGTTTACCTTTTCAGCAAAAGCATCAAATTTATTTTGAGCTTTAATTTTTAAAGAGTTAATTGATTGTCCAATCTCTTTTCTTTTTTCAGGAACAACATTTTTAATTTCGGCAAATAAATCTTTGAGTATGTTTTTTGAGCCTAAGAATTGAATTCTATATTTTTCTAATGTTATTTTGTCTTCGATTTTAAACTCTTCAATTTTTCTGTCTATTTCGCCAATTTTATTTTCCATCAATTTTAAATGTTTTGAGAGTTACAGTTTTTTAATGGTCATTTTTATATCCTCGTAAGGACGATTCATCTTGTCTTTTTGTTGGGTTGAAATAGAATCAATAACATTTAATCCGTCAATTACTTCTCCAAAAACGGTATATTCCATGTCTAAAGAAGGAGTTCCTCCTATCGAATCATAAAGGGCAATCTGTTCTTGTGTGTATATAAATTCCTGTCCTTGAAATAGTTCGTCGATTTGTTTTTGTATAATAGTACCATAGAAATTAATGCTATCTTTTAATCCCATTTGTCTTACTCTCAAAAAATCTTTTTTGAGACGACTATTAGAGGGTTTTTCTAATATTTGACTTCCTAAAGCTCTTTTTTTCATTATCTCTTTTCTTTTGGATATTGATTTAAGAGCTCTTTCATTAACTTTTTTTCCGTCTACTATGTAAAACTGACATCCAGAAGATTTTTTCTGAGGATTTACCGCATCAGATTGTCTCGCTGCAGCTAGGGCGCCTCTTTTATGAATGAGTTTGGAGTTGAATTCTGAAGGTATAGTGTAATCAAAATTTCCTATTCCAAGTTGTTGTCCCGGTTTAGCATTTTTAGAATTAGGATCTCCTCCTTGAATCATAAATCCATCGATAACTCTATGAAATAAAGTCTCGTTGTAAAAAGAGTCTGATACTAATTTTTTAAAGTTGTCTCGATGAAGAGGTGTTTCATCACTTAGCATAACCTTCATATCTCCAAATTTTGTTGATATTATAAAAAGATTACTCTCATGACTTTCATTAACATTCAGTATTTCATTTTCTGTTTTAGGATTTTTAGTCAATCCGCAGGCGATTGCAATTGAGCTTATGATAATAACAAACGTTATTTTTTGGAAATTACTTTGAATCATACTTCAAAATTAGCTTTTTATGGGGGGAATGTGAATTTTTCGCGAAACAAAATTTTATTATATTTGTCCATGCAGTTACAAATCATCCAATGATTACTTTTTGTTTATGAAGGTTGCTATAAATGTTTTTAAAATTCTTTTTGTTGTATTAACATCAAGTTTTATTTTGGGTTGTACTCCAACACCAACTGAAGGGATAATTTCTGTAGTAGATTTAGAGTCTGGTCTTCCTGTTCCAAATGCAAAAGTTGAGATTTTTGTTGATTCGCAAAGTGACGAGAAAGGTTTCTATTTATGTAACGAATATGATTTAACAAAAAAAATGGAATATTTCACAAATTCTGGAGGTGCTACGAAAAGGATTTGTTTTAAACTTCCAGCAATATTAAAAGTTAATGTAACAGCAACGGATATACTTTTTTTAGGAAAAACAGGTTCAACAACCTTAGCCTTGGTTGAAGGAGAAACTACAACAGTTACTTGTAAGATTTCAAATTAATATACTTCTTTGAAGTAATCTAAAATTCCTTGTTTCATAAGTTTTAGTTGTTCTCCTGCCTTCAAATTCGGAAGAGGTTTTATCGAATCATAGTATGGCCAGCCATCTTGGTCACAATACACTAATTTATAAAACCCGAATGGTTCAAGAATTCTGCAAATTGCAATATGTATAACATCTAGTTTTTGATCTTTTGTGAACTGTTGAGGGCCTTTTCCTAACTCTTGTACACCAATTAAAAATAGTATGCCTTGTACGTCTAAATCTCCTCCAAAATCAATTTCTATTTTTTTCTTTAGTTCTTTCCATTTTTTTTCAAATTCGCGATCAATCATAGATGAAGTTATAAATTAAAATGCCCATTTATTAGTGAATGGATTAAATACATTTAACCCAAACTTAAACATATTTAATAAGTTTGAATAATTGGAATATGCAATTGCATAATAGCCTCCAAATTTTAATTGGGTTTCTCCCAGTCTAAAAGGAATTTCTAATCCGTTATAAATCTCAGAATGTTGAAGATTGTTATCATTAATATAAAGTATGCCTCCGCCAGTTACAGCTTCAATTTTAGTTTTTTTCAAGTATGGGATTTTTCTACAGATTGCTCCGTGAAAATGATGAATGTAATTAAATGAAATATAATTTCTAAGTGAACTATATGTTTCTCCTAAAAGTTGAAATGTGTATAAGGGGTGCGAGAAAAAATAATTATCTGTGCCACGAAAAAAGGAGTAATTAGGAATTTCAACATTATTTGTAGTTAAATATTGTCCATACCAACTTTTAGCTTTGGAGGTTCCTAATAAACCCATTTTAAAGCTATGGTCAAAACCTATTGTTATCTTTTGGTAATCAATTTTTGATAGTAAAATATCGGGTAGGCTTTGTTCCCATCCTATGGTAAAAGTGGGCCATTTACTTCCTTGAACAACTTTTTTTCTTCCTTCAAATGCGAATTTTTGAAAAGGAGTATAACTCAGTAAAAGTTTAATGTTAAACTCGTTATAGTCTTCAAATTCAATGGGTTGATTATTGTTTGGGAACAATTTATCGCTCCATTTCGATAAGGAAAGGTATGCTATTGACGAACGTTGAAGGTATTTTAGATCAACATCTAAAAACAAACCGTTTAGGACTTCAATAAAATGCCCCATTCTAATGAAATCATTTTGTATGAAATTTCCTCTGCTAAAAAGAGAAGATAGGTTTTGCATGTAGGTAAGCATCTCATATTTATTTCCACCAGTTAGTCGAAATTGTGCGAATCTTTTAGGAGCATAGGTGTATTTGATGCTTCCATCGCTGAGTAAATCTTTATTTTTAAACCCATAATTAATAGTGGCATCAAAAAATAGTTCGTTTTTGTTTTTAAATAGTCTGACTAATTTCCCTCCTAAAGCGTGCCTGTATCCACCAATTCCAAATACTCTTGCTTGTTGTATTAGAGGATTAATTCTCCATTTTATACCTTTTAAAGTATTGTAATGGTCCATTCCTGTAAAGGTAAATTCCCAAAAAGACGTTTTGTTCTTTAGAGAATCTTTAAGCTTTATATATTTCTCTGACTTATTAAGTTTATTAAATTTATTTGTCGCTTGAATGAAGTTTTTTTCTTTTGTTTTGAGCTGTATCGAGCGTTTATCTTTCCAAAAGTCATCTGAACGGTTGGAAGCTGAATCAACTGTTATTTGGGTAAGGTTTCCAATTTTTATTTTTTCATTTGAAAAATTATAATTCGTGAATTTTGAATAAACCGTTCCATCATAATGTTTTGATTCTATTCCCGATGTGTAATGAAAGAAAAATTCTTGTCGATCTAGTAGCCTTGTCTCGTTATGAATTGAAAATCTTTGATATACTTTAAAGGATTTGTATCTGTGTAAATTTTTCTCATTCATTTCAAGCTCAACAGCAACAATAGCCCAGCTACTATCCTCTATTTGAACAATTCCTTTAAAAACAGACTCTTTTGGTCTTTTTGGTGTTACTTTTATTTTATAAATCCTTCTTCTGTTTTCTTCATATGAACCTAGGTAGGAATATTGATAAGTTGTTAAAGCAAGTGGCCCAAGAGGAGAAATAAAAGGGTTTTGGGCAAGTTTTGGAACGAGAATGGTGCTCGTATAAAAATTAAAATTCCCTTCAGAAACATTGGTGTAAAACAAATTTGATTTTGTTCTCGCATCCATTAGTCGATTCGCAGAAAAACTGCCCCACTTTTCAGTATTTATTCCTTTAGCTTTTTCTTTGATTGAGAGGTCTTGTATCCCTAATTTTGTTTCTTTCCATTTTCCTTTAGAGTAGTCTATTTTAGAATATTTTTCAGCAAGTGACAATTGCATGGTATCACGAGAGCGATCATTTTCCCGCCCTTGTTTATCTAAAATCGATTTCGTGTACATATTTACAGAAAAGGAACGTTTAAAATAGTCGTTTTGATTGCGGTTTTTTATTACATTTTTAATAATCGTTTTGGCCAAATTATTTTTACTTGATACAGTTACTGTATTTAGTTTTTGACTATAAATGGTAAGGGCTATTGTTGGATTTAGTAATACTTTTTCGGCTATTATCGATTTTTTGTTGTAACCATTACTGTGAATGGTTAGCGTATCTTGTAATGAATTCACGACTAATGTAAATTCACCTTGACTATTTGCAAAGGTTCCATTGCTTGTTCCTTCTACATAAATATTAGCAAATGGTATCGGTTGATTTTTGCTTACAATTATTCCTCTAACCTCTTGTGAATAGGCGATTTTTGTAAGCAATATGAATACTATTATTAATACGCGCATTTTTGCGAAATTAAATTAAACATTGTTGCTACCAAAGAATA
>CEQX01000161.1_pt1 | contig 19442 bp, 14 predicted proteins | sample 356261 | NCBI WGS metagenome assembly CEQX01 (sample SAMEA2621076, study PRJEB7988) | marine metagenome | isolation source: saline water (ENVO:00002010), including | reverse complement strand
GCCTGTAAAACAAATATGAACACACACCTTATAAATAACCAATGGCATTCAGGCCAAGGCCCCGCTTTTAGCTCTGTTAATCCAAGTAACGGCGAAGTTGTATGGCAAGGTAATGGCGCAACAGCTGATCAAGTAGATGCTGCAATCAATGCAGCTAGAGCCGCACAAGTACAGTGGGCAGATACGCCAATTGAGTCGCGTATAACCATACTTGAAAACTTTGTAGCACAATTAAAAGAGCACAGCGAAGAATTTGCAGCCATTATAGCGCGCGAAACCGGCAAGCCTCTTTGGGAAACACGCACAGAAGTAGGCGCTATGACAGGTAAAGTGGCCATTTCGATTAAAGCGTACAACGAGCGTACCGGCACCACTGAAAACCCAATGCCGGGTGCAAAAGCCTTTATACGCCATAAACCACACGGCGTTGTGGCTATATTTGGCCCGTATAACTTTCCTGGGCATTTACCAAACGGCCATATTGTACCGGCTATTTTAGCGGGTAACACCGTGGTATTTAAACCGTCTGAACTAACCCCTCACGTTGCTGAATTTACTTTATCACTTTGGTTAAAAGCAGGCTTACCAGCAGGTGTTATTAACCTAGTGCAAGGTGAAGTAGAAACAGGTAAAGCACTTGCTTCGCATCAAAACCTAGACGGCTTATTTTTTACCGGCAGCTCAAACACCGGCCATTTATTACATAAACAGTTTGCAGGCCACCCAGGAAAAATATTAGCGCTTGAAATGGGCGGTAATAACCCGTTAATCGTTAAAAATGTAGCCGATGTAAGCGCTGCAGTGCACGATATTATTCAATCGGGCTTTATTACTTCTGGCCAGCGCTGTACTTGTGCACGCCGCGTGTTTATTGAAAAATCGCTCAATGGCGATGCCATTTTAGAAAAACTGATTAGCGCCACTAAAAACATTGTTGTTGATGACAGCTTTGCAAGCGATCAACCATTTATGGGTGCCATGATCAGCGAAAAAGCCGCCTTAGGCATGGTTGCAGCGCAAAATGAATTAGTTGCAAGTGGTGGCGAAATACTTGTTGAGCTTAAGCAGCTAAAAGCAGGCACTGGGTTTGTAAGCCCAGGTATTATTGATGTAACTAACATTACAAACATGGCCGATGAAGAACACTTTGGCCCGCTCATTAAAGTGTATCGCTACAACGACTTTGACAGCGCAATAGCAGAGGCTAATAACACCAGCTTTGGTCTATCAGCAGGCTTACTTGGCGATAACGAAGATGATTACAGCCACTTTTTAAAGCGCATTCGTGCCGGCATTGTCAACTGGAACCGCCCTATTACAGGTGCCTCTAGTGCAGCACCGTTTGGTGGCATAGGCGCAAGTGGTAACCACAGAGCAAGTGCGTATTATGCCGCTGATTATTGTGCCTACCCTGTAGCATCAGTTGAGGCCGATAAGGTAAACCTGCCACAAACTTTAGCGCCAGGCTTAGTAATTGAATAAGTGAATAACCCAATTTAAGGATTTAACATGCACACAAACGTAAATACATTATTTGAAAACCTATGGGATAACTATTTAGCCGTTACTCCATCGGCAGATAAAATTCATGACCTTTTAGGTTCAACCCAAAAAGACGACATTATTAACGACCATATTGCGCTGCGTACGTTCAATATAGAAAAAGTAGGCCTAGAAAAGCTAGCCGCGCACTTTTTAGCACTTGGTTATACAGAGTGTGGCGAATACCACTTTGAAGCTAAAAAGCTCTATGCTAAACACTACGAGCATAGCGACCCTAAGCAACCTAAAGTATTTATTTCTGAGCTATTAGTAGAAAAGTGTTCACCAGAGTTACAAGCCATTGTGACAGATATGGTAGAGCAAATAGATGAAAACGCAGTAACTGCCGATAACTTTTTATACTCAGGTACCCATTGGCAAGTAAGTAGCGATACATACAAGCAGTTACTTGCTGAAAGTGAGTACGCAGCGTGGATGTCGGCATGGGGCTACCGTGCAAACCACTTTACTGTAAATATTAATATGCTTGCTAAGTTTGATAATATTCAGGATGTTAACCAAGCACTTAAAGACGCAGGCTTCGCCCTAAATACATCAGGCGGCGAAGTAAAAGGCTCACCAGAGGTATTATTAGAGCAATCATCAACCCTTGCAGATGAGTATGCTGTCACCTTTAGCGACGGTGACCTGCGCATCCCTAGCTGCTTTTATGAGTTTGCCATTAGATACCCTAAAGCCGATGGCGAGCTTTACACGGGGTTTGTTGCAGCCTCTGCTGATAAAATCTTTGAAAGCACTAACGCGCGTTAAAAATAAAACATGCCTTAATGTTTTAACTTAAAAAAAGCCCGTTTGGGCTTTTTTTTATGACAAAAATATTTAGAACATTTACACTAAGTTTTATGCCTGTATTTACTAAATTTTTGATTATCTTGCATGTACTGCTTATATCATCATTGAGCCATGCAAATGAACCACTTACATTACTCTCTAGAGCGAATGCGTCTACTGATGGCTTTTTAAACTCAGATAAAACGTTCGAAAGCCTGCTCAATCATACAATTTATACTAAATTGCAGTGGACCAACCAAGCTCGTTTAATCAAGCGTCTTATGGGTAATGAAGCAGTATGCAGCTACGATATAATAAAAACGCCCGAACGTGAAAAACATATTTTGTTCTCAAATATACCAACTACTATTTACGAGCAACGAAAAATATACGCATTTAAACGCACCTTACAAAACTTTCCTGAACGAGTCTCTGTTGCTCAACTACTAGAAAAAGACTTTACCCTTGCCGTAGACTCAGGAACGAGTTATCAAAAACTTGAGCCTGTTTTAACAAAGTATAATGAGCAAATTGCAGCGATAAGCTCAGAAGATACCAGCTCTCAACTGCCTCAACTTCTCATCCATAATAGAATAGACATGATTGTCGATTACGAGGTTAACGTAATTGGTGCACTCACCAGTGAGCAACTAGAACAAATAGATAGTCGTGAAATAGCTGAATTTCCAGAATTTGTTAATGGCTACTTTGCATGTAGTAAGTCAGAGCTTGGCGAAAAAGTAATAAAAACCATCAATATTTTAATGAACACCCCCGAAATTTACGACCGCTTACAAAAAAGTTTACAACAAGCCTATAGTGCTGATACATCTAGCGCTATGATGCTTGCTTACTCTCAAGAGCACGTATACTTAACCTCTGATGAGTAAAATCAATCGTCAAGATAAACTCAACAAATCAACATAAGCCAATGATTTTAATAGCAAATAAATTATTTTGAATTTATTTAAAATTTTTATTGCGCTGGATAAAAACCTACATTATTATCTCGCCGCTTCTTGATGATAGCCAATCCGAGTACATTACAAACCCCGTTTGTAGCAAGGCGATAGAGCAACTATCCAAGAGTGAATTTAACTGTGCGTTTGCACTATTGATCTCACTCAACTGACTCGTGGATACACCATACCCGAGCAGTTGCTTAATTGACTCGGAAAATAAAATGGCTTTATCAACACAACAACAAGACACCGTAACTAAAGTACCTGCAGCAGCGGTTGCTGCAAATCAAGCAATTGATTACGCGCAACCGAGTATTGCCCACATTGAACAACTTGCTTCACAATTTGGCGCACCTCTAATGGTGCTTGACTGCGACGCTATACGCCGTCAATACCGTGCACTTAAACATGCACTGCCTGGCGTTATGTTACATTTTGCTTTAAAGCCTTTACCGCATGCTGCTGTTGTGCGCACTTTGTTAGATGAAGGCGCAAGCTTTGATTTAGCAACCAGTGGCGAAGTTGACCTAGTAGCAAGCCAAGGCGTACCAAGCGAGCGTACAATTCACACGCACCCAATAAAGCGCGACAGTGACATTCGCGACGCACTTGCCTACGGCTGTACAGTGTTTGTGGTGGATAACATTAACGAGCTTGAAAAGTTTATTGCCTATAAAGATCAAGCCGAAATTTTAGTGCGTTTAAGCTTTCGTAATAAAGATGCATTTGCTGACTTATCTAAAAAGTTTGGCTGCAGCCCTGAGGCGGCAATCGACATTATTAGCCTTGCCCAGCAACTTGGTATTCGTATTAAAGGGTTATCGTTTCATGTTGGCTCGCAATCACCTAACCCAACTAAATACGTTGAAGCGATAAATGCATCTGCAAAAGTGGTTAAACAGGTGGCTGAGTTAGGCTTACCAGCACTTAGTACGCTCGATATTGGTGGTGGGTTTCCTGTGCCGTACAGCGCAGATGTGCTACCAATTGATGTATTTTGTGCGCCTATTAATATCGCGTTGGCACAATTACCAGAAACAATGCAAATTATTGCTGAACCTGGCCGTTTTATTGTAGCAAGTAGTGTAACCAGTGTTGCCTCTATAATGGGACAAGCCACGCGCGAAGGTAAAACATGGTACTACTTAGATGATGGCGTTTATGGCTCTTTTAGCGGTTTAATGTTTGATGAAGCAGCCTACCCTATCGATAGTGCAAAACAAGATGGCGAGCGTTTTGAGTCGGTACTTGCAGGCCCAACATGCGACAGTATAGATGTAATAAGTGATTCAATTATGCTACCAAAACTAAACAATGGCGATTTAATTATTAGCCGTATGATGGGTGCCTACACACTTGCTACAGCAACCGACTTTAACTTTTTTAAACGTGCTGAGGTCGTTGTATTAAACGAGCAAATGCACAGCCAAGTATTAACAGGTTAAGAAAATAAGTTCCTCGCTATAGGTACGCTGGCTTGTACCTATACATTTCAACGCAGTTGCTCATTCCAACTGCGTTTTTTTATTGCGTTAAATAACTGGGGCTTGTTTACCTTTTTGCTCAACAGAGCAGGCTCTAATAAAAGCAACCTGCGCTACTTATTACAAAAATAATGGTTTATAGTCGTTTTCTAACTGTTCAAACGATAAGTCAACTATAAATTTGCCAAAGCTTAGCCACGTTGCTAAACCTCGTAAATCTTTAAAATGTGGTGGTACAAATTTTGGGCTTTCTATTACACCTAAACTATGTAATTGCGATATAAGTCTAAAATCATCAATCGATATTTTTCCGACCAACAATAATGGCAGCTGATCAATGCGCCCAAGCTGTATAGCAACACGAATTAAGTTATATACCAGCACAAATCCTTTAATGTAAGCAATATCCTTAGTAAAAGGTAAGCCTGTTGCCGTGCTGCCTCTAAATACACGTTGTGCTAACGTATAGCTTTCATCTTTTGAAAGCCCTTGCGCTAAATAGTCACGGTATATATCAACAAACTCCGCACCATCAATCACTTTAGTAACTGCTTGAATACGATTTACTAACTTTGATAAACGCCTAGGTGTTGATTTAAGGGTAATTATTTCGGTTAAAACAGCTAAGCCTTCTTGAGTCACTGTTGAGCTTGGCGTCCCTTTACTTAAACAGGTTAAATAAGGCTGAGCTAGCCCGTTTTGCGTTGTACCTACGTGTATCCACCCTTCGTGCACTTCTAAAATATCGAGCTCACGCTGTGAGAATTTAACATCTTGATTTAGCTTAATGTTATTTGCACCTGCAGCAGCATCACTGACAATCCCATCGCTGAGCATAACCTCTACATTAATACCCGCCATACTGCTATTTACTTGCCCAGACAGAATACGCACGGCATCACTTGCATTAATATTTTTAGGATCATCAGGCAAAATATCGGCTATTAATAAGTTTTGCAGTGGTTTTTCTAGCATATTGGCAAGTTCGAACAGTGAAGGTTCACCCGCATGAAATAAATCTTTTGGGTGACCAAAAAGCTCTACCGACAAATCATGAAACTCAGGCGCTCCTCTATACTCAAGCATACTGAGCACCGTTTTATACTCACTACACATTTTACCCATGTATTGAGAAATAGGATTTAGCTGACCTAACTGGTTAATAATATTGCGGTGCAAGTTAGAAAACGCTTGGCGTAATTCGCTGGGGACAAATCCTAAATCTCGTTGCTGGTAATAGGCGCTATCGATTAGCGGATTTTTTTGGCACTTTTGCCTAAAAAACGTCTCTTTGATTTGTTTATCCCAGTTAATGGCATCGAGTATTCTAATGGGTGTTTGTAAAGCAATTAATTGCTCTGAGAGTTCGCGAGTTTTAAGGAGTAAAGCCTTGTCTATCATGGTGTAAGCTCAACAAAAAATGAGGCTTGAGCATAAGGTAAAATCAGTTAATAGCAAGATTATTTTAGCGCTTATTAGCCATTGTTTTTACGGTGATCGACCCTCATATATAAAACGTAATAGCTTTAAACAATAAAGGGTTAATGATGAAAAACGAACTCGATAACAAGCAGATCCTCTCTGTATACGAACGTATTCAGCAGCGCGGTAAACAAAATGATATTGGTAAACATTATCAAGGTGTTACGGCTTACTCTGACATTGACGGCTACACTATTTACTTAGAAGGTAGCGGCGTATTGTTGCGCTTTGGGTTTCATAATGCTTATCACCTAGATTATGAGCATGACAAACATAAAGACGACTTTTTAAAAAAACTATACAACATTGCTAATGAGGAATAATGCAGCCAAGACGCATTCGTAAACGCACCACAAACAAGCAAACCATCTCGTTTATAAACCAAGTAATTACTGAGCTGCAAGCGCACCCAGAAAAGCTGGAGATAATCCGTCGAAACCTTAATGAATACCGCGAACAGACTCACCTTAAACGCGGTTTTTTGCTGGCTATTGAACGCTTTGACTGGGTGTTTGAGGCCAGTAACGATGTTAATTTTATATGCCAACAAATCTTAGCCGATGATTACATAGGTAATCGCCTTAGACGCTACCCACTATTATTCAAAGGCGTTATTAATAGCGCCTAATTTACACGCCTTTTTTAACCTTAACTCCTCCTCTTATAACCAATACACACTGCTACTTTTTTAATTAGTACACTAATTAAACATGTAAAATGGTTACGTTTGCTTATTTAAAATACCCTTCGTACTCTAACTATTACCATTCTAACGAATATTTATCTTTTTTATTACTCATACCCCGTAAACAAATCCTTACTATTTTCACCATTTAAAAATAGAAACATAACTCACTGAATATAAATAATTTTATTAATAAAGACCTGCATATGGCACTACTACAAATTAACCCGTTTTTATTAATAATCCATCTACATCTTGGTATCTGGTTGTTTACTTGCGCCTTGAATTGTTAGAGCTATTACATTAAGCTTATCTTTATTGAACGTTCAATTAATAAAAATTATGCCTAAAGTCGGAATGGAACCTGTCAGGCGTCAGCAGCTAATTGACGCGACCATTGAGTCAGTTGCACAGCGCGGTTTGCAAGGAACAACCATTAACACCATCAGTAAAAATGCGGGTTTATCATCTGGCATTATTAGCCATTACTTTGGTGGTAAGCAGGGGTTAATAGAGGCAACCGTTAGGTATTTGTTATCGAATTTAAAAAATGAATTAATTGAAAAAGTTGAGCCAACCACCAGCGCAATTGAGCGTTTGATGTTTATTGTTGAGGCCAACTTTGCACTTGTTCAACAGCGCAACGACACCACACGTACGTGGTTAAGTTTTTGGGCGCAGTCAATGCACGATCAAGAACTGTACAGGCTGCAAAATGTAAACAGTAATCGCTTGCAAAGTAATTTAGCATTTTCTTTTAAGCAACTAATGCCCGTAAAGCAAGCAAAACAAGCTGCAGAACTTAGCGCCGCCATGATTGATGGCCTATGGTTAAGAGCAGTATTAAGTCAATCTGACGAAAACCAATTTAAACACAGTGAAACATTAGCAAAAAGCTATGTACATTCACTCATCAAGCAATATGGAGCCTAGCGTGACTACACCTGTCTATCAAAACTTTATTAACGGCCACTTCCTTGCAAACCAAAGTGGTGAAACTTTTGATGTAAAAAACCCAGCCACAGATGAAGTTATTTACTCGGTAGAAGTAGCCGACGAATTTATTCAAAACGCGGCTATCGAAAGTGCAAAACAAGGCTTTGCTCAATGGTCAAAAATGAGCCCAATAGAACGTAGCCGTATTTTATTAAAAGCGGTTGCTTTATTACGTGAGCGTAATGATGAGCTTGCCTTAGTTGAAGTGCTTGATACAGGTAAACCAATGCAAGAAGCTAACTGCGTTGATATAGAAACAGGCGCAGATGTAATTGAATACTTTGCAGGCCTAGCACCAGCGCAAGTTGGCCAGCAGCAAATGGTTGGCGAAGACTTTTACTATACCCGCAAAGAGCCACTAGGCATTTGTGCTGGTATTGGTGCATGGAACTACCCGCTGCAAATTGCATGTTGGAAATCGGGCCCGGCCCTTGCCGCAGGTAATGCGTTTATTTTTAAACCTTCTGAAGAAACCCCTTTAGGTGCTATTAAACTAGCTGAAGTTTTTGTTGAAGCAGGCGTACCTGCCGGCGTATTTAACGTTGTGCAAGGTGCGGGTGATGTAGGTCAGTGGTTAACCTCTCACAGTGAAATAGACAAAGTGTCGTTCACTGGTGAAGTAGGCACAGGTAAAAAAGTAGTGGCAAGCGCTGCCGGTACATTAAAAGACGTAACAATGGAATTAGGTGGTAAATCACCTTTATTAGTGTTTGAAGATGCCAATATTGAGCAAGCAGTCAGTGCTGCCATGCTAGGTAACTTTTATACGCAAGGCGAAATTTGTACTAACTGTACCCGTATTTATGTTCATAAAAATGTCTATCAACAATTTATTGATGAGCTTAAAACACGTACTGAGCAAAATATTATTGCCGGAGACCCACAAGATTTAAATACTAACTTTGGGGCATTAATATCTAAAAAGCATCAAGAGTTGGTAATGAGCTACATAGAAAGTGGCTTGGCCGAAGGTGCAACGCTACTTACTGGCGGTACAACTCTTTCTCCTGAATCAGCGCCTAATGGCTACTTTGTAGCACCTACGGTATTTACCGATTGCAACGATGACATGACTATTGTTAAAGAAGAAATATTTGGTCCAGTTATGAGCGTGCTTGTTTTTGAAGACGAAGACGATGTTATCGCCCGTGCAAATGGTACACACCTTGGCTTAGCCGCAGGCGTATTTACTAGCGATATTAAACGTGCGCACCGTGTTATTCACCAATTAGAAGCTGGTATTTGTTGGATTAATGCTTACGGTAATTCACCTGCTGAAATGCCTGTTGGTGGTTACAAGCAATCAGGTATCGGCCGTGAAAATGGCATAGAAACGCTTGATCATTACACGCAAACTAAGTCTATTTATGTGGGCATGGCCGACATAGAAAGCCCGTTTTAAGGTGGCAACTATGAGTAACACTTACGACTATATTATTGTTGGCGCCGGTTCTGCAGGTTGTGTACTTGCAAATCGCTTATCTGAAGATACAAACAATAAAGTGCTATTGCTAGAAACCGGTGGTAGCGATAAAAGTATATTTATCAAAATGCCAACTGCGCTCTCTATTCCTATGAATACAGATAAATACGCATGGCAATTTCACACTCAGCCAGAGCCATATTTAGATAACCGAGAAATGCACTGCCCACGCGGTAAAGTGTTAGGCGGTTCATCATCAATTAATGGCATGGTATATGTACGTGGCCATGCGAAAGATTTTGACGAGTGGCAGCAACACGGTGCTAACGGCTGGGATTATCAGTCGTGCTTACCTTACTTTAAAAAAGCAGAAAGCTTTTATTTAGGTGAAAATGCGCACCGTGGTGGCACAGGCCCGCTTGGCGTTAATAACGGTAACGAAATGCAAAACCCGCTTTACACCACCTTTATTAAAGCAGGTGTAGAAGCAGGGTATGCACAAACAGACGACTACAACGCAGCTCAGCAAGAAGGCTTTGGCCCGATGCACATGACAGTTAAAGACGGTGTGCGCAGTTCGGCCTCGCGCGAGTATTTAGACCCAGTAAAATCACGCAGTAACCTAACAGTTATTACAGGTGCTTTAGCACAAAAAGTGATTTTAGAAGGCAAAAAAGCCACAGGCATTGAGTACACAGTAAATGGCACTCTTAAAACGGCGCATGCGACAAAAGACGTTGTATTAAGTGCAGGTCCAATTGGCTCACCTCATATTTTACAGCTTTCGGGTATTGGCGATAAAGCCATACTTGAAGAAGCCGGTGTTGAGGTAAAGCATCATTTACCAGGCGTAGGTCAAAACTTACAAGATCATCTTGAGTTTTACTTTCAGTACAAGTGTAAACAACCTATTACCTTAAACGGTAAATTAGGTCTTATTTCAAAAGGCTTAATTGGCGCTAAATGGCTACTGACCCGAAAAGGCTTAGGTGCAACAAACCACTTTGAGTCGTGTGCGTTTATTCGCTCAAAACCAGACGTTGAATGGCCAGATATTCAGTACCACTTTTTACCAGCGGCGATGCGCTACGATGGGCGCAGTGCATTTGCGGGCCATGGTTTTCAGGTGCATGTAGGTCATAACAAACCTAAAAGCCGGGGTAGTGTCACAATTCAATCAGCTAATCCTGAGCAACCGCCAAAAATTTTATTTAACTACTTACAGCATAAAGACGATATTGAAGGTTTTAGAGCGTGTGTGCGCCTAACTCGCGACATTATTGAGCAAAGCGCATTTGATGACTACCGCGATGAAGAAATTCAACCAGGTAAGCACATTCAAACCGACGAAGAAATAGATGCCTTTGTACGCCAAGCAGTAGAAAGTGCCTATCACCCGTCTTGTTCTTGCAAAATGGGCGAAGATGACATGGCCGTGGTTAATTCTAATACCCAGGTTCACGGTATTGAAGGGCTGCGTGTTGTTGACTCGTCAATCTTCCCTACGGTGCCAAATGGCAACTTAAATGCCCCTACAATTATGGTTGCAGAAAAAGCAGCTGATCTAATTTTAGGTAAAACCCCACTTACACAGGCATCGGTAAACGTTGCCATGAGCAGTAATTGGCAAACAACGCAACGTAATAGCGAGATTTAATTAAGCCATAACGTGCCTAACACTATGTAGGGCACGTTCAACTTGCAGTGGCTCACGGCGTAAATTGGTTACGCGGTGTTTATGCAAGCAATAAAACAAAAACGGAGAACTTATGAGTTACTTTTATTCATTTTGGGAGGGCGATAATGACTATATGGCTTAGTGCTGGCATTATATTTACGCTACTTGCTGTTATTACTATTTTATTTAAATGGGGTAACGTACGCGTAGTAGGCGTAACACCAGTGAGAACGTTTACCTTTATCGCAATCTTATTTACCTCAGGCCTAGACGTTGGCCTAATCATGTTTCCATTAACCGAATTTGCAGGTTATGCAGACATAAAAGCAAGCCCAGAATACGCGTTTGCAAACCCACTGGCTATTGAGTTTGGCTATTGGGGATTCTTGATCTGGGGATTTTACTTTCTTACGTGCTTTTATTTCTGTGTAATAGAGCCCAAAGTTAAATTTTTCGAAATTTCATGGGTTAAGTTCATTAATAACGTAGTTATTATTGGCACATGTGCCTTTACAGCTTACCTACTGCTTTCTAACTTGCCGTGGTACTTACCAGAGCTAGGCGATGGTTCGAGCGTTATACCTACCTTCTACTTTATTGTATTTGCAGCTATTTGCTTTGCTGTGTACTCAAGTACAGATATTAAATACGTGCGCTTTTTAAGTATTTCTACAACGTGGTTATTTATCGCATTAATTGCCTTTATGTGGGCAGGTGCCTTTGTCGTTGGTGACAGCGAAATGTCGGCATTTACCAATAACCTTGCTGAAATTGGTACTTACTTTGCCAATATAAATCAGTTTGTTTTACCGCTTAATGACTACCATGAATTTTATCTATTTTGGTGGTTTGCGTGGAGCATTATGATTGGCCAATTTACGTCTCGCTTTGTAGGCGGCCTTAAAACATACCAAGTATTAGGTGCAATGTTGATATTTCCATCTATTCCGATTGCGATTTGGTTTAGCGTACTTTATCACTACCACGAAATGGGTATTTCAACAGCGGGTATTAAAAACTTTGCCATGGTATTTGTTGGGATAGTGTTTGTTATTAATTCGCTTGATTCATTAATACGCTTATACACAGATAACCTTAACTTAACGGTTAAACGTTTAGGTAAAATGAACTATATGATACTCAATATTGTTGCCCTTTCGTTACTAACCCTATTGTTTAAGCTTGAGTTTTTACAAATTCAATGGGTTGGCGCGTTAGTAATTGCACTGTTTTTTGGTTGTGCTGCGTTTATTGGCTACAGCAAATTTAAAACGGTTAACAATATAGACAGTTCGCCAAAAGCAAACAAAATAGATTACACAAAAATAGAAACTGTACATTAGGGGTCAACAATGAATAACAAACTAAAACAACTAGCAGTAGCGCTACCTTTCGCACTTTTATCAACTACGGTGTCAGCTAACTGGTCAACAACCATTACAGCAGCATCTGACTATACTTTTAACGGTGTAACTCAAACTGATAGCGACCCTGCAATTCAAGCAAGCCTTGATTACGCGTTCGACAGCGGTATATATGCGGGTGCATGGGCATCTAATGTAGATTTTGGTGATGACACTGATTTTGAACTTGATGCCTACCTAGGTAAATACGTGCAATTAACTGACACGGTTAGCGCTGATTACGGTATTGCTTATTACACATACCAAGGTAATAACAGCGATGGTAACTACGCAGAAGCCTACACAAAATTTGGCTATGCAAGTGAGTATGGTCAAACAGAGCTAAACTTTTGGTATAGCTGGGATTACTTTGGTACAGGCGCTGGCCATGTTATTTCTATGATCGCCCACACCTTTGAAATTGCCCCAAATCATGCCATTCGTGCAAGCTTTGATATTTCTAATTCGCTTGATGGCGAAAAATGGGCATGGGATGTAAACCAAAAGAAATCATACAAACATTACCGCCTAGCGTACCAAACTAGCTACGAAGGCTTTGGCATTGAGATTGCTGCTGAAGACACAAGCCTAGATTACGATTACGCTGATGAGCGTATAGTACTTGCTATATCACGCACATTCGATTTATAAAAATTGTAGTTGTTAGATTCTACAAACAAAAATGCCACTTTTAAAAGTGGCATTTTTTTTACTAAATTTTAAGGCTTTAGCCCTAAAGAACTTAGTTTTATTTAGGGGCAATTAAGCACAATACAGGGTTTAACATCTCCTGGCCTAAAAAGCTGCACCAGTAAATGCTCAAGTTAATCGCTATCGGTAGGGGCAATTTAATACCATAGCCTTAGCCTAAAACCCTCCATAAGCTATTAAAATTACCTATAATAATATACAGGCTCTAACTTTCTATTTCCCACGCGCTGGTGCCCGCTGCAGATAAGTTAGCCGTATTTTTACGTAAAACTTTGTTACCCACATTGATAGAGGATTCTGGGCGACTAACCAAGTAACCTTGTACAGAGCTTACACCCATGCGTTTTACAAGTTCAAACTGCTCAATTTCTTCTACGCCCTCTGCCACTATTTTAAGTCCTAACTTTTGACCTAATTCGCTAATCGTATTAAGGATGTCATTGTACTTTGGACTTTTATCGGCTTGAGAGATAAACGAGCGATCTATTTTTATTACATCAATGGGCAAATCAGCCAATGTACTTAATGAACTAAAGCCAGTACCAAAATCGTCAATAGCAATCGTCACACCTTCTGCACGAAGCCGCTCAAGCTCTTCAATCATACTTTTACTGGCTTTAATAAACGTAGACTCTGTTATTTCTAGCATTAAAGAATGCGATGGCAGCCCTGTGTTTTTTAGGTTTTTCATTATCCAATCGTACACTGAGCGGTGTTTTAGTTGCACACCCGATACATTAACCGAAATTTTTACTTTGCGCATACCGGCATTATGCCATGCTGCCATTTGCCTACACGACTCATGCATAATCCAATCGCCGAGCTCTAAAATAAGGTTAGACTCTTCGGCAATAGGTATAAACTCCGCCGGTGAAATCATCCCTTCTATAGGATGATCCCAGCGTGTAAGCGCTTCAAAATAATCTATCATGCAATCTTCTACATGCACGATAGGTTGAAAAGATAAGTAAAAGTCTTTACACGCAACCGCCAAACGCAGCTCTTCTAATAAATAGTGATAGCGGCGCATTTTATTACCCATCTCTGGGGAGTACACTTTAAAAATGCCTTTACCATCGCTTTTTGCACGGTACATTGCCACATCGGCCAATTGCAATAATGCTTGTGGTGTTGATGCGCTCTCTGGGTACGCCGCTATACCAATACTGGCGCTAATTTTTATTATTTTATTACCCAGTACAAAGTCTTTTTCAAGTTCACTGAGTACGTGCTTAGCAATATCGACTACTTTATTATCGGTATCTACCGACTCAATAAAAATTGAAAATTCGTCACCGCCTAAACGTGATAAATTTTGCTCTAACTGATTCGCCTCGTTAATATTACTTAACTTATGATGGCGTAATACGTTAGCTAGGCGCGTAGCAACCTGTACCAAAATTTCATCACCAAAGCTGTGGCCAAACGAGTCATTTACCTGTTTAAACCCATCTAGGTCAATAAACAATAAGGCGCATTTAAGCTGCTCTTCATCAGTAAAATTTATTTGCCTATCTATATGCTCAATATAAGCATGGCGGTCAATGAGCAAAGTTAGCTTATCTTGGCAGATACTTGTTTGTGTTTGCTTTAAATAATTAGCAACATGGGTATTTAAATTGTTTATTGACTGGCTTAAATTACCCAGCCCTGATGGGTTGCCGTGTTGGGGTTGTAGGTTAAAGGCTACAAGCAATTGATTAGCGTTGTTATTTAGCTGTGCAATTTGATGCTGATAAGAGATTTTTTTACGCTCTTTACGAATAATTGTAAAGCCAACAAACAATACCATACACACCAATATAAAGTTTATTGGCGACGTTAACGTCATTAAAATAAGCTTTGTTGCGTTTGCAGCGATAAATTCCGTGTCGGTAGTTTTAACTAACAAAAAATCGGCAGAAGGCTGGTGTATTAAATAGTGCCCATTGAGCATAGGGTTATACCAAGGCGCCATTTCGAGCGTTGTATCTACAATATCAAAGTGGCGTAAATCTATATCAGGGTTGAATAAATTAATGCGGTTAATCTGGTTTGTTAGTTCGATGTTTAAACAAAAGCAAAACAAGATAAATACAAAAAAAATGCCGCCTAAGGGTTTAAATTTATTCATCAACAAAATCCATCTAAATTACTTATCCTATAAACCCGTTACTAAAAGACGATTATATCGCCTATTTTTAGTACTAAGCAAGCCATAGCACAGTCCTTATTCATTAAAATTTTTAGAACTGTACTCAAAAGAATAAATTAATACTTAATAATTAACTAATTATAGAGTGTGATGAATCAAAATAAACCACTTTGTTAAAGTTACATATTTTGGCCTAACAACTTATAGCTGCCATGCATAGCTCACTTTTGTAAAAAATGTGCGTTGATCTCTTTCAACGTGTTTTAGGGAATCGTCTTGATAGCTTTTATCTGAGTAGCCTAAATAAAATAATGTTTGAGCATTAATTTTGTACGAGTAAACTAATTGGCTGCCGTAGTCTTTATTAATGTGGCTAACTTGGTAGTAGTAGGCGTCTTTATTTCTATCAACGTCTTCAAATTGCAATATAAGCTTGAGCATAGCGCGCATGCTAAATTTATAATAAAGCCTAAAATCTAATAAGTTAGCAGTATAAACTCGCTCCCCTTGAGGGTTATCTAAAACGCTGTAGTTATGCGTAGCGTCTACTTGCCAATGATCGTTTATATCCCACGTAACTTGCGTTTGCGTAGCATACGAATCGCCAATTTGCTCATTGGCGTAATCAATGCGGCTGCCATACTCACCATAAAACGAAAGCCATATATTATTTTTAGGTTTAAAGCCCGTATAAACAAAGCCAATATTTTGATTATAAAAAGCATCATTATAGTTTTCATAACGATGCAGTAAGCCAATTTCAAAAATAGACTGCTTTTGCCCTTTTAATGTTATAAACCCTTGGTATTCTTCTTCAAGTAGGTCGCCATTTTGCGCCCATGTTTTATCCCAATCAGCCTCATAAGACCATGACGTTAATAAACCAGATTCATCTGCATACCAGGTTTGTCCGCCCCCAAAGCCTACGTTCTCATAATCTACTTTTTCTTGATAACCTAAGTCAGTGCGATAGTCTTTACCTATGTTTTCGTAGCTGGCAAACAAATTGTAGTCACGTTTATCACGGGTAAACTCTATAGCGTACGCTTCATCAGATTGAGTTTTAGATAAGTTATAGTTACTTGTTAAAAAATCAGAGTTTTTAGAATCTGTTGTAGCTACCTGGTAGGTCAGTAGATCTGATTGATTAAACCAATAGCTGCCATCGACTGAAAGCACTGTATTGTAGTAATCATCGCTTTCGCGGTGAGTCGTACTTAGCCCTATAGTGCCTTGTTGGCCAATATCGTATTGATAACGCGCCGCTGCTGCATGGGTTTTATCCTCTAAAATTGCAAAACCAGAGCCTTGATTTGTTGGCAATAAAATATTGCTATTATTGTCATCGGCATACATAAATGCATAGCTATGTTGCCCTGTTTTACCTGTTAATTTTGCCCCTGCTTCAGGCTCTGCAATAGTGCGGGTATACAATAGTTCAAATAAACTGCTTTTAAAGTAGGATGCGCCATCTAAAAAAAATGGTCGTTTTTCTGCATAATAAATTGAGTACGTGGTATTTACATCAAGGGCTAACGCATCGCTTTCTATTTGCGAAAAATCTGGGTTTATAGTGGCATTAATTACCGCATCTTGTGTAACCCCCCAGCGTAAATCAAGGCCAGCCTCGGTGTCTATATCACCATTATCCCACTGCCCTGGCAAGGTAGCTTTTGAATCATTTCTGAGCGCCGTAAGTGTAGGCGTTAGTTGCAGATTTTTGCTGGCTTTTATATTTTTAAAACCATTTAGTTTATCAAACTGACATAAACTGCATTTTATATCTCGGTCAAACCCCATATTTGAAAGCTGATACAGTACATCACGTTGGTAATTTCGCATAAGGGCAAAGCCCCATGTTAAATCTGTTTTATTCTCAGGAAATCTTAGCGCTTTAAAAGGTATACGCATTTCAACCACAAACCCTTGGGCGGTAATTTGCCCTGCGCTATCCCATATTGCATCCCAAGACGGGTCTGATTGCCAGCCATCGGTGTCACTCATCCGCGTATCACCTTGCGCACCCAATGGATTTACATAAAATTCGTAAGCTGAACGTTCGTCGTTAAAAGTGTCAATAATTAAAATAACCGTATCATCTTGCCAAAGCGTATCTCTGTCACGTAGAGAAGCTGTAATTTCGCTCGGCTGTGGATCTTCGGCTACAAAAGCAACATATAAGTTGCTGCCATCTTCATACATGTAAGCATCAGTTTTAACCGGTGGGGCGCCCTTTTCGTTAGGCTCATCTTGAAATGCTATAGGAACTAAAGTGGCATTTTGCCAGTGGGGCTCATCAAGTACGCCATCTACAGTAATATCTGCATTTATATGTACAAGAGAATGCTGCTGTTTTTCACTGGCATAAAGGTGGTTAGAAAATAAAAGTGCTAATAAGAAGGGGAATAAAGCACTGCATTGTTTTTTTATAATTATTAAGTACTGCATAAACATCCATTTAGACGTGTTTACCCTTAAAAGGTAAACTTATTTATGCAGTGTAATTTAAGTCAGTACATTTGTTAATAGTTTGATACTAAAAACAATAGCTTTTTTAACTAATTAATATTAAAGGCTTAATTTAAAAGCTAGGTTTCAATTAATTTAAGCTTATTAGCCACGCCATTCCAACTATCGGCATCAGCAGGCGCTGGTTTTACCTCAACAATGCGTGGCCACACCAATGCAAGCTCAGCATTAAGCTCTGTAAACTCTTTTTGCTCTTCTGGCAGCTCGTCTTCTTGGTAAATTGCTTCAGCTGGGCACTCAGGTACGCATAATCCACAATCTATGCAATCAATAGGGCTTATTGCTAAAAAGTTAGGGCCTTCGTAAAAGGCATCTGCAGGGCACACTGCCACACAATCTGTGTATTTACACTTAATACAGTTTTCGGTGACCACAAACGCCATAATAGTTTAAACCTAGTAATTAATTATCTAAAGCGAGGATCATACCCAACCCCATTAAAAACACAATAAATATGTGCCATCTGCGGTCAATTTAACGTAATATATGCGCCCTTAATGTATAGCCATTACGTGCCCTACACTTCTTATTGTGAGCGGATAATATTACCGCTAAGACACCTAAAAGAGATAACAATGATACGTTTAACCGAAATAAAGCTGCCGCTTGATCATAACGAAGACGCTATAGGCCAAGCCATAGTTGATAAACTAAAAATACAGCCAGCGCAGCTACACAGCTACAATGTGTTTAAACGTGGGTACGATGCACGTAAAAAAACGGCTATTTTACTTATTTATACCCTCGATATTGAAGTAGATAACGAAGAAGCGCTGTTAAACGCATTTGCTAAAGATCAGCACGTAAAACCTGCCCCTGATACCTCATACAAATTTGTTGCCCACGCCCCCGCTAACCTTACTGAGCGCCCTGTAGTAATTGGCTTTGGCCCGTGTGGATTATTTGCGGGCTTAGTGCTGGCTCAAATGGGTTTTAACCCTATTATTTTAGAGCGCGGTAAAGAAGTACGCGAACGCACCAAAGACACCTTTGGCTTTTGGCGTAAACGTACCCTTAATACAGAGTCTAATGTGCAGTTTGGCGAGGGTGGCGCAGGTACATTTTCAGACGGTAAACTATACAGCCAAGTGAAAGATCCAAAACATTACGGGCGTAAAGTTATCACCGAATTTGTAGAAGCCGGCGCACCAGATGAAATTTTATACGTAAGTAAGCCGCACATTGGTACGTTTAAACTTGTTACTATGATTGAAAAAATGCGCGCACGTATTATTGAACTTGGCGGCGAAATCCGCTTTAGCAGCCGCGTAGACGACATTCATATAGATGATGGACAAGTAACTGGCTTAACGCTTTCAAACGGTGAAAAGCTCAATACCCGCCATGTCGTACTTGCTGTGGGACATAGCGCCCGTGATACCTTTAAAATGATTCACGATAAAGGCATTTATGTAGAAGCTAAACCGTTTTCTGTGGGCTTTAGAATCGAGCACAAGCAATCGATGATTGATGAGTGTCGTTTTGGGCCTAACGCGGGTAACCCCATTTTAGGCTCTGCTGATTATAAACTCGTTCACCATTGTGATAATGGCCGCACGGTTTACAGTTTTTGTATGTGCCCAGGAGGGACTGTTGTAGCCGCCACCTCTGAAGAAGGCCG
>CEQX01029527.1_pt1 | contig 19465 bp, 9 predicted proteins | sample 356261 | NCBI WGS metagenome assembly CEQX01 (sample SAMEA2621076, study PRJEB7988) | marine metagenome | isolation source: saline water (ENVO:00002010), including | reverse complement strand
GGCAAATGAGCTCTGATGTATCTCGAATACTCTTCTTTACCATCCCAGTTCCTAGCGCGTTCATCAATTCTGGAAGCTTCGACTGTTGACTCAAAACCTCCCCAGTCTTCGACCAACTTGAGTTTCCATGCCGCACGAGCGGAGTGTCCTGGTAGCAAAGTTCTCCACATACGAGGTATTCTTCCGGGAGTAATTAGATTCACTTGGTCAACTATTGCAGTTGTGCATGTCTTTCCAAGCGTGTGATACCATTCTGGAGTTTCTGCAAGAGAATTCAGCCTATCGCAAAGTGCATTGAATAGGGCCTTGTCTTTTCCAGGTGGAGTTTGTACTCTGAAAAGGTGGACTTTGTGCTTTCTTGCATTAGTTCGCAGATGTAAAGCATCTTTCTCCGTGGCCACTAGCAAATACAACTCATATGCTCTCCATAGACCATTCCAAGGATGGTATCTTTCACCTACTTCGCGCCTTGTTTCAAATGAGAATGTGATAAATTGACCGTCACTAAATTCGAAAGTAAGCATGGTATGTGCCAAACCTTTGATCTTGTGAAAGTGGTCGATAACAAACCATACATCTACAATTTCATCGATATCGACCTTCGTGTTAATCCACTTTGAATCGTGGTCTCTTTTGTTCTCCCAAGTAAAATCTCTAACGTTCTTGAGAGATACTTTGCTTCCTTTGAAAGTGGCAGAGCCGTGTTTGGCACAATCTGCTACCCATTCTCTATCAAGACCTGGTTCCAACGCTTTGAGACGAATGTATCTCTTCCACATCGTGTTCACGAACATGGCTACTAAACCAGCACCACTGAGTATCATTACCCAGAAAGCAATGGCTTGAAGCACATTACCACCTCTTCCACATCATTGAAGAACGGTCCCACCAATCGACTTCGCCGTTATCGTGCTTTCTCCATAGCATTCCATTTTCATCAACGTGAGTAGGTAACCCTTCAGAATCTGGCTCGCCCATATCGTTGAGTAAACCGCCAAACAATTCATCATCTTCAGGGCTCTTCATCATCAAAACAAATACTGCAATCCCAAGAACAGCGGATAACATCACAATACCCCAAATTCCAACACTGGAAGTCTCGGTATCTTGGCCCTTTGATAGGGCAGGGGCATCTGCATCTGTTGATGTCATTTCAGGTGACGGCATGCGAATTAGCATCGTTCCTCCAGTGGTACTGATCTCCTCATCGTTGGTTACAGTCAACAGAATTTTGTAGACTCCAGATTCCCACATTGAGCAATCTAAGGAACTAGAATTAGCCACCATTCCAATAGAAGGAGTAATTCGCCAATCCTTGATGTATTCAGTATGGTCCTCTCCAGTATCTGCCACATGCGTAATCGTGCACGGAGTGCCTGCAAGAGCATCATTTCCATTGACTTCAATTGTGAATTCCGGAGGTGGCTTGTTTACGATTACAAGTTCCAAGGTGTCGCTAGTCGTTTGCCCTAATCCATTTTGATAGGTTTCAGAAACGATATATGTTCCAGCAGGCCAGTTACTGCAATCTAATACTTGGTCGGTGTCTAACACTTTGAAAGGAGTACCAGTTATTGAGCGAGTTCCTTCGAAATCCCACCTAGGGCCGGTTTCATCAACGAAATCTCTGGTGATTTGACAATTGTCTCCAGTCTGCATAATCTCAGAACCAGAGAGTAACAGATTAACTTCAGGTGTAGCTAGAGCTGGACTCAAATCAAATGTTCCAATATTTACTGACTTGAGCAAACGGCCATCTGCATCGCTGATTTCTAGCATCAGAGTATGTTCTCCAACAGCCCATGAATCGTAGGTTAGTGATGCGTTTTCTTGATCTTCAAATGCCATCAGAATTTCTTCATAAACCGTTATTCCGGAATGCTCTCCAATCAATGTCAAAGTCAAATCTACCCACTGGTTGGTCGAATTTATCACTACTACAACACGAATCGCATCCATCATTCCATCTTGGTTACTATCTAGGCTATCATTTCGCAAAGCGACCAGATTTAAGCCTGCATCAGAAAAAGGGTCACTTTCTTCTTCAGCCACGACGTGACCTGTAAAGCACAGCGAGAACATCAAAGCGACCAATAGCCACTCACGCATTGGAATCGCCTCCTTTCTTCTCCTCAACAATTCCTCTCTCCAATGAGGATGCTGAACGTGAATATCGAACTATCATTGCCAATCCTGACGAAAGAAGCATCACCGTCCCTAGAATCATGTAGGATAGCCAACTGGATGCAGGCTCTTCTCCCATTACTGAGAATGCTGCATTCCAACCACCATATTCGTCTGACCAGCCATCGCCATCTGAATCAATACATCCTTGGACGTCTCGAGTTGATGTGCCTGGCACATCTGGACAATCATCTCGCTTTGCTCCCATAGGAACATCACCAAATCCGTCTTCATCACTATCTTCCCACTGTAATCTGTCGGTAGGGAAAGCATCGGCTTGACCCCATGGGGAAGCTAACCAATTTTGAGAAGGGTCCGACCAACCATCGCCATCTGAGTCGCGACAACCTAGTCTGTCAAAGAAAGACTGTCCTCTCTCATTCGGACAAGCATCTCCTTCATGTCCGTCGGAATTATCTCCGAAACCATCACCATCTAAATCGCGCCACTGAGTTGGCTCATGTTGGAACTTGTCACCTTGATCAGACCATCCATCGCCATCGGTATCATGGCAACCCCAACGATCTCCTCCTGCAGTTGGCCCTTGTGAAGTTCCAGGAACATCTGGGCAAACATCCGCAGTGGTTCCTCGTGGATTGTCACCTCTGCCATCACCATCTCTGTCGTGCCATTGAGTAACATCATCTGGCCAAGCATCGGCCATACCGCCCGGGCTAGCTAACCAATGGGTTGTAGGGTCTGACCAGCCATCACCATCAGAATCAGGACAGCCCCAGCGGTCCATAGCCGAGTTACCTTCGGTGGCTACGCAGCCATCTCCTCTCCATGCTTCTCTCCAGGTTTCCCCATCGAAATATTCGAGGTTGTCACCATAACCATCATCGTCAGTATCATGCCACTGGCTTTCATCGTCTGGGAAAGCATCAGCAAACCCATCCGGGTGTGAAATCCACCAATCATCAGGGTTAGAGTAACCGTCCATATCAGAATCTAAGCAACCAAATCTATCAGCCCAGCTAATCCATCCACTTTCGACTTCTTCTACAGTGCTCAAAGGACATACGTCTCCCTCAAAGCCATTGATATCATCACCATATCCATCACCGTCAGTATCACGATACTGGCTAGGAATTAGCGGGAAGTCGTCAACCTGAGTTGCTCCGTATGAGTTGTTATCTCCCCACCCATCGCCATCAGTATCAAGCCACTGAGTTGGATTATCAGGGAAGTCATCAACTTGCAAAGCGCCCTCACTTTGATTGTCGCCCCAGCCATCATTATCTCTGTCTGACCATTGCGTAGGATTGTCGGGGAATGCGTCTGCGCCGTTAGAAGCGGTCCAGTTAGAATCTGGGTCAGACCAGCCATCACTATCGGCATCAGGGCATCCAAATCTATCTTCTAATGAAAAACCTGTGACGAACGGGCACGCATCTGGCTGGCTAGCATTGGCATACCATACACCGATGGACCAATTCATTCTAGTTTCATTCCATGAGCCATCAGCCCAATTATCTCCAAAGCCGTCCTCGTCTGTATCATTCCACTGACTTGGAGTGAAAGGGAAGGCATCTGCAGAACCATTAGGGTGAGCAAACCAAGGTTCAACTCCATCTAATCCGCCTGGGTCTGCATCTGACCATCCATCGCCATCCGAATCCAGGCAACCGAATCGGTCTAGGTTTGAGTAACCTCTTCGGTAGGGGCAGTGGTCCGGCTCAAAACCATTGATATTGTCTCCAAATCCATCATTATCTGAATCGATCCATTGACTCGATTGAGTTGGGAAAGCATCTGCTCCGTTGTTTGTAGTCCATCCTTCGTCGGGATCAGACCAACCATCTGAATCACTATCTGGACAGCCTTGGCGGTCATTAGTAGAAGTTCCCGAAACTAAATCACAATCATCTTCGTTGTCTACAAAGCCATCTTCGTCTGTATCGCGGTTATCTTGGTTCAATGAAGGAGTAAGAGTGTAATCAACACCATCGTTACACCAGCTATCTTTACCCTTAATCTTGACATAAACCCAACCAGATGTTGGCATGGTCGTTGAAAGAGTGGTAGAAGAGCCAGCATCACTCATTGCTTGGCTCGCAACTTGAGCACCGTTAGAGTCGTGAAGCGAATAATCAGCTTCCCAACCGTCACCCGGGCACCACCAAGCGCCGTTGTTCATCGAACCTGAAAAGCCAACTTGGACAATGTCTCCTTTGTAGGCGTAAATCTTCCACCAGTCGACTTCGTCGTTAGGTGAACATCCATCATCATAGCAAACATAACCGTTGGTTGAAACACCATTTGTCAGTACATTTGCTGTGGAAGTGTCGTCATCCGCCTGCACAGCGGGTAAAAATGTCAACAAGGACACTGCGAGGAAGCACACCACCCACTGCTCCGCGCGCATGTGCATGCATGCGAGGGTTTGGTTTTCAAGACAACGCCGGCGAGGTTCCAGGAAAAATCAAGATTATTTCTTGTTTCTTTTTCCAATTGCTCGTTCGAAAACTGCTACATAATCGGATGCATTGTGTTCGTAAGTGTAGGTTGAAAGAACTCTTTCTCTACCCAAAATAGCCTTTTTTGATGTCTCTTCGCTGGCTAACATTTGATTGACACATCTTGCTAAATCTCCAGGGTCACCTCGCTTGAATAATCCGCCAACTGAATGGTCTATCATCTCCGTTAAGGGCTCTTGGTCAACAGTTGCAACAGGAGTTCCGCTTGCCAGTGACTCCAATGGGATGAGTCCTTGTCCTTCGTAATATGAAGGATAGACCACTAGATCTGCTGAACGGAAATGTTGAGCAAGCTCGTCGAATGAAAGACTGCTTTGGATGAAAATTGAGCCGGAGATGCCAAGTTTTTTGGCGTTTTTCTCAAGGCTTGATTTCATGTGCCCACGCCCTACAATGACCAGTTTTGCATTTGGATTCTCTTGCAAAATTTCTGGCATTGCCCTCAACAATGTCATGTAGCCCTTCCTAGCAACTAAACGTCCTACTGCTAACAACATTGGCGTGTTGGTTCCTGCAGAATAATTGAGTGATTCTTCGTCTCCGCAATCATACTGTTGTCTAATTCTTTCATGCTCCAGCTGTTCGGCTTCATTATCGATATTGGGTGGCCGGAATACCTTGTGGTCGCAACCCCAAAGAATAACTTCACAATCAAAATTTTCATCTGGTTTGTACCAACGTTGGAATTCTTTCAATGTTGATTGTGAGTTAGCAACACAGATACTTGACTCAAGAATACCCGCCCTTTCATACTTTGAATACCAACCAGCAGTGGTTAGAATTGCCAAATCATTAGGGTTTTTCCAGGTGGCTGATTCCTTGGCTGCTGCTGCACGTTTAACGCCCTCTTTTTCGCCTAACCACGACCCATGAAGACAAGAAACTACAGGAGCAATATTTTGTTCCAGCCACCTGAATTCTTTACGTTTCCACGACACAAGAGGCAAGTGGGCATTGATGATGTCAACAGGCTTTTTTGCGTGCAATTTCTTCAGAGCCCTGATGGCGCTTTTGCCGTATGAACGGGTAAAAGCCATTGGCAATTTTGCCCACCGTACTGGAATAACTTCTACGCCTTCCTGCGAAGGTGCTTTTTCATGATGTGAACGAGTAATAATTGTAACTTCATGTCCCAGTTGAACAAAATGCCCTGCGAGGTGGAAAACCACTGAACCAATACCTCCCCAACGAGGTGGATATTCGCCGGACACTATTGCAATATGCATGTCGAACAGTACTCCGACTTCGTAATATGATAAATAATCCAATGGATAGGTGCCTTCAAAACGAATTCTTGAGTCCACACACCATGGCGGACAAGTTACCTGTCTCTGTCACCATCATTCTTCCTACTCGAAATGAGGAGGAAGCACTCGGCCCAACAGTCGATTCCATACCTAGAGATTGGTGTGATGAATTAGAGATAATGATTGTCGACGGTAACTCGACAGATAAGACTAGAGAAATCGCTTTGGAAAAGGGAATTCGTGTCCATCTAGAGCCAAGAAAGGGTTATGGAAGAGCATATAGGACTGGATTCGTAGTAGCCAAAGGAGACATTATTGTGACCATGGATGCGGACTGCACATATCCTGCGGAAGTAGTTCCAGACCTAGTAAAGAGGCTCTTAGACGAAGACCTTGATTTCATCACTTGTGATAGATTGACACTTGCTGAAGAAGGTTCGATGTCTGGACTTCATGGATTTGGAAATTGGATGCTTTCATTCAATGCAAGACTAGCATTCGGATACGGAATCAAAGATTCGCAATCCGGCATGTGGGTTTTCCGTAAGTCGATTTTTGAGAATGAAAAGATGCGCCCTACCAATGATGGAATGCCACTTTCTGAAGAAATGAAAATCCTAGCTCGAAGAGTTCTAGGCAAGAAAAAAGCCATCGAAATTTCAGTCCCATATCGGCCACGTGTTGGAGAAGCAGAAATACACACATGGGGAGATGGATGGAAGAATCTGAAATTCATCTGGGCAAAGAGATTCGGCCTAAACCGCACCAGAACTGAATGGGGACCACTGGGGGATAATCCAGATTCTCTGAACGGGGATATTCCTGAACAGAAGTAATCTCGTTCTCAATTTTCTAATTCTTCTTGGTCGTATTCTTTGGATTCTCCACCGAATACACCCCAAGAGTCTATCAAATCAAGGTCTGATAGACGTTTTCTCCTACGAATAACTAGCCAAGCCAATAATGATACTACTAGAAGGAATGAAGCGATACCTCCTGCGACAACATAAAGTGAAGTGTTATCGGTTTCTTCCTCGACGAAATCCAGATCCATAGTCATGAAATCGATTGTTTCGCCATCGATTGCTGTCACTTTTAGTTGTGCTTTACCGCTCTCTTGTGCGATGATTTCGATCTGTCCAACCCAGATTCCATCATTATTGTCATCTGTCAAATTAAATTTCCAAACCTGAAGATTCTTGGTAATCGTTGCGTTGATTTGCGAAGTTGTTCCGTCAGGGTCGTCCAAAGCAACACTAACACTAATCTTGGTCAGTTCATCTACCAAAATGAATTTCGGAGAAGCTGTGAGATTAGAGAGATCAGGGCTACTGGATGCTACTGTAATGTTGATGTGGGATTCATCGACACCGCCTCGTCTATCTTCCACGAATAGAGAAATATGATGAACTCCGGGCAGTAAATTTGTAGTGTAAAACTCAGAATTAGACATTACGACAGGGTACAACTCACCAGGAACATGCAATCTCCACTCTCTTCTCGTGATGTCATTGTCAGCATCATTTGTTCCATTAGAGTCGAGTATAATCAATTCACCTGGCTCATAGAACTGATTGTTCATTGGCTCATAGATTACCGCCTGTGGGTCTGATTCAACAATCTGCAGGCCGATTGTTTCTTGTCGAGACAAACCTGTGTCATCGGTCAAAGTGAAAGTCAAAGAATGTAGGCCTGCATCCAGATATATACTGTGTATCTCAAGAGGATTTGAATCCGTTAAAATGGTTCCAGAAATGTCACTTGTCAAGTTGAATGTGAAATTATCTCCATCATAATCGATACTGTTTCTGAGGTCGAATTCAATCAAGTCGCTCGAATGGTAACCTTGTGTTAAGTCGGGACTGTCTAAGTTTAGAACTGGTGCTGAAGAACTGACATCTACAATCACGCTAGCCTCAACTGGAGCATTAATTCCATCATCCATTGTTAATGTAATAGTGTGCATTCCATTAGACAAATAACTCTCGAAAATCAACCAATCAGAACCGTCTTCTTGTAGTATCCCATCAATATCTGATTCCCATTTGTAAATCAAGTATTCCGAGCCTGATGCCGGTTCATTTTCGGCGCAATGCCAGGAAATGTTTGTCGGGAAAGTTGAACAAGCACTATCCCAATCTCCGGAGCCTGATGCATTGAATTCAAACAGGTTGCTAGATTCTGAATTTGTTCCAGAAACTGGAGTGTGTATAATCGCCCTTGGTGGGCTGTTGTCAACAATAATAATTTCAGTAGCGATACTGGTCGAGTTGATGTGCTCCATACGTCCATCATTGACACTCAGGCTTACCACGTGTGAACCTCTTGAAAGGTGACCTTGCCATGAGCTTTCATTGGAAAGAATGCCGTCTAGTGAACTCTCCCATAGATATGTTATTTCATCACCTTCTGGATCGATAGTCGTACTAACTAAATTGATTGCATCCTCAGATAGATCTCCTGTTCGAATAATGTCGAAGGAAGCATTTGGCATCTCATTGAATAATTCAACCGGAATTACCCATTCACTCGGGGTGTTGATTCCATCTGAAACTGAGAGTGTCAAATCAAATGATGTTGAAGTAGAATTAGCGAAGGACAGGAAGCCTGTGCCATTAGTGCAATCGCTTACTATTTCGGAGTTTCCAAGCCAGTCCCAAGTACAAGTTAAGGTGTCATTCTCTGGGTCATATGTGCCGCTTAGGTTGTACTCTACCAGTTTTGTAATCGGGGAGATTAATTCACCCCATGGAGAGAGATTAGGGTCGGTATCAACCACGATAATCGGGGGTTGATTAGATAGTTCAATCGTTCTAGTTTCTTGAACGCAGTTTCCTTTATCATCACAGATTTCCAGAGTAATATCGTGAATTCCATCACTCAATGCGATGATGGGCGCAACCATTCCATTTACTGAGAATTCTGATGTTTGTCCTTGCAGCAATTCTCCATCCAATGAAGAAGTCCATGTAAACGTCATGAGATCATCATCTAGGTCCCACGACCTTGATGCATTGAACAAAACCTCACTTTGAGAAGGGAATACATTCTGATCGAGTGGGGAATCCCACATGATGAATGGCGCTTGGTTTTCTAGAGGTAAATGGCACCAAACAGCTCTATCTTGTGAGAGGGAGATGTTTGTAGAGTTTGAAACGCCGTCATAACTACATTCAACGGTTACAGTAGTGTAAGGACTCTGTCCTAAACTGTTGTATTTCTTGCCCCTCAGATCTAGGAAAGTCACTGTCCCGACATCATTTGTAGAATCTCCAATTGTTGACTCTAGTTGATCAAAATCAAGAGAAACTGACGCACTAGGTATACCATTTGAATTGTTATTGATTACCCATACCTCAACATTCCATGCTTCTTCTATCCAACCATTGCCATCTATTGATGCGTTAGCATAATCGATATTGGAAGGCTGATGAAGATGCAGATGAGAATTCGTATCTACATCGAAAACATGAGTTCCTAAATCAGCAAGTCCCGACCAATTTAGTTCAACATTTGTGAAGGTCAGATTTCCTGTACAATCGTTAGTAATTCGGTTGCCTTGACCCGAGAGTTGATCGTGATTGGAAAGGATAATGCAACCTGTTCCAGAAAAATTAGCATTTGATAAGATACTAGTTCTCTCTACATTATGGTCTGCATCCCAAACTAATCCATCATGGATTCCGTACATGTCAAGGCCATCAATTTCTCCTTCTGCACCTGTGATATCGATTGCAGGGCCACTATGATTTATCCAAGTCTTGACATTGTTTAGGTGGAACATCCCTCCTTGAACTCCAATGTCTAAACCACTATTATTGATTGAAATTGCTGGACCAGTAACAGGGTCATAAATTTCCAAATCTTCCAAGTAAAGGTCGACCGAATCTATTGCGACAACTCCTCGATTATCACCATTTGAACTACAATTAGTACACCTAACATCTCCAGAGGACGATTCGATGTCATTAGCCCTATTGAACTCCAGTCCTGCATCACCATTGAGAGAACTTGTCAAATTCGAAAGGAAAACATACCTTGCATCATCAATGTGTACACCAGAATCTACGTTATTGTGCAAATCTAAGCCCGCAACAATTGTTGCCGCACTCTCGAGATAAAATCCCTCTTGGCCGTTATGATGTAGATTCCAATCGCTGCCTTGTATTGCTCCACCACTTATTGCGAATACCCCTGGCCCTGTTGAATTGGACACTTCCAATCCGTTGAATTTGGCAGCGAAGTATGATGAACGGACTGAAATGCCTGCTCCGTTAGCTCCAGTTCCAATACCACCTGTGTTGTTTATTGAAAGGTTAGTGAAAACTGTCGATGAATCTACGAAGTATAACTGTACCCCAACTGCATCATTATCTTCTAAATGAGCATCCTCAATCCAAGCGCCTGTAGCGTTAATTTCGATTGTAGATGTTGCAAGACCTGCGGTTTTTGCATTAGGCCCACCAGTGCCGCTAATTTGCAATCCTTCAATTATTGCACTCTGATAATTTGTGTAGTTTGTACGATCTTCTTTGTCTAAAATCATAGCCTTGTACATCGAATTCTTGATTTCTAAGTCCCTCATCACAGCACGCGTAAGAGAGCCATCATCGATGTGGCGAATGATTGCTCCGTGGTCTGCCCTATCGATTACTACATGCTCGATAAGAGGTACACTATCTTGAACCCAAATTCCCGCTGATTGAGCCAAAGTTGCTCCCGTAATATTAGTCAGAGTTAGATTCCTAATCAGTCCACCAGAACTCCCCCAAATATTCAGACCCCTAGTAACTGCATCATTTACAGATAGCCCGTCAATATTTGGTGCTGAGCCAGCACCGATTGACAGCCCAATTCCATATCTCCAATAATTGGGGAAATTCCAGTCTTGACCTGCTTCATCTATCACGAGATTACGAATTGTTGGAGTTGCTGAATTGAATAGATCTACTCCAACATCATCTGGATTCCAAATTGTAACATTAGCGAGATAAGGGTCTGATCCGTAAACTGTAACACCATAGGTAGAGTGTATAATTGAGGCATTGTCTATTTTGCTACCTCTACCATTAGATGAAGAATTAAATTGGAGGCCCATGTGATCTCCGCCTCCGGCATAATCAAAGTAAACAGGACAAGTGGAAGTCCCCTCAACTGTTATTCTGCCTTCAACATAAATCCTTACTCCATTAGACATTGTAACATTGGTACATGACGATATAACCAACTCATCTGTAACTGGTATGGTGTAATCATTGTTCAATACAACATTGCCGGACCAAGTTGTTTGAGCTCGCCCGCTAGTCTCACTAATTTCAGAGTCTGCCAACATTATTGGAGACTGAACAGATAGTAAAAACATAGAGATGAGGAAAAAGGCACACGACGCTTTACTCCTCAGCATAATTACAGACACTTGACCTATACCATTAGAGTGTTCCCCTTCTCGATTCACGAGATATCGATGAAAGATTTTCTAGATTAGTTGGTGCATCAACTCAGTTGCGTCTTTTGCAGCATTAGGGCAGAGAGAGGTTTTCCAAAGTGAAATTGCTTCTGCCATGGAAGAAAAAGGATTGTGTGTTTTGTATATGGCCCTGTAATACCAGATCATTGCAGCAACCCTTCGAGCAGAATTTAGGTTCGATTGGGATTCAGAACTGGGCAATTCTATTTTCTTTAGAATTGATTCCGCCCTAGAGGAATCACATTTTTCCAGTAAAGATAATTGTAGCATCGTTGCACGAAGCCCGTTTCTAGAGAATGCATTTTCAATTAGTTTCTCAAAAGAGGGAGAGTTTGATGATGTCTCAGCAATTTCAGCACGCAGTGCCATTGCTTTCAATTGTGGATCTTCAACATGAGTTAATGATTCTAAATTCTCACGAATCATCTTAGCCTCAGGCCAATTCTCTTGAGAAATAAACCAGGCGTGACGAATGTGAGCCATTGCCACTAAAACTACCTTTTTCATTTCGATTTCGATAGATGAAATGTCAATTTTTTCCAATAATTGAATGACTTCGAATCTTACTTTTTTGCCCGGTAGTCTGTCATCCAACCTTCGAGCCGCTTCTGACAAGAGCAAGCGTAAGTCCGCATCTTCAGGGACTACTACTTCGCCGTTTCCTTCTAACAATGAAAGCGAGTACTCCAAGTCCGGAGCATCTATTTTCGAGACGTGTTCTGAAGCAATATCTCCTTCACCTCTCTCAATTGCAACCATTGCCGCCATTCGATGTAAGGAAGTCGTTGGATGTCGGAAAATTGCGTCACCAATCAACGCAGCCAAACCTGCACTTGAACGAACCATTAGTGATTCTGCGTTCCGAATTAGTAGCGATTCTACATCCCCGTCTGAATTCAAAACATGATGCATTTCTACTAGCCTAGCAAGGTCCCCATCTAGTTGTGACCAGTAATTTGCAGCGTTTGCATAATCACTTTTTGTCAACATAGTTGAACGTACATTACGAACCAAGTGGTGTAATTCAACTCCAGACTCATACCATCTTAGTAAAGCGTAATCATCCAATTCCAAGAGGTATTGTTCATGCTGGAGAAACTCGCATGGAACTGGTACTGGAAGCAGTGATAATTCATCGAGTGCTTTGATTTCATCTCCCAACTTCGATAGAACAACTTCTTTCACCCATTGCTGTAAATCAGCACCTGCTTCTGGTAAATCCGATTTTTCATCATGCATTTGCAAAGCTAGAGGATGGCCACCTAAACGTTGAACAACAAGTTCTCGGTTCTCTAAATGTGAAGGCAATAATTCCACAGCATCAGCAATTTCTAATGGAGGGACATCTACAATCTCAAACCCTTCGCTTATTGGCAATGGTGCTCTACTTGCCATGATTATGTGTTCTGCTTTACCAGCAAAGATTTCCAATCTACCCAAGTGACGTAAACTAATTTCTTGTAACTCATCAATAATCAAAACCTCGTTTTTTGTGCTATTCAGAGCTGCTGTTTCACTGCTAAAATTGAGTTCCCAATCGCTGAAAATTTCCACGATATCCTTGAAGGACTCCATAGTTGCAAATCTGACTATTTTTCCATCTCTAACCAACTCATCTGCGATACCACGAAGCAATGAAGTCTTACCTATTCCAGGAAGTCCTGTAAGAATCAATTTCTTCTCACCCTTCAACTCTTGAATCAATGAATCCCGACCGCGTAAGAATGTTTGACTAGGAGGGTTTCCTAGCAATTCACCTATCTTCTTTACCGCTGGTGCATCAATACCTTCACACTCTGCACGTCCAGTTTCAGTGATATGGTAGACCTTGCGTCTACGACTTCCACCACCAATGACATGGGCTTTTCTCTCCACGATCAATTTCTTCTTTACCAATTCATACAGAGGGGCATGCAGTGCTGAACGCACCACGCCCAAGTATTCTGATAGCCCGGGTAAACACAACTCTCGAGGAACATCCCACGCAGACTCTAGACTTGAGGGAAAGGTGGCTAGACGAGCAAGAATTCTTGCCTCGGGACCAGTCACCATGGAGGTTTGCTACCACTCATCAATGATGTTTGTTGCCCTTCCATGATTGCGATGTATTCTTGATGGAATGTCACTACAATCGTAACATGCCGGTTACTCTGGACAAGGTGGATTTGCCGGCTAAGCCCGGAGTCTATCTGTTTCGAAATTCCCAACAACGCGTTCTCTATGTAGGGAAGGCAACGATTCTATCACAGAGAATTCGTTCCTATTTTTCTTCTAATCCAGACCGTGCGATGATACCTGAATTGGTCAAAAATTCTGATGACATAGAATGCATAGTTACCAATTCGCCTCAAGAAGCACTTATTCTAGAAAGACAACTGATTAGACAGCATAGGCCGAGATATAACTCGATGCTGAAAGACGACAAATCGTATCCATTCCTTGCATTGACTAAGGAAAAATATCCAAGAATTATGTATACAAGGCACCCGCCAAAAGACGCTTGGAGATGGGGACCCTTTCCTAATGCATCTGCTGCGAAACAAGTGATCCAACTTTTGAGAAGTCATTTCGGAATTCGCGACAAAGATTGTCAGGGGGAAAATGGCTGTTTAGCCAGCCATATCGGCCTCTGTAGAGGGCCATGCGTTGACCCTGAAGGATACCCCCTACTAGTGAGAAATGTGCGGCGAATATTGAACGGTGATGCTAGTAAATTAATCGAAGAGTTAGCCAGTGAAATGGATGAGTATTCGAAGGCTCAAGAATATGAGGCTGCTGCGTCTATTCGAGATACGATTAAAGCCGTTAGAACGGTCACTAGTCAGCAAGTAATCCTATCAAAAGTGTATAGAGAATGCGATGCTATTGGAATTGGAATCAAGGGGGACCTTGCTGCAATCGTAGTCATTCATGCAGATGATGGAGTGATCAAAGGCCAGGAATCTTGGCCATTGATTCATCGAGGAGATGAAGGCGATTCTATCTCCAGATTTGTTGTAGAACATTATGCAAATAGAAGACCGCCCAAGATTTTGCTAACACCTATTCCTCTGTCAGATACTATTCAGGATTGGCTTAGCGAGAGGAGAGGCAGCAATGTGGATGTTCGAGTTCCAATGCGTGGAGATTTTGTCACGCTAACCAATTTGGCTAGACAGAATGCTAGTATGCAGGTAGAAAGAATGTCAAACAAAGCATCCGGTTCACTTGAGCAAAGAGCTGCAGACGAGGCTGCAGCATTACTTTCTATGGACTCTTTAGACCACATAGTTTGCTTTGACATGGCTCAACTTCTGGGAGATTCAAGAGTTGGAGCTAGTGTTTGCTTGCGCAATGGTAGGCCTGCAAAGAAAGAGTATCGCACTTACACTGTGAAAGGTGATGCTATGGACGACCTAAGAATGATGAAAGAGGTTGTAGAGAGGTGGATCAAAAGAGTCGAAGATTGGCCTGATTTGTTACTAATTGACGGCGGTGAGACCCATTTGGCAATCATAGCAAAATTGTTGAAAAAACATGGAGTTAGAGACAAAATGGAACTAGCAAGCTTAGCGAAGAGGGAGGAGACAATTCACAGAGAAGGACATGATGACATCATTCTTGACAGGAGAGGTAGAGTTCTAGTTCATGCCAGAGATGAAGCCCACCGTTTTGTAAACAAATTTCACCGAAAGAACAGGGCAAAAAAGAGATTGTCAGATCCACTCGAAGGTGTAAGTGGATTAGGCGCGAAGAAGCTGCAATCCCTTATTCGCCACTTCGGTGGAAGGCAAGGAATCAAACATGCTTCAGTTGCGGATTTGAAGACTGTCCCTGGCATTGGGCCATCACTGGCTCAACGTATTTTTGATTCACTAAACTAATTCCAAGAATCATCGCCATACAAGGCTAAGTCTTCATCATCGCCATACAAATCAAAAGCGCCACTACTTGTTGCTGTAGGGTCATAACCCGCACTGAGGGCAGCGAAATCTGAATCTGAAAGCCCACCTTTGCCTGAGCCTGCTGATACAATCTTTGTTTCAGCATCTGCAAGTTCTCGCTTGCGCTTCTTCTTCTTCCTTCTAGCTCTAACTCTCCAAACTATTAGTGAAAGAAGGATTGTAGGGTAAATCCAAATTTGTGATAGAACATACCACCATGATACTTTGACAGTGAAGGTGATTTCTTCACCAGCATTTAGAGATTCAAGGGAAAGTGTGATTCTTTGCCTACCATCTACTTCCTCAACCTTTTCCCAACCATTCGCGGTTTGGAAATTTTCTAGAGTAATGCCATCTGGTAAAGTGAAAGTTACATCACCGCGTAAATCTGATGCGTCAATTTCTGTAGGTTCCGCCGTAAACGCTAGCAATTCGTAAGAGAATGAGGGATCGGCCCCGAGGGGTTCGAAAGAGAATTCAAACGGATCTCCATTATTGTCAAGATTTAGACCTGAACCACTCATTTCCAAGAATTGAACTCCCACATTTGTTAGAAGATTCTGGAAGGTTTTTGCAACGTTGATTATTGGCGACTGTAGAGCGGTTACAACACCTACTGTTGGTTCTCCGTCAAGTATTCCATTCCATCCGTTGGTAACTCCGCCCTCGAAAGTGAATTTGGGAATACTAACCGAAAGTCTGATTGGAGTTTCGTCCCCAATCGAGGTGCCTATTCCCCCTAAGTTCTCTAAAGAAGTTATAATTTGAACTCCCGACATATCTATTTCGATATTTTCTTCTTCTTGGCTAACTTCTTCTGCTGATTTGTGTAATTCAGAGGTGAACTCTACGCCAATCCGCTCAACCAATTTTTCTAACCCTTCGGTTGTGAAGTCTAACTCATAGTCTTCATCTCCACCAAGATTTACTTCATCAGACAATGGCTCATCTAACCTACTTGCTATATCGAGCCCAAGTCTGATTAAATCTGAAGGAATTACCTCTAAACTGACTGTTGTGTTATCTGATTTTAGCTCATCCAGTACTTCGTCTGGAATTTTGATACGATAAACATCTACAGTTGCTGACAAAGATGCTGTTAAATCAATGCTAGGACCCCATTCATTGAAATTTAGGTCACTGACATCTAAATCAATATCAAGATCAATACAAGACCAATCCGCTTCGTCTGCTGAACATATTTCATCACCGTTCGAATCAAGAATTGCGTGTCTTGGGTCGTATGAATCCGGATCTCCTATTGAGATTGACAAATCATCAACTCCATTAGACCTCTCAACCAGAACTATCGAACCCTCTCCTGTTGCTGTCTGAAGCCAAGGTGGTAAGATCAATTCAAGTGTCAACTCTGTTGAAGGGAGGTTTTCAGGAATCATATCTTGAAGTAAATCTTGTCCGAATTGGGTTTCAATTGTTAAACCAGAATCTAATAATCTCTGCAAATCACTTTCCTGAATTACGTCGAGTAAGCCTGTTGAGTCATCAACTTCTTGCTTAATCAAATCCAACATGCGTAATTCGAAGGTATTGGAGCTTGCTCGCAAGTAAATCGGGTGGCTTCCATCCATTGCATTTGGACCTTCCACACAATAGAATACTTCGGTGCCAGGAGGTAATGATTCAGGGCAAGAGGAATGGGTGAAATTTAGTCCGCCACCCGGCTCAGGAATACCCACAGGAAGGGATTGAGAAACCCATGATGGATTGCCAATTATTACATCCCCAACGCCGGGAACCGCACTTTCAATAGCATCTCCAACCAAATCCATTGGGAAATTATCTGTGAAATTGTCGAGGTCAACTAAATCGTGTTGGTATGCCAATCTTATTCCATCGGATGTAACCCATGGAATCTGAGCATTCTCTGTCACATCTACTAATGAGATTCCCCAATCACTCATCGTATCTTCATCAAAATGATTTATGCCTGCCACTATGTCAATCCAAGCAGAATCTTCACTAGATAGGTCAAGAGTTACATGAAGAGTAATTCCAGTATCTTCGGGAGTTATTTCTACACTACTGGTTTGAGTTGAATTTCTGTGTCCGATTTCAACACTTGCGGTTTGAGTTAATCTTTCTCCCCCAATAGGAGCATCTAGGTTATCGATCTCCCATTGAGCTGCCATATAGGATGGAGTCCCCTGTTTGATTACTCTGGTACCTTGCGTGTCTACAGATTTCACTGTTGCAAAATCAGGCGGATTAATCACGAATGTGGAATTGTGTCCAGGCTCACTAAATAAGTCAAAATTCGATGTTATATCGGAGCCCATAACGAGCATACCTCGATAGACTCTCTCAAGAGTAAGTGAGTCTACTCCTCCCAAATTGAAGGTAGAAGTTGAAAGTGTTACGTTTGCTGTAACTGAGAAGCATATCGGCGGGTCGAATACATTGTTAGACAATCCTGCTTCAGATGCAGAATCCATGCTTGGGTCATCGGTGCAAGTTGTGGTCATTCCAGAATTAGAAATCGAATTCACATAATCTGTAGATATTGAATTCACTGACCCGAAGCCACCGGCAAGAAGTTCTTCTATTGTGTCATTTACTTCCAAAATCAATTTTTCTTTTACCGTTGGAGTCCCTGGTCCTGCAGTGGTTTGACCGAAATAATTCCGAATCAAATCCGCGGGTGCACCATCCTGCGGGCTCATTCCCTCAGCCGCCATTGCCGCGTTCAAAAGAGCGCCATCAAGGCCCAATGTAGAACGGTTGAATTCATGCAGTGCCCAAGACATTTGCATATTGATAGTCGAAGTATTAACCAAATCAAATTCATAGATTCCTACAATCCAATCCTGTTGGTTATCCGTTCCATCATCCGATTTGTCCCATGTGTCACAAGTACCACCATTCAGTGTACAAGCTTGCATTCCAGATGCGCTTGCAAGAGGCGCAAATACTGAGATTGCAAAAATGCTAACCAAGGAGAAAGCGAGACCGCGATTCATGCTACCAAATACTGTGTAGGCTGGGACATTTAACATGGTTTGCCCCTTACGCCTGAATATGCCTACCTCTTACGCATACCTGTGCAAGAGAGGTGATGCATCAAAAGAGTATGACAGATTGAAGGCTGAAGGTTTACTAAATCGTGATTTGAAACCTATGCCTTATGGTGAACTTATCGCTATACCTGTAAGTACTGGAGAATTGAAATTAGATTTCCAAAAGGTAGAAAGAAACAACCCTCATGAATCTCTCAAAAAAATCCTAACTGATCCTCCAAAGAAATGGGAGAAACTAGGAGACATGGTCGTCTTTCCACAGGGCACTGATACAAGTGATTGGCCATTAGAGGAAGTTGCTGAAGCATTGAATTGCAATAGAGTAGCGATTCAAAATGAGATAGATCCTGGCGTAACAAGAAAATCTCAGCTTGAATTAGTCTATGGCGAGAATGGATGGGTGATTCATCGTGAAAACTTTGTAGATTACGAATTCGATGCCACACAGGTGATGTTCTCATCAGGTAATGTTACTGAAAGACGACGAATGGGAGAAATTCAAGCAGATGGAGAAATAATTGTCGACGCTTTTTGTGGAGTTGGATATTACACATTACAATTCTTAGTTCGTGGCAAGGCTAAGCATGTACATGCATGTGAGATAAATCCCGAAAGTATAGTTGCTCTGAAAAAAGGACTTGCTAGAAACTCTGTGAGTGACAGGTGTTCGATATATCCGGGTGATAACCGGCAGACGCTGAGACAATTACAAGGAATTGCTGACAGAGTAATTCTAGGTTTGATTCCTTCCTCAATGAACGCTTGGGGTCTTGCAATTCGCTGTCTGAAACAATCAGGAGGAATACTCCACATTCACATGAACGTACATGAAAATGAAATCGGCGAGTGGGCTGAGAAAACTGCTGAATGGTTTTCAACAGCATCAGGTAAATCGGCAACCATCATTCACATTGAGTCTGTGAAACAATATTGTCCTCACATAATGCATGTGGTTCTAGATTTGGAAATCAACTAGGATTCATCGTCTAGAAGAATTGCATCTGGTTCTTCGACTCTACTTCCTGCGTAGAATACATATCCAACAATTCCTAAACCTATCAAAACAATCGACATGGTTACTTTACCAGCTGTGCTGGACAGGAATGACTGAGATTCGGATGTCGAGGGC